>Ga0315296_10000267_pt1 | contig 48185 bp, 45 predicted proteins | sample YL17G14_18_MG_FD_203921 | JGI IMG/M metagenome (GOLD analysis project Ga0315296, IMG submission 203921) | Sediment microbial communities from Yellowstone Lake, YNP, Wyoming, USA - YL17G14_18 | ecosystem: Environmental > Aquatic > Freshwater > Lake > Sediment | place: USA: Wyoming | collected... | reverse complement strand
TCGTTGCGAGTCCGCCGGTTTCGGCGACACCCACAACGACCTCCGCTCTGCGGCCAGTACGTTGTCTGGTGACGGAATATGGCTCCGGTCTCAGACCGGAACCGGAACACTCATCTGGAACGGAAGACCGTGCTTGACAGTCAGCACCTCGATCACGCCATCGCCCATCTCGTCGAGAGAGGCGAAGAACTCCACGGCGTGGGTCTTCAGGGTGAAGTCCCCGGCCTCGCGCTCCGGGCGAGGGCCGTTCTCCTTGCCGAACGCGACATCGCGCATGACGTGAGGCGGGGGATCGAAGGACGGCTCGCCGCCGACGATCCGCAGGTGCTCGATGCGGCCGAAGCCGAGTTCCTGGCAGATCTCAAGCAGGCGCTGCCGGGCGGGGGAGAGATCGCTTTTGCGCATACGCCACCTCCGTGACTGAGAGTTTTGGAGCCGTCTCGCTCCTGGCTCTCATGGTCGCAGAGGCGACGAGAAGAAGCATGGGCGGGAGGTGGGTTTAGTGTGGGTTTTATGTGGGCGCGCCAGCAGGGGCAGGGCCAATGAGAAAGGCCGCCTGGCGAGGCGGCCCTTCGAACGATTCCGGGCGCTTGGTGGGACGACTACAGCAGAGCGAGATCAGGCGGGAACAGTCGGAGCCGATAGCCGACGCGGCGTCTCGTTTCGATCAGTCGATTACCCGCACCGGCTTCTACAGCGTCCAGGGCGCGGCGAAGTTCCTTTACCGTGTCGTCGATCTGCCGGTCGTAGACCCTCTTCTCGTCGCTCTCGTCGGGCCAGAGCACGCCGTAGATCGTGACCCGCGTGACCCAGCCTTCGTCGCCCCCGGCTGCCTGCCGTGCCAGGAGCACAAGCACCTGGAATACCCGCGGTGGTGGGTCCAGAGAGACGCCTCGGAAGTGGACCTGGTGGCCCGGCACGTCTACTCGGAGCATGGCCTCCGTGACCGGCAGCGGTTTCGGGCGAAGCAGACTCTCAAGCCGTTGGCGATCCAGGAGTAGGGAGTCAGCCGACATCTGCAACTCCGCTATCGTCGCGAGCACCAGGCCGTCAGCCTTCAGGCGATGCTGGGTATGAAGGTCAAGGGCGCGCGGCGTCGGAGTCAGGATGATCAAAGGCTTGTCGGACAAGCGGCCTCGGATCTCGAACAGAGCGCTCTTGGCTGAGCGGGCACTGAGGCATCGGACAAGCACCACCGGAACCTTCCGTCCTGCCAGCCCCGCGCGTCCCAGGAAGCAGATCGTGCGCGTGAACTCAGTGATCGCATCGTCGTCCAGTCGACTGGACTGCCTGAGCAAAGCATGGAAGTTCCCCACCTCTATGCGGAACTGGCGAATCTCGTCCTCGGCTATTGCCCGCGGCCTGAGACTGCCGCTCGGACAGACCGCCCACAATCCGCCCGCATCGCGATGCACAGTCTGCCAGCAGCCGTCGGCCCCGCACTCGCACGGGCCGAGTTCTTCAAGCTGCGCGGTCTCCGTCAGCAGGCGGAGTTCGAGGAGGCGCTCCCGTTCCGCCTCGGGATAGCGCGCCACCTCCATCCCGGATACAACCGGGGCCGGTTCCGCGTCCAGCCGCTCAAGCAGCAGCCGCAGCAGCGCGTCGGGAGAGACAGAAGCCATTGTGTTTCAGGTGCTCCATCACTTTGTCTTCCAGAGAAGCCCGGTCGAAACTGGCCAGGCTCGGAGGCTTGATCTTGACGGTTCTCTTCCGCTTCTTGCCGTTGAGCAGGAATGTGAAACGCAGCCTGACGTAGTTGATCTGCGTTTCCGTCAGATCCATGTCCGGGCACTTCTCGTACAGCCGGCCGATCGCATCCTTGGCGTCGCGGATGGTCATCACCCAGCCCCCGCGCGGCTGGTTGTAGAACTGGATCTCGACCACCGCGGCTTCCACAAGGTCAGGGTCCCATTCACGATCGAGGCGGAAGGCCGCGCCTGCTTTGGCGATGGGATCGAGCGTGTAGAGTCGTCGGCAGTCGCCGTGGTCGAAGAACTTCGGCTTTCCGAGAATGGTGCCGGCGAAGATCGCGCACAACCGCTGCTTCTCCTCTTCGGTCCTGGCCGTGACTTTCAGCCGACCCGTGGCCTGATCGTAGGTCAAGGTGTCCTGCTTGGTCTCGCGGAAAGTCAGGGGCCGCTCCTGATCCTCGACGATCACCAGGGTGCTTACCGGCTGCTTGCCATGGGTTACCAGGATGTTGACGCCGTCCTCGTCCTCGTACAAGCGAGCCCTGCAGTAACGCCCCTGGTAGCGGGCGTTGAAGAACTCGCCCGCCTGCTGCTCGAAGGCAGCGTGAGCCGCCTTTCCGACGTGGAGCTTGACGTCCTCGTCCGCCCCGACAAACTCGGCCGGACTCCGGTGATCATCGAACGTCAGCCAGTCAAGCGCGGCCTCGAAGATATTGGGGTGATCCAGGAACGCGCGCAGCGCCAGGTAGCGGTAATTGAAACGCAGGCCGTCGTTTCCCTCCAGCTCCGCGGCAGGTATCAGTTCTACTCCCGCCAGTTCGGCACGATGGCGCAGATGAGCAACACCCACCTCGGTGCTCAGCTCCGCGATGCGGTGCAGGTCATCGAGCATCTGGGGCGGGTAGCTCTCGTCGGCGGCGAGAAAGTACTCGTGCAACCGCTCGCGAGTCTTTTCGTTGTCTTTGCTGAGAGCATCGAGATCAAGGCTGATCTCGCCGCGGTACGGCTCCAGGAATCTCTTCAGCAGATCCAGGTCTACAGTGCGGATGAACTTCTTGTTGGCAAAGCGCTTGACGTGTCGGACCACCCCTCTCTCCCTCCTCTCATGTCTCCTCCGCGGGCGTTTCCACCTCGCGGTGTACGGCCACGACCTTGCCTTGAATCATGAATGGCGGTTCCCTGATGACGATGGGCTCATGGTGTGGGTTCTCGGGGCGCAGTTCGACGCCCCCGTCGGGCGTGCGGTGGAACCGCTTGACCGTCGCCTCGTCGTCAACCAGGGCGACTACGATGTCGCCCTCCTGGGCATCTTCCTGGTTTGCGGCGATCACCAAGTCTCCATCCAGAATGCCAACTCCAACCATGCTGTCCCCGTGGACCCGCAGCGCGAATAGTTCGCGGCCGGCCGCCAGCCGGCGATCCACTGGCACCGTGCCCTCCAGGTTCTCGGCGGCCAAAGTTGGCTGCCCCGCCGCAATCCGGCCGAGGATGGGGACGTTGACAGCGTCCCTCTTTCCGGCGCCGGCCTTCGGCGTCAGCGCGATACAGCGCGAGAGGCGGTCGGCGCGTGTCAGAAAGCCCTTCCGCTCGAGGGCAGCGATCACGTCAAAGACCGACGAGGAGGCCCGCCCGAAGTGGTCCCCGATCTCCCTCATGGTCGGCGGCTTGCCGTGTGCCTTCACGTAGGCCCTGATCCAGTCCAGAGTCTCCTGTTGCCGTCGTGGCAGTGCCATGGGTAGGCCTCCAATGAGAAGAAAACCCCCTCGCCAGGAAGGCGAAGAGGCTATAGTCTATCCGAATGAGTGTTAGGTGTCAAGACTCAGTCGGCAGAGGGGCGTGACTTCTGGTCTTCGGCCGCAGCCAACAAGCGCCGGCGACCACGTGAAGCCTCCCGCGCTGCAAAGGGCTCCTGACGGCCTCGGCAGCCTATGCCCACGCGACCTCGAACGCCGAGCCAAACAAGACGAGTCACACTCTCGGCATAGGCGCGAGCTTGATGAACACCGGTGCGTGGCAAGGACGTGGCTGTGCTTGCAGACGACATCGGCATTAAGCGCCTTCGTTTGCCTTTCTGTGCGTCTCGCGCTAGGGGATACCCTTGGAGCGCGGAAGGAATGCAAGTGCCAGAAGTAGCCGGCCCTCCCGTGAGAAAGCGCAAGAGAAGTCGCGGAGTCGGGAGACAACCGTTCTCCGCGCTGTCGTCCACTGAAACCAGTCCCAATCAGAACGTAAAGCGCTAGTCGGGTACCTCGGTACCTCGTGTCTGGAGGTCGTAGATCGCAGCCCAGTACTTGTCAAAGAGTTCGTGATTGGCTACGCGGGACAGCTCGTATACTGGGCATTCAGCACGGCTCAGGCCCAGAAGATACGGCTGGAACAGCATACGGGCATTGGTCGGATCTAGTCCGTCAACGCAGATGCAATGGAAGCGAGGTATCGCACGATATGAGTAGTACTCCAGCTGACCGCCATACCCCTGGACGAGGAATCTCCTGCGTTCAGCGAGGATCATCTCTCGGGCTCGAAGGATGTCCTGCGCATATCGGTCATCGCCTTCCTCGGCCAAGCATGAGGCGGCAGGCTTGTATCCCGGGTCGAGAGCATAACACTTCACAGTAACGCCCCGCTTGAGAAGGTCCCGAATGTGATTTCTAAACTCCTTCGGTTTCTGCCCCGTGAAGTACTTGGCAAAGGCAGTCAAGCCGGTCCCAATCTCCAGAACCTCCGACTGCGCACAGTTCACGAACTGCACTTTCTCCTCTATAGAGGGTCGTCCCCCAGCGTGTATACGGAAAGGGGTCATAATCCTGTTAACAAGACCGAGTTGGCGCGTGGACACCTCCCAAAGCTCGAGAAGCTCAAAGCCCTTGGCCTCCGATCTGAACATGTCGCCAACGACGATATCGGGATACTCGAGCAGATACGACCTTACTGTCTCATGCAGAGGACGGTCTATGAGAATCTGGTCTGGGTATGTCAGGCTCTGAATCCGGGAGCATCGGTCAACCGCATCGCCGAATATGTCTTCGGCTCCAGTGACCTTCTGGTACCTTACTATTCTGCCTATAGTTAGGCCGAAAGAAGCTAGGAGTCCCAGTTGTCGGCATGCAACCTTGAGGTTGATGGCTGCCTTGCATGCTTCGAGCGGGTCGGCGAATCTGCATAGGATGCCGTCCCCAAGTTCCTTGACCAGCACACCGTTACACTGAGCCACGACCTCAGAGGCCGCGGCAGTGAACCGTAGTGCAGCTATCGTTCCTCGTGTATGGCCCTTGCTAAGCTTGAGCCGCGTCGATCCAGAGAGATCGAAGAAGCCGATGGCCTCGGTGACAGGAGTGCCGCTGGCCTGTTGCGCAATCGCTCTGACCTTCTTGAGTAGGCCCTTGAGCGCAGGTAGCAGTATATGGTTCATGTCGTCGAACCTTCAGGAGCAGAAGTACCGATGGGGCCCAGGTAGCGAAAGCGAGGCATGGACTTGCCGTCAGCCGTGACCTCCTCCAGAAACATTCCCTTAGGGCGCACCCACAGCTTCCCCTCTCCATACAGTGCGCGGTAGACGACGAATTCCTCACCAGACTCGGTGTGCTGTGCACACCCGATCACCTCGTAGTCCTGCCCCTTATAGTGGCGGTATCTTCCTGGCCTGACCATTTTGACGTCCTCGCGGATGACTCCAGGAGGGTTACAGCCGATGATCTCGCTCTGCAACGATCAGATGTTACTTCTCCACCGTGCGTTCGATTTCCTACCTACGCGATGCTTGACACGCTTTTCACATCATCTGCGGCGGTTGCGCCTTGGCTGCCCGATCCCCAGCGACGTTGCCCGGAAGCCGCGCCTGAAGCCCCTGTGTGCCGCGGGAAGGGAAAGGTAGGCGTCCTTGCCCCATTAAGCAGCCGTTCGCCTGCCACGGGGCCACGGCGAGGGCTTCGGCGAAGAGAGGTAGCGCGGTCGCTACTGGGGCGGGAAGCCCCACTTCTTGCGCTGCTCGGGCCAGTAGGGCGGGATGTCGAGCAGGCGAGCCAGAGAAAGCCCACTGGGTTCGTCGCCCCGCATGATTGACTCGACGATATCCGGGGCCAGCAGGGACAGACGAAGAATCCGCGCCACGTAGGAAGCGTCTATTCCCATGGCGGCCGCCATCTCTGCGACGCTCGCGTAGCGCCCACTCTCGATCAATTCCTTCCACCGATGCGCTCGTGCGATGGCCACCACCAGGGGCTTGTTGGTTCGACAGGGTGTGGACGGCTCGGATGCCTGGCAGCCGAGGCTGATGATCTCCTTGCGCCCGCCTCGGCGCTTGAAGGTCAGGGGAATCCGAAACACCAGGTGGTCGCCCTCCTCGACAAGCTCTGGACTCTGGATTTCGGTCATCGTGCCACCGCCTGTGACCTGATTCGGGCGCCATCACGCAGTTCCGCCACCAGGGAGCGCAGCCCGTCAGCCCGGATGCGCACCTCGGCTCCCTCGGGGTGGATATCCACCCGCTCCACCAGGAGATGGAGAATGCGAGCCTGTTCGTCGGGGAAGAGTTCTTCCCAGACAGGGTCAAGTGAGGACAACGCCTCGACCACCTCCTGTTCGGTGAAGGTGGCCTGCGCGGCTTGGCGCATCTGCGCGGTGACCCTCTCCAGAGTCAGCTCCTGTTCCTCGATGAGACCGCGCAGCTCGCCCAGGCGACGAGCAATGGGTAAGGACGCTCCGTCGTCGCCCTTGGCAGCGACCAAGCGCGCGGCCTCTTCCTTCAACGCGTGGAGCGCCAGCTCTGCATCTGCGCGGCGTCGGGAGAGATGGTCAAGGTGCTCAGTCATTTGCTGCCGGGCAGCGCGGAAGGTCCTGGCGACCACCTCCGGCGAGCGGAAGATGCAGCGGAGCTGGTCCACCACTGCCTGCTCGACCTCAGCCGCGGCTAGCGTCTTTGTGGGGCAGGAGTTATAGCCGTTCTTGGAGGCGTGGACGCAGAGGTAATAGCGGTAGAGCTTGCCCCGGCGCTTGGTGAAGGTCGGGCCCATGGCGCAGTGGCAGTGGCCACAGTGGAGTATGCCCCGAAGCAGCGCCGGCGTCTCGGCTCGCGTCTGCGCCGCCCGCGCCCGGTAGTTGCGTGCCAGGATTGCATGCGCTTCTTCCCACAGGTGGAGGGGCACGATGGGGTCGTGCTCGCCGGGGAAGCGTTCTCCTTTGTGGGTGACCTCGCCGATGTAGAGGGGATTGTTGAGGACGCGGTAGATGTCCGCCTTGCTCCAGGGGCGACCGGCGTGGAGCCTTCCGGCCTTCGTGACCCAGGACTTGGTGGTGTGCCCCTGTGCATTCATCTCCTGCGCCAGCAGCGTTGTCGAGCCGGTCTGGATGAACCGGGTAAAGACATGGCGGACAAGTTTCGCCTCCTCTTCGTTGACCACGAGACGCTTTCGGTCGCGGTCCACGTCGTAGCCGAGCACTGGCATGCCGCCACAGTACTTGCCCTTGCGCTTGGTGGCTGCCACCTTGTCACGGATGCGCTCGCCGATGATCTCTCGTTCGAACTGGGCGAAGGACAGCAGGATGTTCAGGGTCAAGCGTCCCATCGAGGTGGTGGTGTTGAACTGCTGGGTGACCGAGACGAAGGAGACGCCTCGCCGGTCGAAGGTCTCGACAATCTTGGCGAAGTCCAGCAGGGACCGTGAGAGTCGGTCCACCTTGTAGACCATGATGCAGTCGACAAGCCCCGCCTCCACGTCTTGCAGCAAACGCTGCAGCCCGGGCCGCTCCAGGGTGCCACCTGAGAAGCCGCCGTCATCATAGCGGGCAGGCAGAGCTACCCACCCCTCATGTCGCTGGCTCGCAATGTAAGCCTCCCCCGCCTCACGTTGGGCATCCAAGCTGTTGAACTCGCTGTCCAGATTCTCTTCAGTGCTCTTGCGGGTGTAGATGGCGCAGCGGATGGGCCGCGGGTTGGGGGATGCTCGCTCCTCTCGTCTCATCGCGCTCTCTCACCTCCGTTAGGTGGCCGCAGGCCAAAAAAGGCGCGGCCGTTCCAGTGGGTGCCCGTGATGGCCTTGGTGATGGCTGTCAGCGACCGATAGCGCCGCCCTTCGAACTCGAAGCCCTTCACGAGCACCGTCACCTCATAACGCTTGCCGTTCCACTCACGCACCAGGCGAGTGCCGGCTGTCGGGAGGTCGCGGTCGCGCTTCCCCTGCCGCCCGTTCCCGCCGATGGCACCGTCCTCATTCAGCTTTGCCTCTCGCAGGACGTCGGCCATCTGGCTACGGGTAGTGTCAGACAGACCGCCGTGGGCGAGCTCCTGGAGGCGGTGAGCGAGCCGCTTGGTCAGGAAGGTGCGGTTGTACCCTGGCGGCTCGCTGCCGTACAGTTCTCGCCAACGATCTTGCAGGTCTCGGGCTGGTAGCCGCCCCAGATCCGCAATCTGCTTCAGGATACTGTCACTCATCTGTCTCTGCCTCCGACTCGGGTTCGACACATTCATCCCTCGGTTCCCGAAGAACATCAAGAGCTTTCTTTCTCCCGTCCGCCGTCCTCAGCCGGCGGCGCAGAAACCCGGTGGCAAGCAGGGCTGCTACCTCATCTAGGCGTTGGGCCGGGGTCATTGACTCGGGTTCGAGCGAGTTGCGCACGACGACTCTCCTTCCGGCGACCGTCGGGGAGAGCGTGGGCGCAACCCTGGTCGGCCTATACGCGAGCAGAGGGCGTCGCGGGTCCCGACCAGTCGGGATGCACCCACAACGCCCTCCGCCTCACGGCCGGGCCGCTGTCTGGTGTTCGCGGAGAGGCCGCCAATGGCGACTCCTCCACTACAGACCTACGGGAAATGTTTCGAAAGCGTCGAGTCCTACTCCGGGGCGGAATCGAAACCCGAGGAGGGCGACCCCCAAGAAACCCGCATAAATACTGGATTCTCTACATGTGGACGAGGTGGCACTAGTCCAGATGTTTTAGAGAAAGAGAGGCCGAGAAGCGCTTTTCAGGGCCGAAAAGGGGGTGAGAACGGGGCACCTCGTCCACATGTTTCGAAAGCCGAAGATGGCGAGAATGAGCCTATTACACGCCAAAACCCGCCTCTCGGCGAGGCGGGCTTTCAGCGACAGAGAATGTTTCGATAAAGAAGAATGGTGGAGGCGGCGGGAATCGAACCCGCGTCCGCGAAGCAGTCGTCGCCAGCATTTACGAGCGTTTCCCGCGTTTTAGTCTCGCGCGGGTGTCTCCCACGGGCCGGATACTCCCGCGCCAGTTCGTCTTTTGACCCCGGCGCTTACGAACCTGGACGCCAGGGCTTGCTGGCGTAGTTCACGCCCTTACCGGCCCCACCAGCGAGGCCGGCAGGACGACGTCACCTAGGCGGTGGCGTATGCCGGAACGTATGTTTCGGCTGTTGTTGTTTTGCACGTTTTGTCGAGGTCGTGCTACTCGGCTCGCGTCCGGCGATTCCTTTCTCCGCGTCGAATCCTTTCGCCCCCACTCATCTCATGCGAGGGCCACTATATGGTATATGCCATATGGAGGGTCAGCGGCGAGCATGCTTCTGACGCTCGATTTCCCGCCTTTCCTCCTTTTCGGCCAAGGCGCGGCGCTTGTCGTAAAGCCGGCGCCCCTTGCCCAGGCCCAGTTCGATTTTAGCATAACCGCGCTGAAGATACAAGCGCAGTGGAACGAGTGTCATGCCCTGTTCTTGCGTTTTACCCGCCAGGCGCGAAATTTCGTGTCTGTGCACCAGCAGTTTGCGCGGGCGCAGGGGGTCAACGTTCCAGCGGTTGCCCGGCTCATAGGGGCTGATATGAACATTCTGGAGCCATACTTCGCCATTCTCGACGCGTGCGAAGCCATCGCGAAGGTTTACTCGCCCCGCGCGAATAGACTTGATCTCCGTACCCGTCAGCACCAGGCCCGCATCGAGGGTCTCGGAAATCTCGTAGTCGTACCGGGCGCGCCTGTTGACGGAGATGACTTTTCTGCCGGATTCGCTGGCCGACATACCGCTCACCACCCCAGCCATTATATCATGGGTCCCGTGCCGTTGAACAGCCTGCTCCGAGGAGGGAAGAAATGACGAGAATACGATCTTGCCTGCGTTGGGCCCGCTTGCTGGTCCAGGTCGTCGGCGGCACCTGTGTGCTGACCTTGCTGCTGGGAGGAGGAGGCGGCAGCATTCGCATAACATCGCCTGCTCCAGGTCAGCGGCTCAGCGGCACTGTGAAGGTGCGCGCCGAGGTGAAGGGCCTGGACAATGTGGCCTACCTGCTGTTCGCAGTTGACTCGGACAGGCCGCACTCCACGAACTGCCGGCCATACTTCTACATGATGGACACATCGGCCCTTTCCGACGGCCCGCACACCCTGGGCGCTGAGGCCTACAGCAGATTCGGCCTGCTGGCGGCATCAGTTCCCATCAAGGTTATCGTGGACAACACGCCTGCCATGTCGCCTCAGGCTCCTCGTGCTCTGGTGAAGGCCCCTGCGCAGGCCACACCGGCCGCCAATGTTGCCCCGCCTGCTCAGGTTGCCCAGGCGAAGAGCCCGGAGGCAGCCAGCCGACCTGCTGATGTCGCCCAAGGCGTCAGCGCGCCTGGAACCCCGGCGGGCACGGCCACAGCGGGCGCTATCTTCCCGAAGGCAACACTGCAGCCCGCCAAGCCAGCGCAAGTGGCCATGCCTGACCCGCCGCCTGCAATCGCGCCGGTGGCGCTCTCGCTGAGGCCGACATTGATCGGAGATCGCGCGCTGGTGATGTTCAGGCCGATGGCCGAGGGGATGGCGTGTCGAGTGCGCTGGCTGCACCAGCAGAAGACAGCGGTCGCGCGCCGGGGCGAGCAGACGATCGAAGTTACAGCAGGCAAAGACGTGGCGCTAGTCTGCGGTAAGCCGCTCGCACTTGGCTGCCCGGCCACGCTGAGAGACAACCGCTTGCTTGTTCCCGCACAGCGTTGCGCCGCTGCATTCGGCGCGGGCGCCCAATGGGACGGCAAGGCGCACCTCGTGGTTGTGCGCTGCCCGGCTCCCGCCCTGACCGCGGCCGTGGCCTTGGCCTTGCCTACACCCTCAAAGTAGTCCAACTGACGGGGGGCAGATATGACAGGGCCGCGCTTTTTGCGCGGCCCTGTTTGCGTGTTGTGGCAATTCTCCCCGCTCGTCCTGACGGCCCCGCTGCCCATTGTGAAGTGCGGTGGCCTTCCAGGGGCCTTGCCAACACCTCCGGGTTGCAGGACAAGGCAGCCAGCGGGTGGTATAATGACTCAGGGATTCGACGGCGAAACAAGCGACCGATCCCCAGGAGGACGCACCCATGGGCGTGGCTCAAGAGCCTGAGACGGCAAGGGTACCGACTTTCTACGCTAATGGCGCCAATTTCCTGTCCCAGGTCTACGATTTTCAGATAGACTTTACCCTGCAGAACAGTCGAGACGCACCCCGTGCTGTTGTCGCGAGCATCCACATGAGTCCGCAGCTTGCAAAGGTGGTTGGCAGACTGATCAGGCAGCATGTCAAGGCTTACGAGGAGCAAACCGGGGTCGAAATCCAGTTGCCAGAGGCCCTTCTCAAGGAACTCAAGATAGCTGACCTTCGGGAATAGGGGCATCCAAGTGACCGTTGACTTGCTTGATCCAAGACAATTCGGAAAGACTGAGCTCGTGCGCCCCAGTTTCAGGATATCTGCAGACAGCGGGCAAGGTGGCCTGCTGGACGTGAAGCTGGATAATGGGGGGGTACGCGGACTTGATGTCCGCCTGCCGACTGCAGGGACTGGGCAGGCAGGCTTTCTGGCCGGGCTCGAGACCATCACGACCCTGTTCCCCATGGAGCAGATTGCCGCACATCGAACCGATGTGGCCCTGCATCCGCCGCTGGGCATCCACCACGCCCCGGCGCGGGAATTCGCCAGAATGGTGCGGAGTGTCAGTGCATCGGCCCTAGTCTATGCTGGAGTTGCAGATCGCGTGTTGGATCTGTGGGTCGTGCTACCGGAGGACGACGAGAACATCCAGCGGGGCATTGCGGGGGCCTTTTGCCAACTCATGCGCAGTTACCCTGGCTTGTCATTTGACTTCATGATTATAGAAGCGGAGACTTCGTCAGCACACACACTGGGCGACTCTGGATACATACCGGTGTCACCCTTCTGACAACGAGTCTGAGAGGATGCCAGCGACTGCCGACCACATCCGACAGGCCACGCGCAATTCGCAATTCCTCTCCGCGTTCGACCTCCGGACAACCCAGCATGCGGACTGGGCAATCACGGTCGCTTTCTACATCGCCGTTCATCTCGTTGAAGCGCATTTTGCCGGCAGCAGGATGCACTTCAGACGACACGAGGACCGCAACCGCGAGGTGTCGGTTCAACTTCCTGCGATCGAGACTGCCTACACCTTGTTGTACAAGGAGAGCAGAAAGGCGCGGTATGACTGCTTGCCCATCACATGCGGTGATGCCCAGCGTGCGCTTCAGAACTGGTATGAGCCAGTTCGGTCTCATCTGTGCCAGCTCCTCGGGGTCACGCTCTAGCGCCCTGGCCGCCATTATGGCCCCACACCTTTGCCCATCTGTCATGCCCACCTAGTGGCCGAAATATCCCCTTGACAGGCGGGCCCGTCGCGTATATGATGTATGTGGCATGATGTATCCATCACGCAAAGGAGGCGAGCGATGCCTGTGCGCATGAAACGAACGCAGATCCTCTTCCGCGAAGAGGAATACCGTCGCCTGCAGCGGGAAGCCGCCTCCCGCGACTGCTCGGTCGGCCACCTGGTGCGGGAAGCGGTGAGCAAGGTTTACTTGCGGCGTCCCAGGACGGCCCGCCAGGAGGCTGCGCGCCGGCTGGTCGGCATGAAGGTCCCGGTGGCCGACTGGGCCCGCCTGGAGGAGGAGATCGCCCGGGGCAGGCGCGATGAGTAGGTCCTCTCCCTACTTTCTTGACACATGCGTCCCGATCTACGCAGGCGGGAGAGAGCATCCCTACAAGGAACCCTGCGCTCGCATTGTCCTGGCGGTGGCGGAAGGAGAGATCGAGGCTGTCACCGACGCAGAGGTAATCCAGGAGATCGCGTATCGTTTTCATGCCCTCCGCCGCCGGGGAGAGGGCTTGAAGGTAGCGGAAGAGTTTCTTTCCCTGATGGACAGGATACTGCCCATAGCCCGCGAGGATGTGGTTCGCTCTTTGGATCTGCAGCGAGCCTATCCCTTCCTATCGCCACGGGACGCTCTCCACGTGGCGGTGATGCTAGGGGCCGGGCTGGACCAGATCGTGACCGCAGACCGGCATTTTGACAGGGTGGAAGACATAACAAGGGTGGATCCCGCTCGCCTGAGATGGTGAGGAGGAAAGATGCGCCTTGGCTACACGATGGTCAAGGCTTCTCCCTGCTGTCCCCACTGCTCACCCTGGAGGGGTGGGCAGTTGGTATGAGGAATCTTTCAGGCAGAAAGCGAGGCGTAATCCCATGACGGTCTCCCGGGTGGCAAAGGCTGTCGCGGTCACGGCGGCGGTGTTGGGGATGGCGGCGGGGCTGGCTGGGCGCGAGAACGTGCCCGCGTTTCCGGGGGCGGAGGGGTTCGGGGCGTTCACTCCGGGAGGCAGAGGCGGGAAGATTTTTCTGGTAACCAATCTCAACGATTCGGGGCCTGGCAGCCTGCGCGCGGCCTGCGAAGCCGAAGGGCCGCGCATCGTCGTGTTCCGCGTGTCGGGCACCATCGAACTCAAGTCCGACCTGGGGATCAGGAACCCGGATATCACCATCGCGGGCCAGTCCGCCCCCGGCGGCGGAATCTGCCTGAGGAACTACCCCCTGGAGATCAAGACCCACGATGTCATCGTGCGCCACCTGCGCTGCCGCCCGGGCGACACGATGAAGAAAGAGATGGATTCGCTTTCCCTGTCCAATGCTCGGGATGTGATCGTTGACCACTGCTCGGCATCTTGGGGCATTGACGAAACCCTGTCGGTAACGCGGGACTCGAAAGACATCACCGTGCAGTGGTGCATGATTACGGAAAGCCTGAATCATTCTTACCACAAGAAAGGCCGCCACGGATACGGCTCCCTGATAACGGGCTACGATGGGGGCTACACCTTCCATCACAACATCTACGCTCATCACGCCAGCCGCAACCCGCGCCCCGGAGGCGAGGAGGGCAAGCCGGGGATCGTCCTCGATTTCCGCAACAACCTGATCTACGACTGGGGCTTCCGCGCCGGCTACAGCGGCGAGACGCGCGTGCGAATCAACTACGTGGGCAACTACCTCAAACCCGGCCCTTCAACCGAGCGGGGGGCCCGCGGCTTTGCTTTCAAGGCCGGCGGCACGCAAACCGAGATGTTTGTTTCAGGCAACTTCCTCGAGGGATCCCCTGCAAAGAACCGCGACAACTGGCTCATGATTCAACTGCCGGAGGAACTCAAAGGCGACATAACGCGCCTGCCCAGGATGACTCGGCCCTTCGACTTCGCGCCCGTGCATACCGACACCGCCCCACTCGCCTACTGGCGCATACTCAAGGGCGCGGGCGCGACGCTGCCGATCAGAGACGCCGTTGACGCGCGCATCGTGCGCGAGATCAAGACCGGCACCGGACACATCATTGATTCGCAAAACGAAGTCGGCGGCTGGCCCGGATACGCCGCCGCCCCCGCTCCCCCCGATTCGGATTTCGACGGCATGCCAGACTCATGGGAAACCCAATACGGCCTCAACCCAAGCGACCCCTCCGACAACTCCAAAGACAACGACTCCGACGGGTACACCAACATCGAGGAATTCCTCAACTCCAGCAACCCCCTTCGATCTGACTCGTAGGGATGACCCCACGAGACCTCGCGCAGGGTGCGGCCGGGGAGGCTGGCGGACTTCGCGCCAAGCCATCTTGCCCCCGGCGGGAACTGGGAGAGGACAGGCCGGTTGAAACGAATGAGAGGGATTCCGGTTGGCGAGGTAAGGAAAATGCAAATAGAGGGCAAGAGGATAGCGATCCTCGTTGAAGATGACTTCGAGGCGAGCGAACTGATCGAACCGCTCAACACGATGACAAGCGAAGGGGCGATCGTCACGCTGATCGGCTCGGAGGCCCCGATGACCTACAGCGACAAGACAGGAAACCACAAGATGGTTTCGGATCTGGCAGCGCGTGATGCCTACGCCGGCCATTACGACGCCGTCATCATTCCCGGCGGCAGGGCGCCGGAGAGAATGCGGCTGAACGAGGGGATGGTGGCGTTTGTCAGGTCTGCCTGCCACATGGGCAAGGTGATCGCAGCCATCTGCCACGGCGCCCAGGTGTTGATAACGGCCGGCCTGCTCAGGGATCGCCGGGTGACGTGCTGGCCGGGAATCCGCGACGATGTCAGGAACGCGGGCGCCGACTACGTTGACCAGCCGGTCGTGGTTGACGCAGACCTGATAACATCGCGCAAACCCGACGACATCCCGCTGTTCAACAAGGCGATCCTGAGCGCCTTGAGCCGCGTGCACGCCTAAGGCTGTGGCCGGGCCTGCGGCTGAAGCGGCAAATGCCGGCTGCCTTCCAGGGAGCGGGCTATCAGGTCCTGGTCGCTTGCCATCTGCGCCCCTCGGTGGTGCGCTCATCTCATATACTGCCTGCGAGCGCGTTTTGTTTCAGGGGGCGGAGGATGAGGAGCGGTGTGAGGCCGGCTGCAGGATGAGCGGGGGCATCTGGGGAAGAAAGTCATCACAGGATGGTGAGGCATGATCATTGACCAACTGAAGAATTGGCGGCGGTATGCGGCGCTGGCTGAGTTGAGGCCCGCATTCGAGTTTCTCCAGCGGCACGCGGACGGCAGGAATCTGCCTGACGGTCGCACGGAGATTCGCGGCGACCGCCTCTTCGCTATGATTCAAACCTACCGGCCCAAGCCGGTGGGGGAAGGGAAGTTCGAGGCGCACCGGCGCTATGCGGACGTGCAGTACATCGCGGCGGGCGCTGAGATGATAGGCCACGCGCCCACCGATACCCTCAAGACCGAGACGCGTTACAACGCAGAAAAGGACATCGCATTCTATGCGCAACCGCGGCGCTACACGGCGCTGGCGATGCCGGCGGGAACGTTCGCCGTCTTCTATCCTGAGGATGCGCACATGCCCTGCTGCCGGCTGGACGCCGATGGACAGGTGCGCAAGATCGTTGTGAAGGTGCTGCTCGGGCGCTAGCCTGGCACCGCAATATCCTCACAGACGCAGCCGCCTGCCAGGGGCGGGCGCGGCTTGACGGGGCTCAACCGTAGTGTTATTCTGCCTAGAAGCCATTTCAAAAGCGGGATTGTCTGGGAATGAGATTCTTCGTCCGCCAGCTGGCGGACTCAGAATGACATTCAACGGGCGTCTGAGAGCACTGTGAGCCTGAGAGGAGCGAAGCGTCCCACTTCTACAGACTTTTGAAATAGGTTGTAGGGCGTCCGTCCGTCTTGCAACTGGCGGGCGGACGTGCGCATTCTGAAATCGCCATTGAAGCGGAGCATACCCATGAAGCAATCTCTGAGAAAGGCTGCACTGTGCGCGGCAGCCTCGATCGTTTTCGCGGGCAGCGTCCCGGCCGCAATTCGTTTCGACCCGGCGAAGTTCATGAGGGTAAGCGAGGTAAAGCCGGGCATGATCGCGGAGGGCAGGTCAGTCTTCAAGGGAACGAGGATAGAGTCTTTTCGCATGGAGATTCTGGCGGTGCTGCCGAAGGCGTTCAGGGGGAGGGATGCGGTTCTGGCGCGCATCCTGGACGGGCCGGTCGTGCAGCGGCAGTCGGGCGTGATTGGTGGCATGAGCGGAAGCCCCGTGTTCGTGAACGGGCGGCTCCTGGGAGCAATTGCATTCGGCTGGTCGTTTTCTAAGGAGCCGATAGCGGGGATCACGCCGATAGAGAACATGCTGGCCGTGCAAGGCGAGCAGGCGGAGCAGCCGGGCGGCAAGTCGGCGCACCAACTGCCGAAGCCGATGACCGTCGGCGGCAAGAAGATTCAGCGCGTCGTGATAGAGTCCGGGCCTGCCGAAAAGGCAGGCGACTCGCGAACCATGCGGCTGACGCCGATGGGAGGAATCGTTCTGGCTAGCGGGCTGGAAGGGCGCGCGCGGCAGAAACTCGCTGATTTGCTGGAACCATACGGCCTGACAGTGCTGCAGGGGCCCGGGGGAAGTGTGAACTTCGGCACGGCGGCTGATCTGCAGCCTGGGGCGGCGGTGGGCGTGGGCCTCATGTCGGGAGACTTCCAGGCCTACGGCGTGGGCACTTTGACCTGGCGCGAGAAGGACGATGTGCTGGCTTTCGGGCACGGGATGATGGAGATGGGAAAGGTTGATTTTCCCATGCACGCGGCGGTGGTGCACGAGATTGTCCCGTCGCTGGAGTTCTCCTCCAAACTGGCCTCGGCCGGCGCTGTGGTGGGGCGGCTGACTCAGGACAGGCTGTGGGGCATCGCGGGGGAGGCGAAGAAGCCGCCGCGCACGATACCGATTCGCTGCTCGGTTGCGCAGTCAGGGCGAAAGGAGCGAAACTTCAGGGTGCAGATCGTTGACCACCCTCGCCTGACAGCAGGCATGGCGGGGATTCTGGCCCTGGCAGCGGTGGATGACACATGGGGCTATGCCGACAAGGGCACAGCGCAGGTATCTGTCGAGATTCACTGCAAGGGCCGGCCCGTGATCGCGCGCCGCGACGTGGTGTTCAGCGCGCGCGACGTTGCAGTGAGCGTGCTGGGGGAAGTCGCGGCGCCCCTCGATGCGTTCCTGCAAAACGATTTCGGGGCGCTGGAAATCGAGCAGGTGAACCTGCGCGTCGAACTTCAGGCCGCGCAAAAGACGGCGCGGCTAGAACGGCTCACGGCGCGCACGCAGAAGGTAAAGGCCGGGGAAGAAGTGCTGCTCGACGCCGTTCTTCGGCCCTACCGCAGCGCGGCGATCACTCGCACCATCGCGCTGAAAGTGCCGCGCGACACGCCCGGCGGCCCGATGCGCATCGTGGCCAGCGGCGGGCAGGAGGCGGAGATGGCGCGGCAGATGCTGGGCGGTGCGCGGTTCGTGCCCACGAGCGTGGATGACCTGCTGCGCTATTACCAGGAGCGCAAGAGGGCGGATGCGCTGGTCGTTCAGGCTGCGCTTCCGAGCCGCGGCCTCGATGTTCTGGGCAAGGAACTGCCGAGTTTGCCGCAGGCTGTGGCGGACGTGATGCAGGCGGGCAGGTCGAGCGACATCAGGCTGCAGCCCGACCGCGTGGAACAACTGGTGAACACAGACTGGGTGATCTCCGGCAGGCAGGCAATAGTGGTAACTGTGGAAGGACGGCCAGGTATCGCCGCGCCCCGGATGCCTGTGCCGCAACCGCCGCCAGCGCCGCCGAAGGCAGAGCCCCAGCCTCCGCAGCAAGGCTCCGAGGGAGACGAGGGTGAGGAGGAAGCCCTTCCGGCGAGTCAGTGGTCGCTGCCCGGCTATGTGGACAGCGAAGATGCAGCCGCGGCGCCTGAGGCGGGGCGAAAAGCGCCGACTGCCCCCAGTGAAGCAGCCAAGCAGCCGCAGCCGAAGGCTCTCGCGGCGAAGCCAGGCGAGTGGGTGCATTCGCGGCGCGAGGACTATGAGCAGGGCAAGTTCGCAGGGATTTCAGTTGACAGCGCCGGGCGGCTGGCGCTCTCGTGGGCCAGCAGCCAAGCAGCCGAAGTGCCCCAGGCGATTCCGTTCTGTGCGCTTTCGAGCGGCGACAGCGTTTACGTGGGCACGGGACACAAGGGCGTCATCTATCGCATCGGCAAGGATGGAAAGGCGAGCGAATTCTTCCGCACCGGGCAGGTGATCGTTCACTGCCTGGCGCGCAATGCCAGCGGCAGCGTTTACGCGGGCACGAGCCCCGACGGAACGGTGTGGCGCATCTCGCCCAACGGCAAGGGCGAGAAGTTCTATGCGAGCGGCCAGAAATACGTGTGGTGCCTGGCCGTTGACAAGCAGGGAACGATCTACGCCGGAACGGGCAATCCTGCCAGCATTGACACGATCTCGCCCGATGGAAAGGGCCAAACGCTGGCGAAGATCGCTGCGAGCCACGTGTTCTCTGTGGTCCCGGACGGAGCGGGCGGGGCCTGGGCCGGCACGGGCGAGGGCGGGGTCGTTTATCGCGTGACCGCGGCTGGCGACGCGATTCCGGTTCTCGATACTCCGGCAGAGGCGATCCTCTCTCTCGCGGCAGATGCTGACGGAGGCATCTGGGCAGGTTGTTCGCCGCGGGGCCTGATCTATCGAATTGATCCGGATGGCAAGAGCAAGGTTGTTCTGGACACGCAGCAGCAGCACGTTTTCTCGCTTCTTCGCACCGAACTGGGAATTCTGGCTGCGACCGCGAATCGCGGCCTCGTCTTCCTGCTCTCGCCCGACCAGAGGGGCCCCGCGGGCTACGCGAGCCAGGTGCTCCTCAAGCGCGAGCAGGGCGACGTTGTCAACCTGGCAGCGAGCGACGGCGGAGTGATTGCCGCCTGCAGCAACCCGGGCGTGATAATTGCCCTCGAGCAGAAGTTTGCCTTGAAGGGCACCTTCGAATCGCCTGTGCTGGATGCGGCTCGCCGCGCGCGCTGGGGGCGAACAGCATGGCTGGCCCAAGTCCCCGAAGGGACGACGATGCAATTACAGACGCGCTCCGGCGAGACTGCCGATCCGGACGACCAGTGGAGCCAGTGGTCCGCGCCCTGCACTCAGGGAGGGGCGATTGCCAGCCGGCCTGCGAGATACTTGCAGTATCGCGTTACGATGGAGAGTAAGGAGGGCTCGCGCACCCCTGCCTTGCTGCAGGTGATGGCAACCTACGCGGCCGAGAACCGCCCTCCGGTGGTAACGATCGAGCAGCCCAAACCAGGGTCATCAGTCGCGAAATCCGTCGAGATCAAGTGGAAGACGGACGATCCGGACAAGGACACGATCCGCTGCGACCTGTTCTACTCGAATGACAGCGGCCAGACTTGGAAACCCATCAAGGAGAACGCGAGCGAGACGAGTTACAAGTGGGATGCGGCCAAGTTGCCCGATGGGCAATACCTCTTGCGGGCCGTCGCAAGCGACAGGATCAGCAGGGCGGCGGAAGCGCAGAGCGCGGAAGCGACAGCGGCGGTGCTGATTGACAACACTGCCCCGCAGGTGATGGTTCTGCGCCACTCGGTGAAGGTTGAAGAGGGCAAGGTCTCGGCGCGCGGGGTTGCGGGCGACAAGGATGGATTTGTCAGCGGGGTGGACTGGCGCGTGGACTCAGGGGAATGGCAGGCTGCCAGTCTTGACGCGGTTGATGGGCACCAGGTGGATTTCTCTCTTACCGCTGAAAAAGTAGCGCCCGGAAAACACCAGGTCGAGGTCCGCGCCTTCGACGAGGCGGGCAACATCTCAACCGACAAGACGCCGGTAACCGTGCCTGCCCCCAAGCCCAAGGAGGAACCCAAGCAAAAGGAAGAACCCAAACCAGCAGCGGAGCCCAAACCCACGCCCGCCACTACTTCCGAATCGGCGGCGAAGAAGGACTAGACGGAACGACGTGGCCTCTATAATGCGCCTGATGAGGGTGGAACTGATTGCGGTCGGGGATGAACTGCTCGACGGGCAGACGGTTGACACGAATTCGGCGTGGCTTGGCAGGCGCCTGAGCGCGGTTGGGGCCGAGGTTTTCTGGAAGACGACCGTCGGCGACAGGGGGCGCGACATTGTTTCTGCGGTGAGGCTGGCCCTCAAGCGCGCCGATCTGACTGTAGTGACGGGAGGGCTGGGGCCGACGGGGGATGACGTTACGGTCGAGGCGGTTGCAAAGGCATTGGGGCTGCCCCTTCAGAGAAGGCCAGCGATCGAGCGAAAGATACGGTCGTTCCTTTCCGGTCGGGGCATCGAGGTTCTGCCCGGCCATCTGAAGCAGGCCCTCCTGCCGCGCGGGTGCCGGGTGATGCAGAACGATGTCGGCACCGCTCCCGGCTTTACCGTGCAGAAAAGAGGCAGCATCGTTGCCGCGCTGCCGGGCGTCCCGATGGAAATGAGGGCGATGGCGGAGCGCCGCCTGCTGCCTTTCGTGCGCGGCAGAATCACAGGCAGGGCAGCGAGATGGCGCGTCCTGAAGTTCGTCGGTATCGGCGAGACCGCGCTCGAACAGCGCATCGGCTCGCTCGCAGGGGCTGCCAACCCCAAAGTCGCCTTTCTGCCGCAGCAGGGCGAGGTGCACCTTCGCCTGACAGCGACAGCCCCAACTGAGCGGCAGGCGCAGCGGTTGATCGAGCAAGCGCAGGCGAAGGTGATTGCCGCCGCCGGCGAGTTCTTCATCGGCAGCGACGACGAGACCCTGGAGAGCGCGATCGGCGAGTTGCTGCGCCAGCGCAAACTGACCCTGGCCATCGCCGAGTCGTGCACCGGCGGCTTGATAGGAAACATGATTACCAATGTGCCCGGCAGCAGCGACTACTTTCTGATGGGCGTAATCGCCTACAGCAACGAAGCGAAGGCAAAGATGCTCGGCGTGCGGAGCGAGATGATTGCCCGGCATGGGGCGGTGAGCGCAGAGGTTGCGACAGCGATGGCTCAAGGAGTGCGCAGGCGAGCGGGGGCCGATGTGGCAATCGCCGTTACCGGCATCGCGGGCCCCACGGGCGGGACGAAGGCAAAACCTGTCGGCCTGGTTTACATTGCAGCCAGCGGCGAAGGCTGGACAGTGGTAAAAGAGAACCGTTTCGCCGGAGACCGCGAAGCGATCAAGCGCAGGTCGGCGATCACCGCCCTGGCCCTCCTGCGCTCCGAACTGCTGGCAAGGGCGTCGAAGCCCCGCATCTCGCCGAAGTAGCGCAGCATCAGTTTGTCGCAGAAGAATGCAGGGCCGACTGGCCTGGTGGGGCAGCAGGCAAGGCACCGACGGCACAACAGGATGCCGGCGAGATGCCCGTGCACTTTGCTGCACTCAAGGCCATAGACTCAACTGCTGCCTCGCGGCGCGCTTCGTGGCGCGACTCTTCTGCCTGAAAAGCCCGGCCACATACTTGGAGGCGGCAAGTCTGCCTAGCCTGTCCACCAGATCACGCCGAATCCTCCTCTCGTCCAAGACGACGGTGTACTCCGGCGGGTCAGTGCCTGGAACACGCCTGGCCTCGTCGTATTTGACCAGGAAGTCGAGAGCCGCGTGAATCAGGCCTTTGGGCAGCGCCCGCTCCGCGACGCAGTCGGCAGACATCAGTGACTTCCACGAGATTCGCTTCTCGACGCGCCCTCCGGTCTGCAATGTATCTCGTTCGTCTTCTGTGAGAAGTTCGTTGATGGCCGGATAGACGATCTTCACCACTGTGTACAGGGGGGGAGGAGGATCGTTGATAAACGGGTTCCGGACTGAAATATCGAGAGCGGACAGGTCTACCCGAATCGGACAGTGGTCTGCGGTTGTCAGCAGGTCGTTCAGATCTTGCTTGCCGACTGCGTCGACGGCGTTAGGATGACTGAACCGGCTGTTGCCGGGCAAGTTCCACCATTTGAGGTCGTACCACTCACCATTCGCCCGCTGCTCGCGCATATAGCTCACAACAACCACCGGGCATTGGCAGCGAGCCTCCGCCGCCTCGCCCTTAGATGCTGCCGCGACATCAGCCACGGCCTTCTCGACCGTATGCGGGTGTACCAGAAGCAGCACGTCCTTGGTCCCCGCTGCGCCCGAGGTATCGCGTAGATGTCGGGTGTAGCGCACTACCTGATCGAGATCTTTGGACGATTGGCTCGCTTCCCGATACGTCTTCACCACCTCGCCGCACAGTCGGTAGCCGGTGACAAAGCGCGCAAGGAAGTCTGGCGCCAGCCCATCAAACCGGGGGAACCGGTCGAAATGCTGGAGGGTGGGGGCAATCTCGCCGTCAGATCCGTACTTGAACACCAGCCATCGCTCAAGTGACGAGATCAGCGTAACGGCCTTTTCATAGTCGTCGAACTCGGCGCGAATCCGGGCAGACCGGGCCCGCCGCTGCTGCTCTCGCTCATTGCCCGGAGTCCGCATCCATGCCCCCTGCTCCAAAGGCTGTCATGCGCTCGACGTTCACGTCGGCTTCCCCGAAAAAGCGAAAGACGGTTGCGACAACACGCTGCAACGTGCCTCGGTCGGCCCTCGAACGGGGTACCAGAGAAGCATTGGCATCGTCCATCACGTAAAGCTGCACCGATTCGCCAGTCAGGTAGTCCAGCACTTGCGCGTGCAGGAACGGATTGAGGTGGATGACAGTTACGTTCAGACCGTCACCCTGGCGCAATGCCTCGCACAGGTTCCTAACGCTATCCGGATCCGCGAATGTGTTCGGGGGAAACTCGAGCCGCACCAATTGCTGTCTAGACGGGGTGGACTCTCGCCGAATCGAAAGTGTACCTACCTGTCGTAATGACTCGGCAGCTGTGGGAAGGACGAAACCGGTGGCGGCAACAACCACGTCTCCGTGCTCGACCACGGCACGTCCGTAGCGGTTGAACAGGCATATCAAGTAATGGTCTGCACCTCCGCGAAAGTGGACCCTGACCTGATGTGTCTGGCGGCCCTGCTCGGACATCTCACGAAAGGCATCTGGAACCGGTTGACGCTTCATATCGCGTCGGAACTCACGGGTCTCTCGGTCGTACCCCATCGCATCCAGACACAATGGGGTCCAGTCGTGCTGGCTAGCCAGACGCATCACGCTCCGAAGTAGTTCGCCTGACTTGATGAATGGACGGACCCCCAGCGGATAGGCGGAACGCGCGAGTAGATGCGGGCCATGCTCCTGCTCTCGAGCTCCCAGTGTCGATGCCAACAGGCAGACTTGATCGCTTGCCTCAAGGACATCGAATCTGCCGGCAGCCCTGCTCCCATTCGGCGTGTACGCGGTTGGCTTGAGATCGCGCGCGAATTCGACCGTATAGCCGAAAGGCTCGGGGGCCACGTTCCACTCGACGAACAACCGTCGCCGACGTGCCAGTAGGTCGGGCACGGGCTCCCTCAGGATTAGGGGCTCAAGTAGCACTTTGCGGACTTCGCCCGACGCGAGCAGCCGCGATAAGTGCTCAATCCTCGCGCTGGCGTGCTCGGATAACTCCGTGCTCACGTCGTCCCCGCTCATCGTCCTTGGCCTCCTTCCGTGCGGCGTTCCGTCTGTCAGAAGAGCCTGAGACGAGCCAGACCTACTCTCGGTTCGACTGCGGTTGCCGCATGTCCTCTGTCGCCGATCATTCATTTGTCTTGTCGTCGAGACCGTTGGCAGCGCGGGTGCGGAACAGGGCGGTTCCCTTCGGCTGCGCTTCCCTGGGCTTCGCTCGCGGCAGGAAGCTCTGTCACGGGAACAGAGAGATTCCCCGCCCGTCGGCTGGCAGGCTCGTGACGACAGGGAAGGGAGGCGTGTGTGGGGAACTTCTGAGGGGAGAAGGCTGCGGATGGGCAGGTGAGATAGGGTGAGGCTTTTCTTTGCTGTGAATGTGACGCCGGAGATTCGCGAGCGGCTGGCGCAGGTGCAGAGGCCGCTTGTGGCGACAGGCGCGGATGTCAAATGGGTCGAGATCGAGAACCTGCACGTGACCATGAAGTTCCTGGGGGAAGTGCCGGAGGACAAGGTGGAGGCGATCATCGCGCAGGCTGATGAAGTGTCGAGAGAAGCAAAGGAATTCGCCTTAGGCCTAGGCGGCCTTGGAGCGTTTCCCACTCAGCGCGCCCCGCGCGTGGTCTGGGTGGGATTGACGCACGGGATTGACGAACTGCGGGTGCTTGCGCGCGGGCTGGAGGCCAGGCTGGAGAGACTGGGCTTCAAGCCCGAAGGGCGGCCTTTCAGCGCGCACGTGACCCTGGGGCGCGTTCGCTCGCCCAGGGGGCGCGATGCGCTCGCGCAGGCGCTTCAGGCAGGGCGGGAATGCGAGATCGGCACGATGAACGTCGAGAACTTTGACCTGATGCAGAGTGTCTTGGGCAGGGGCGGGCCGCAATATTCGGTCGTGCAGGAGTTCCGGCTCGGCGCGCAGTAGTAGGGGGAGTGGTGGAGAAGTCCGCCTTCGCCCGCCGAAAGGGGCGTCGGCGGACAGGGGAGCATGAGATGCCAAAGGCCGCCGAGAGCAAGGACAAGGACCGCGAGAAAGCCCTGGAACTCGCTATGAGCCAGATTGAAAAGCAGTTTGGCAGGGGGGCAGTGATGCGCCTGGGGGGCGAGACGAGGCCCGTGCCGGTGGCGGCAATCTCGACGGGCTGCCTGCCGCTGGACCTGGCCCTGGGAATCGGGGGCATCCCTCGCGGGCGAATCACCGAGATCTACGGCAACGAAGCGTCGGGCAAGACAACGCTTGCGTTGCACGTGATCGCTGAAGCACAGAAAACAGGGGGGATAGCGGCTTTCATTGACGTTGAGCACGCGCTCGACCCGATCTACGCCGAAGTGTTGGGGGTGCGGCTGGATGACCTGCTGCTGTCCCAGCCCGACACAGGGGAACAGGCGCTGGACATCACTGACATGCTAGTGCGCAGCGGGGCGATTGACGTGTTCGTGCTGGACTCGGTGGCGGCGCTTGTCCCCAGGGTGGAACTGGAGGGGGAAATGGGCGACTCGCACATGGGCTTGCAGGCCAGGCTGATGTCCAAGGCCCTGCGCAAGATATCGGGCTCCCTGGCCGCGACGAAGACGGCGGGCGTCTTCCTGAACCAGATCCGCGAGAAGATAGGCATCATGTTCGGCAACCCCGAGATCACGCCCGGGGGCCGGGCCCTGAAGTTCTGGGCCAGCGCGAGAATCGAAACGCGCCGCATCGAGTCGCTCAAGCGCGGCACGGAGGTTTACGGCAGCCGCGTCAGGGCCAGGGTGCAGAAGAACAAGGTGGCGCCGCCGTTCCGATCGGCGGAGTTCGATCTGATTCACGGCAAGGGCATCTCGCGCGAGGCATCGGTGCTCGACATGGCGGTGGAGTATGAGGTCGCGCGCAAGACGGGCGCTTTCTTCACGCACGGCGACACGCGGCTCGGACAGGGCCGCGACAATGCTCGAGAGTTCCTGGAGCAGCATCCAGAGGTGTGCAATGAGATTGAGAAACAGGTGCGCGAGCGCGCGCTCGCTGGCCTTCGCCCATCCGCCGGGGAGGACGACAAACAGGAAGAGGCTGGGGAGTCCCGATGACCATCCCGGCGTTTCGGAACAGGACGTCGAGCGCGCCAAGCAGTACTGCCTGAGGCTGCTCGCAATACGCGCGCGCAGCGAGCACGAACTGCGTTCGAGCCTGCGCCGCAGGGGGACAGCGCCCCAGGTCGCGGAGGAATGCCTGGTATCGCTTCGCCGCGTCGGGCTGCTGGACGACGCGGCGTTTGCGTCTGCCTGGGTCGAAAGCCGCATGCGCCTGCGGCCGGTCGGGAAGCGCGCCCTGATGCGACAACTGGCCCTCAAAGGTATCGAACGGGCGCTGGCCGAACGCGCTGTGAACAGCGCTGTAACGCCTGAGGCTGAGTTGGAAGCAGCGCTTGCTCTCGGCAGGCGCTACCTCGAATCAGGCACAGACCGTGCGGCGCTAAGAAGAGCGCAAGCGGCGCTCGCCCGCAGGGGCTTTGATTCGGGTATAATTTGGCAAGTGCTAGAATCATTATCCGCCCATCGGGCGAATAGATAGTGGTGGCCCGCGAGGGCCTCCCTTACACGAACCTTGAAAAGCAGGGAAGGAGCATACGATGCCCATGCACTGGGGCGCGCTGGCGGTGCTGGCCTTGGGGCTGGCGGCGCTGGCGTCGGCCATTCTGATTTTGGCAGTGTTCCACAAGGGGGCGCGCCGCAGCCGCGCGGAAGCGGAAGGGGTGCTGCGCAAGGCGCGCCAGGAAGCAGATGAGACCAAACGGACAGCATTGAAGGAAGCCAAGGAAGATGCCCTGCGCATACTCAACGAATCGCACGCCGAAAGCCGCGAGCGCAGGGCCGAGATTCAGCGGCTTGAACGCCGCGTAGCACACAAGGAGGACACACTCGAGCGAAGGCTTGAACAAGTAGAAAAGCGTGAGAAGGGACTTTCAGCAAAGGAGGGCGAGTTAGACAAACAGCGCCAGGTGTTGGCGGAACTCGCAAGCCAGCAACGTGCCGAGTTGGAACGCGTTAGCGGCATGCCGGCGGAAGAAGCCAAGCAGATGTTGATGCAGCGCGTGGAGGCGGAAAGCCGCCAGGAGGCAGCACGCCTGGCCCGGCAAATCGAGGAGGAGGCCAGGGAAAAGGCCGAGCAGGAAGCCACGAAAATAGTCGGCCTGGCCATCCAGCGCTGCGCTGTTGACCACGTATCCGAGAGCACCGTCTCCGTGGTGCCCCTGCCCAATGATGATATGAAGGGCAGGATCATCGGCCGGGAGGGCCGAAACATCCGGTCCTTCGAGACCCTCACCGGCGTTGACCTGATCATTGATGACACCCCCGAGGCGGTAGTCATTTCTGGTTTCGACCCTGTGCGGCGGGAGGTGGCAAGGATTGCGCTTGCGGAACTCGTCGGCGACGGCCGCATTCACCCGCGGCGCATCGAGGAGACCGTCGAGAAGGCGCGCCAGCATGTCGAGAAGTCGGTGCGCGAGGCCGGCGAGAAAGCCGTGGTGGCAGCCAGCGTCGTCGGCCTGCATCCCGAACTGGTGCGCCTGCTGGGAAAACTCAAGTATCGCACCAGTTACGGGCAGAATGTCTTGGACCACTTGCTCGAGTGCGCTCACCTGGCAGGCACCATAGCCGCGGAACTGGCGGTGGATGCGAATATCGCCAGGCGCGGCGCCCTGTTGCACGACATCGGCAAAGCGATGGATGCGGAGGTGCAGGGCTCGCACGTTGACATCGGGGTAGACATCCTGCACCGATACGGAGAGTCCGAGCAGGTGATCGGGTGCGTAGCGGCCCATCACGGCGATCGCGAGGTCCCCAGCATCGAGGCAGCGCTGGTGCAGGCTGCGGACGCTATTTCCGCCGGCCGCCCCGGCGCCAGGCGCGAAACGCTGGAGGCCTACCTGAAACGCGTGCAGCACCTGGAGGCGATTGCCGATGCCTGTCCCGGGGTTGAGAAGTCCTATGCGGTCCAGGCCGGCAGGGAAGTGCGCATCATGGTCAAGCCGGAAGTGGTGGACGACGCGGGCGCCGTTCAACTCTCCAAGGATGTTGCCAAGCGAATAGAGGAAGCCGAGGACCTGCAATACCCCGGGCTGATCAAGGTGGTGGTGATAAGAGAAACGCGGGCCGTGGAATACGCCAAGTAGGGGTGCGAAAGGGCGGCCGTGAACATACTGTTCGTGGGCGATGTGGTTGGCAGGCCGGGGCGCAGGGCGGTGCGGGCTTTGCTGCCCTCGCTGGTGGACAAGTATGCCATTGACTTTACCCTCGCAAACGGCGAGAATGCGGCGGGCGGAATGGGAATCACGGTGGCGGTGGCGCGCGAGTTGCTGGAGGCGGGCGTGCAAGTCGTTACCCTCGGCAACCATGTGTGGAAACACAAGGAAGGCGCGCAGGCGGTGGAGCATGAGACCCGCCTCATACGTCCTGCGAATTACCCGCCGGGCGTGCCCGGCAGGGGGGAAGGAATTTTCGCCTCCGGCAAGGGGGCGAAGGTGGCGGTGCTGAATCTGTGCGGCAGGACGTTCATGGAGGCGATTGATTGCCCCTTCCGCGCGGCGGCTGAGGCTGTCGAGAGGCTGAGAGGGCAGGCGCGCGTCCTGGTGGTTGATATGCACGCGGAGGCGACGAGCGAGAAACAAGCGATGGGCCACTTCCTCGACGGCAAAGCGAGCGCGATAATAGGCACGCACACGCACGTGCAAACGGCCGATGAGCGCGTGCTGCCCAAGGGGACGGCCTATATCACCGACGTCGGCATGACCGGGCCGAGGGACTCCATAATCGGCATGGAACCGGAAGGCATCATGGTGCGGTTCGTGAGCCGGCTTCCGGCCAAGTTCGACGTGGCGCGGGGCCCCGTCGCCCTCAGCGCCGTAGTGATCGCGGTAAACGAAGACACCGGGCTGGCGGAGAACATTTTCAGGGTGCAGGAACAAGTCGAGCCCTCACTGATTGCAGAAGACGCCGCAGGAGAATAGCGTGACCAACCGCAGCCGCAGTCACAACAGTAACCTCAGCAGGGGGAGCAGAGACATGGAAGTGCTAAGGGTCAAATCCGACTCAAACCCCAATCGCGTGGCGGGTGCATTGGCGGGCGTGATCCGCCAGAAGGGCTGCGCCGAGATCCAGACCATCGGCGCAGGTGCCCTCAACCAGGCCGTCAAGGCGCTGGCCATTGCGCGCGGCTTCCTGGCTCCCAGCGGCGTTGACCTGATTTGCTGGCCCTGCTTTGCAGACATCCTCGTTGACGGCCAGGAGAGGACCGCCATCCGCCTGATGATCGAGCCCAAGCGGTAGGTTCTGAGGTGGCGCGGCCCCCAGCGGGGACGCGTGAGCGTGTGACCTGCGCGTATCCCTCCATCATGAATGCGGTCTGACCTGAGATATTGGCTCGCGCTGCACCGGGTCGGCGGCCTTGCGCCCGCCAGGTCGGCTGCGCTCGTGCGCGAGTTCGGAAGTCCCGCGGAGGTCTTCGCGGCGGATTCGGAACGGCTGCGCGCCTTCGGCCTCTCTGCAGAGGCGATCGAACAGATCAGCCAGGCAGACGAATCCCTCGACTTGTTGGATGACGAGTTGTATTCCCTGAGCGAGGAAGGAATCTCGATCCTGACGCTGACCGATGAAGCATATCCTGCCAACCTTCGCATGATCGCCGATCCGCCCATCATCCTCTTTGCGCGGCGCTCCCTGCTGGAAGGAGACAGACGGGCAATCGGAATCGCGGGCTCCCGGAAGGCAAGCGAGCAGGGGCTTGCTTTTGCGCACGCGGTTGCAGGTCACCTTGCACAGGCGGGCTTGACGATCGTGAGCGGCATGGCCCCGGGGATTGACTCCGCCGCGCATGAGGGCGCGCTCGACGCCGGCGCTCGCACCGTCGGAGTGCTCGGCTGCGGCATACGCGCCAGGCTTCCCCCGCAGGCGGCGCAACTTGCACGCCGCGTTCTGGAATCAGGCGCCCTGCTTTCCGAGACTCACCCCAATGCAAGAACCACGGTCGCTGCTCTCTTCGCGCGCGACCGCATTATCAGCGGCCTTTCCCTGGCCGTTGTGATTGTGGAGGCCGCCCTCGAAAGCGGGACCATGGACACGGCGCGCCATGCGAGGAAACAGAACCGCCCGCTCTTCGTCGCTGATTGGCCGGAAGAAGGCGAGGGCACGGCAGGCAATCGGAGGCTGATCGAACAGGGCAGCGAGTCGCTGCCCGCCTGCGACCCACAGCGCGCCGCCAATCTCGTGATCGAGCGCCTGTCGAGCGCCGGCGGCCCATCGCTGCAACTGGCGCTTTTCTAGCGCCAGCCAGCAGATCACCGAAGACATTTTCCCTTACTGAGGAATAACCCGGCCAGGAGGCTCCCCCTGTCACGGCAATCGCAGCGAGCGCAGGCGGTGGTCGGTTGCGTAGTATATTGTCTTGCCTACGAGCGGCCCGGGTATGTGCAGTTTGCCTGGGATGCGCGCCAGCACCTCAACCTGTCGCGCGCCCGGCTCTATGCGATAGACGACCTCGGTGGTTGCCCCATAAACCTTTCCATCCTGCCCTATCTGCAGCGAACCATCAGGCGCGCCTCCATCTGGAATCGCCAGATGTCGCACGAATCTCCGGGTGTTCGGATCGAACACGAAAATGCCGCGGAAATCCTTGCCGCGCACACTGCGCCCATGCGCGATCCCGTAAACCATCCCATCGGGGGCGGCCACGAGAGAGGAAATCCCCTTTGTGCCCTGCCTCGGGGCGCGCTGCCAGACCTTCGTCTCCTTCACCGGGTCCCACAGGAAAAGCGCGGCCTCATCCGCCTTCGGCTCTGTGCCGCTCCCTCCAGATAGCGAGGTGCCGCCGACTATCATCTGCAAGGACTCGACCCACGCGAGCGAGCAAACGCTCTGATCCTGCAAGATATGGCGGTAACTCTTCTTCTCGCCCGTCTTGGGGTCATACCACGCCAGCGGCCCGCCCCAGATGCCGTAGTTCGGATACGAACCGATCCACACGCGCCCCAGCGGCCCGGTCAGCATCGCGCGCGGCCGGTATGAAATGTGGTCATCCATCGGCCCCAGGTCGCGCGGATTGTCGCTGGCCTCGCTGCCGAAGTGATACGGCCTGGTCGGGTCATACACCGAGAGCATCGCCGCAGGATACGAGCAGATATACAACTTCCCATCCAGGTTCCCCATCGAGTATGCCTCTCCGGCAGCAGGGCTGCACCGCCCAAGGTCCTTCAACTGGTCAGTCCTCGGATGATAGCAGAAAAGGTGCAGGGGCATGATGCTCGAGCCGTAGATCTTCCCATCCGGGCCCAGGTGCACAACGAAAAGACTGCTCCCGGCAGCCTCATAGTCAATATGAAACTGGCGCTTGGTCTTCGCGGTCTCGTTCTCGATCGCGAGTTCGCGGTATTCCTGGAACTGAGCATCTGCGAAATAGAACGACGATCCATCCGCAAGCACGCGCGCAGGCTCCGCTGCGGGCACCTGCTGCACAGGCTTGATGTCCATCCCATCAATGCGGAAATTTCCCTCGCTGGAAACGATATACAGGTTCTTGTCAGTCCCGCGCATGATAGATACAGACTTGCCCTTCTCTCCCGCCGTGAGAACAGGCCCTACCGTTTTCTTCTCGCCTGTCTTCGGGTCAAGCAAAACGATGTGCGGCTTCGTCATCCTGATCTCCGACGCCACGATCCCGTCCGGCGCAACGAGCGGATAGCAGTACATGTCCACTTCGTCCATGCGCCCGTAGCGCTTGAACTTGCCGGTCTTTGGGTCATAGCGAGTCAGGCCCGCCGTCCCGTAGCACCCGATGAACAAACTTCCATCGGGCGCCTGGTCAATGCGACAAGGAAAACTATCGCCGGGCGGGTTGATTGCGCCCAGGTCCTCGACCTTGTCCTTCTTCGGGTCGAAGCGCAGCAAGTGCCCCGAATATGCAGCGCCGATGTAGAGGCAATTGTCCCTTGCCCAGAACACTGTTATCGGGTAGTTGGAGCCAGAAACAGGCGCGATGTACTGCTTGAACTTGCCGGTCTGCGGGTCAATCTGCAGCACGATGAGGTTATCAGCCTGCTGCCCCATCGTTGCATACAGGCATTCCTTGCCAGCCCCGTCCACCCCAGCAAGCAATCTCACCCAGTTGACGCCCTTCACCGGGACACCGAGTTCTTTCACTTTCGCCTTCGGAATCGCGCCTTCTGCCATCGCCCCTCCCACAACCAGGATCGAAACTGCAACCATGATGATTCGGGACATCAATACACCTCCGGGCCGCTTCTACCGAAGCCTGCTTCTGCGCATGGCGCGGGACTCCTCGCCACATCGCACTGCGGTGTGGGGCAATCCGCCGCGCGCCGGATTTATGGCTTGCCGTATCTGCGGGTAACACAGGTTTTCAACCTGTGCGTGGACAGGATAGAATCCTGTCCTACCCAAACAGATGGTAGGACAGGTTTTCAACCTGTCCGGCAGGTTTGCAGCCTGTGCAATGCACCCCGATGGAATCAGGGTGCCACCATCCGGCAAGGGGTGAACCCTTGCCCTGCACAACGCCTTCGGCCACCCTCTTGCTGTAGGGGCGAAGCGCTGCTTCGCCCGCCGGGAGGCCCGACTCGTCGGGGCTCCCCTGCACCCTGATCCGCCCAGCCTAGTGGTGGAAGAGCCGCACGCCGGTGAAGGCCATCACCATTCCGTACTCGTCGCACGCGGCTATCACCTCGGCATCCCGATGCGACCCGCCGGGCTGCGCGACGAACGCCACGCCGCTTCGCCGCGCCCGATCTATGTTGTCGCGGAACGGAAAATACGCGTCGGAGGCAAGCGCAACACCCTTCAACCCGTCGAGCCACTCGCGCTTCTCTTGCGGCGTGAGACGCGCTGGCACTTCCGCAAATGCCTCCTGCCAAGCCTTCTCCTCGGCGGGCGTCATGTCGTCCCTCAAATACTGGTCAATCGCATTGTCTCTTTCCGGCCGCTTTATTCCTTGCTTGAACCGCAGGCCGAGGACTGCAGGATGCTGGCGCAGATACCACGTGTCAGCCTTCGACGCCGCAAGCCGCGTGCAGTGAATCCGGGATTGCTGGCCCGCCCCCATGCCGATGACCTGGCCATCTAGTGCCAGGCCGACGGAATTGGATTGGGTGTATTTCAGAGAGATGAGCGCGACGAGCAGGTCCCTCTTCGCCGACTCAGGCAACTCCCGGCTGCGCGTTACTATGTTATTGAGCATGTCCGCGCTTGCCACCAGCATGTTGCGCTTCTGCTCGAACGTGATCCCGAAAACCTCCCTCGATTCCATCTCTTCCGGCTCGCAGTCCGCGTCAATCTCGACGGCCACGTATTTGCCGCCCCGCTTCTGCCTGAGTATGGTAAGCGCGCCCTCCTCGTATCCCGGCGCGATGACGCCGTCCGATACCTCGCGCCTGATCAGTCGAGCGGTGGGCACGTCGAGCGGGTCGCTCAATGCGATCCAGTCGCCGAAGGATGACATGCGGTCAGCACCTCTGGCGCGCGCATAGGCGCTGGCGAGAGGAGAAAGTCCGAGGTCGCCGACGAAGTAGGCCTTCCTGAGTGAATCGTTGAGGGCTATGCCGACTGCCGCCCCGGCAGGGCTCACGTGCTTGAACGACGCGGCTGCCGGCAGGCCAAGCGCTTGCTTGAGTTCCCTCACCAACTGCCACGAGTTGAGCGCATCGAGCAGGTTGATATAGCCAGGCGCTCCGTTGACGACCCTGATCGGCAGACCCCCCTGTCGCGCATATACTCTCGCTGGCGTCTGGTGCGGATTGCACCCATAGCGAAGCCTTATCTCCTTCTCACCCATTTCAGTCCTCCTGCGCCGATAGGGGGCGTCTGCCTTCGCGCAGCGCGCCCCAACGATTCCCCGGTATCATTGGTAAGCAGAAAACGGTGCTCTTTTCTGTCATCCTGAGTCCCGATCCGCCAGCCGGCGGACGGGACGAAGGATCTCATCAGCCTGCGAGCACGGTTGCCGCCTGCCCCTGGGCAGAGAATGAGATGCTTCGCTTCGCTCAGCATGACACAAACGGCCATGGGGCCTTCTCGGCTTCTTCTAATACACGAATGTCTAATGCGTCGCCTTGCCCAGGTATGCAACGATCGCCGCATCATACGCCGACGTGTGGGCGAATGCCTCCGCTGCAAGCGACGACAGCGTCGCCTCCGAAATGCCTCCCTTCTTCAGTTCATCCAGCAGCCAATAATACCGCGCCGGATTGCACACCGCCGCAACGAAGCGGTGATTCTTCGCCGCCGCGCGCAGCATACAAGGGCCGCCGATGTCAACGTTCTCCATCGCCTCGTCGAGCGTTACGCCCTCCTTCGCGACCGTCTGCGAGAACGGATAAAGGTTGACGACCACCATGTCAATCGGCTGGATTCCGTGCTGTTTCACGGCAGCCTCATCGGTCGGATTCCCGCGCCGCATCAGTATCGCGCCGTGGATTTTCGGGTGCAGGGTTTTCACTCTGCCGTCCATGATTTCGGGAAAGCCCGTGTAATCGGAAACCTTGATCACCGGCACGCCCGCCTTCTGAAGCGCGGTTGCAGTCCCGCCCGTCGAGAGAATCTCGACCCCGAGCGCGTGCAGCCCCCGCCCAAAATCCTCCACCCCGGTCTTGTCCGAAACGCTTACCAGCGCACGCTTGACCTTCACCATCGCCACCTCCTCGGCATCGTAGGGGCGAACCTCGCCTGCCCTGAGCCTGTCAAACGGGGCGCCTGTCCCACATCGGCTTAGCCTCTGCGAGCAGCCGCGCGAGTATAGCACCGCGCATTGCTCAGCGCAACCGGATCTTGCACGCGATGTCGCTGGCGATCTCCGGCGGCTTTACTTGCAGCGTTCCGCCTTCAGCCACCCCGGCCCTGCGCGATAAGGCCCGCCCCGCATATGTATCGAACCATTCCACGGCATACTGCCCATCCGCCAGGCCCTTGACCGTCAGGGTGGCTGCCCGAACAGGCTGTATCGTTTCTCCCTTCGCAACGCGCTGCCACGTGTGAGCGCGGTTGTGCAGCCAGACCAGGGCTGAGTGCTGATTCGAAACGCCGATGGCCCTCAAGCCGGCCGCCGAGACCTCGACCTGAGCGGGCTGGTATGTCTCTCGAATCCAGTCAACGTCCCGCACGAATTGGGAAAGCGCGCGAAAGTGATAGTAGAGATTCCTCGGATGGACGTGGCTGTCCCACCACCACGTCATCGCCGACCCAGCGGAGCCTAAGAGCGCTGCCGCCCAGATCGCGTTGTGCAGGCAGACGCCCGTTGCGTCCTGCTTTTCGCCTTCGCCCCTCCAGTCCGTCCCGAACTCGCCGACGAAATGCGGCTTTCCGTACTTCTCGACCTTCTGCCGCGACCAGCGAGGAAGACTTTCGGCCACATCGGGCGAGCCGTATTCATGAGTCTGAACGCAATCCATCTCGCGCATCCCGTCAATGCTGCGGTCGCCGTCGGAGCGCGCGAAACTGGTGGTGATCATGTGTTTCCAGGGATCGAGCGCGCGCAGGTAATGCGCCATCTCGCGGTGCCATGCCTGCACTTGCGATGGAATGTATTTCTCGATGATGTCCACCTCGTTCCAGAATTCCCAGGCCAGCACGTTCGCCGAATACCCCCACCGCGAAACCAGGTAGCGAAGGCGATGCTTGAAGAACTTCCGCGCGACGGGGTGAGTGAAGAACGACTCCGGCCTCTCGCACGGGCCGCCGTTGACGGCGTTGTATGGGCAGTGATTCCAGAACGGGAAGGGCTCGCTTGCGCGCAGCGAGTTGAATGATTCCAGGCATAACAGAAGGTAGATGCCTTCTTTCCTCGCCTTCTCCAGCACGTAGTCGAGGCACCACGCATTCCCGAGGTCGTAGAAACCGATGCGCAGCGGGTCATCGGCATTCTTCGGCGCGCGTTCGAGAGTGAAGCAGTCCCAGGGGCCGATCCACAGCCTGCCGTAGTTCGCTCCGTTGCTCCCCAGCGCGGCAAGCCAATCGTCGTAATCGTAAGTTCCGCGCGGGCCGGGCCAGCAGATGTTTTCTCCGATCGGGAAATAGGGCTTGCCGGAATCAAACTCGAACAGCGTTGGAACCTTCTGGCTCCTGCGCACAAGACCAGGATTCCGCGAAGGAATACTCTCGAACTCGATCGCGCTGGACTTCGCTCTGCCTTGCTTGTCGCGAACTGCCAGCACCACGCGATACTTGCCCACCTCAACGGGCGCGAACCGCACTTTCCACGATGGCTCCCCAACCTTCTTCAGCGCCTCCCGCCCCTGATCGAGATGCCGTTCGTATCCCTGGTAGAAGAAGCCCGGAACCCGGATCACCGCGCCGCTGGGCGACCTGAACTCACTCTCAACCTCTATCTGCTCCGGATCGAAGGGATTGTCGAAGGCCGCCGCGATGCGCGCGGTCAACTCGAACTTCTCGTATAGCCCTACCCTTCTTGCGCTCGCCTGCAGCCGCTCGACCCTCGGCCCCGGGACTGCCCCGGTCGCTGTGCTTGCCAACACGCATAACACTGCCACAGACCTCATGTTGCGTGTCCTCCTGTGCTCCGGCGGTCGCCGCTGAGCGAATGCAGAAGGTCGGCAGCGGCATCAACCGCCGATTCGCCGGAGCCGGAGGCGAGTTTGCTGGAGCGGGCCGCCCGCACCTCATAGCCGCCTTCATCATATGCCTGGCGAGTCGGAAGGTAGCCTTCATAGCCATTCGCCAGTTCGACGATGCCCGTCGTGGGGAAGGGCGACCGCCGCTTGATTTCCAGGCCCAGTTGCGCGAAAATCTCGCAAGGGATGCCGACAAGCGCGCAATCGCCCAATGTCAAGGCCTGAATCTCCGCCTCCACAGAGGGCGGCAGTTTGCTTACCTGCACCGTCTCACAGGCCCACACCTGCTCCGTGCTCGTCTCGCCGATAGGTGGAGCATCAGGGAGGGTTTCTTGCGCTTTTTCAACTTCTTGGCGCGAAATTGAGCGAATCTGTAGTTGCACGGTCGTGTTTCGTGCCCTTATCCGCCCCTCGACCGGTGTTGACTGCGGCAGCAATTCGAGGACTTTGCGGCCCAATGCCTCGCCGATCGCGCGCGATCGCTCGAAACCGGACACCGGATCTGCAGGGTTCATGAAGTTGATGTGGTTGATGTCCCCGCACGCGCCGTTCACGAAAATCACCTGCGCATCCTCGCCCAGTTCTCGCTGCACAACCTCGCTCATGACAGCCGGATAGTCAGCCGAAATCATCGTCCCGCCGATCGTGTCCAGGTGCAGCGCGAAGTTGACAAGCACGGCGATCGGCTCGCCGTTCTCGCTCGTGAACGAAAGAACGATCACCTCGGGATCAACAGGCCCCACAGGGCCGATAATGTCGGACCTGGCCCGTGGATTCGTGCGGATCGTGCCGTCCGCCATGTGGTAGCGGCGGTTGAATGCGATTCCGTGCAATTCACCGCGCGATAGGCACACATTTGCGGGGCGCAAGGCGCTTTTCGCCTGCGCGATCGCCCCCGAAGCCCCCTCGACCGACCGCTCCAGCGTGCTGTTGTCCGATACAGTCTGGAAAATGTCAACTGTTGCAGGGCCCAGGTGCGTGTGCGTGCACGCAACCATGATGTTCTGCGCTGAAATCCCGCATTGATCGTGCGCGATCGCGCGAATTTCCTGCACCGATCCGCGCGCAAGCGCGATCGCGTCACATGCGACGATCGCGACGGCATCGTCGCCTGATTCGACGACAAGCGCCTTCGCGCGCAGCGGATCGTGAACGCCTGTCGCCCGCCGTTCCTCAAGATAACCCGCCAGGCTTGCCCCGATAGGCGGAGTGATATCGCCGGATGCTGCGCCCGCTCTCATGGTTCTTGCCGATTGGCGGCGAGGCGCGTGAGCCAGGCGGTTCCTGACATCAGCAGATTCCCTGTTGCCTCGTCGTAGGTCTCAAGCACGGCGCGGGCCCGGCCTTCCTCGACCTCCGTGAGCCTGGCCTTGCCAAGGACGGCCGAGTCCTGCTTGATGGGCTTGTTCCACCGGCAGCGGACATGCTCGACTTGCCATGTACGCGGTGAAAGGGGCTCGGGATCCCCGCACGCCGCCGCGGCTGCGCAGGCGGCGATGGCGATGGGAAAGCTGCCCATTGGGTGCAGGCCTCGGCCGAGCGGGTCGCGGCTTCCAGCCGTCGGATTCATCAGCAGTCGCAATAGCCCTGCGGGCAGAAGGATACTGGCAGAATCGCCCACGCTCGGCTCGGGCCCAGCGCGGCTCAGCTCAACGACTCGCGGGCAGGGGATCTGGAGGATCTCCTCATCGCTCTCCGCGCGCACGGCGGCATTCGCTCGTAGAGGGGGCGAGAAGTCCGAATCGGCAAGCCACGACTCTTCGTCGGTTGGCCTGGCGGCGGGAGCGCGCAGGTGCAGAACGAGTTCGTACAATGCATCGCGCCGGTCCACTTCGAAAGGAAGGTCTGAGCTCGGAGACTGCAAGCCGGAGAAGCGCGCGATTTCCCGGCCATCACAGAGCACCTGCGCCATCTGCACCTGCTCGGGCAGCAGCCAGGGGGGCGGCTTGACAGCGACCAGGTGCCGCCGCTGAGGTGACACAGGGATCGCGCGGCCGAGCAGGCGGATGTGATAACGCACGACCGCACCTTCCTGTTGTGCGCGCTCGCTTTGAGGCTGGACAACGGCGATCAGTGCGGGAATGTAATAGTCCAGAAATTCCAGCGCTGCTTCCGACATGGTAGCGAAGCGAATTTCGGGATGCCGCGTTGTGACGTATTCCAGGTGCCTGTCAAGTTTGGCGAAGTCGCCGCCCTCGGTATCTTCCATGCGGCCGGAACCGCCCTTCATGAACATGGCGTGGGTATAGGCCACCAGCGCGTGCACGCCCGGCGCGATGCTGCCCTCTTCGGTGAGCAGTGCCTGCCAGCGCTGATCGAACCATGCGTCCAGGGCGTCCTGGGAAGCCGCATCGAGCCGGACGGTCGGCGCCTTGAATTGCACCAGCCCTGCCTGGTAAAGGTCGGCGATTTCCTTCTCTATATCCTCCGGGAGACAGAAGTAGGTCTGTCTTCCGCGAGGATATTGGCCGATGGCTTCATAGTAGCCGGCGTCGGCGTTGGCGATCAGGCCGTTGCGAAGATGGGCGAGTGTGCTGATGCGCTGGTCTTCCGCGCTGACCCCGAAATCGGAGGCACCGGCGCGCGAGCAAAGGGGCTGGCGATGCCCGCGCTGAAGGGCGGCCAGGTAATGGCAGGCCATGAACAGGGAACCTGTCTTGCTGTCGGGGTCGGAGAACGTCCCCAGAGCCTTCACGTAGGAGACGCCCTTTCTGCCTCCGTCCCAACCGTGGTAGCGATGGCCCTGCTTTGTCTGCGAGTCCCAGAACTCATTAGGAATCAAGCCATCGGTTGTCCGGTCGTATAGCAAGCGAGGCTGAGGCGGCAGGGCAGAGTCTGGCTCGTAGCCGAAATGAATGTGAGGAGCATATTCGTGGCGCGCGCACCCGCGCCGAATGCTCTCATCGAGCAGCGCGACGATTTCCGGCCATTTCCCAGTAGCCGATTGGCCTGCTGCCCACTCGGCCGCGAAACGCTGCGGTGTGCACCAGAAATGAGTCCACCTGGCTCCGTGTTTCTCGGCGATGCGGTTCAGTGCTTCGGGCTTTTCCACCATCTGCACGCGGTATTCTTCGGGGTCCATGAAGTTGTTGCGGTTTCCCATCGCGCGGCGCGCTGGGTTGTCGCGATAGTCGCCGGTCAGTTCTCCTCCGTCAAAGGTCTCGCAGTCGTCGGTCAGCAGGTAATAGACGCGGCCGGGCTCGCTGTCTGCCACCTCGACAGACAAGCGCGCCCGGTCGCACTCGTGCTGCCCGCTGCTCAGCACGAATTCTAACTGCCAGGGTCGGCCCAGGTTCACCTCGCTAGGGCGCTGCGCGGCCATCTCCCAATGCACCTGCCGCTGCTCGCCGCCTGCGAGGTCGAATGGCATCGGGGTCAGCGCCGCGGCGAGCACGCCAAATCCGAGAGGCTCGCGCACATCCATGCCCAGGTTCAGGGAAGAGGGCCCCGGATTTTGCACGTTGATAGAAATGGTCAGCCGGTCGCCGACTACCAGTGACAGGCTTTCTACCGGCAGAGCAAGTCGGGGCAGGTCACCTGCAACCGCAGGTACTTCCGTGGCTTTCCTCCACTTGGGGCGCCGTCTGACCGCAGCCCGCAGGCGGCTAATAGTGCGGCGCGGAGAAAGTAGGGCCCGCGCAACGCGGCGCAAGGCGCGAATGCTGGAGCCGCGCAGAGCGGCTTTCCCGCGCGCACCATCGAACAAGAACATGTCGTCTGTGACCGGCACCGCGCGCCCGCCCTGGACGGCGACGAATTGTATCTCGCCAGTCATCAGGACCTCGCCGCTGGCTGCCGAGGCGGTCTCTACGTCCACATGGAGTGTGTAGCGGCGTCTCTCTCTCACACGCGCACGGCCGATAAGCGCCTCGCCCCGGTGCGCGCGGCGGGTCCACGAAACCTCGAACCCGCCTCCGGTCCAGCCGCGCAACCTGCCACCCATCTCGCGCTCTCCGAGGGCGAGGTAAGAAGCGCTGGCGGAAACGGCCCAAACGGTCATCGTCTCGGGAAGAACGCCGGCGCCCAAGGGCAGGCTGCCGCCCGCGACCGGGTAAGAGAGCAGATCGAGAATTGACCCCTCGAGCACCGCCTCGGCGCTGTCGCCGATGCTGACGCGATCGGGCTGCTCACGGAGCAGTCGTGTTGCGAATGGCTTGACTATGCGCAGGACATACTCATCGGCCACCGGGCACACTTCTCTCTAGATGTAGATATAGGACGACAGCACACTGCCGCGGCGTGATTCTACCAAATCGCAGCACCTGCAACAACGCTGACCGGCGGGCCGCCGGTGGGCGGCCGTCGAGTTGGAGTGTGCCTCTCCCGCCGCGGCGGCAGGTATGCGTCTCATCGAAACGAAAACATCAGAGCGAACGCACCCAAGGGAGTATGGCAAGAGGGCAAGGATGAAAGTATGCGTGATCGGCGGTTCGGGGCACATCGGCAAGAACCTGGTCGAGATGCTGGTGGGCGCGGGGCATGATGTTACGGTTGTGACCAGGGGCCAGACGCCGATCCCAGCGGCGGGCAAGTGGGAAAAAGTGAAAGTAGTGAAATGTCAATACCGGCGAGGGCATGAGGAGTGGGCGCGCTGCGTGCGCGCGATTGGGGCCGAGGTCGTGATTGACATCCCCGGAGTTGATGTGCCCACGACATATAGCGCCGCAAGAGGGGCATGCAAGCATTTCATCGCCTGCGGGTCGGTATGGATGTTCGGCGAGCCGAGAGTCGTGCCGACGCCTGAAGAAACGCAGAGCCCCTGCCCGTTCGAGGGCTACGCTGTGCGCTACCGCGAACTGCACGAGACGAAAGAGCGAGCGGCGAGAGACGGCATCGCCTTCACGGCGATAATGCCGCCGAACATCTGCGGCCCGGAGAAGATACCCCTGGAAGGGTGCGGCGGCAGGAGCATTGACGTGCACAGGTCGCACCAACGGGGCGAGCCGGTTCCGCTGCCTGATCCTGGGCAGACGCTCATCGGCCCCTGCGATGCCGAGGATGTCGCGCAGGGATTCTTTCTCGCTGTTCAGCAGCGAGAGGCCGCAGCGGGAGAGATATTCAACGTCGGCTCGGCATACGCGCTGACAGCGGTTCAGTTCATCCAGACCTATGCGCAGATTTACGGCGTGAAGATACCCATTGACTGGCACAGTTGGCAGCACTACTCAACTCTCGTATCTCCCGACCTGGGCGCAAACTTCCACTTCAAGGCGCACATGTGCCCCGACCTGACGAAGATCGCGGCGCGCCTTGGCTACCGCCCCCGCCACACCCCCGAAGAAACCATGTCCCGCGCCGTCTCCTGGATGAAATCGGAGGGGATCTTGTAGGGGCGGAGCACCGCTCCGCCCGCCTGAACGTAGGGGCGAACCTCGTGTTCGCCCACGGGCAGCAACACCGCTGCTCCCCTACGTGCGCGGAGACCAGGTGTCGGTTTCGCAGCGCTTGCGCGCTTTTTCGTCGCGCAGGTCGGGGATTTCGAAGGGCCTGCCGCCCTCGACCGAGGAGCGGTGCGCAAGGATTCCGGGCAGGGTCATGTCGGCGGCAAGATAAACGTCAATGGCTGGCTTGCGCCCCTCTGCGAAAGCGCGGGAGAACTCGAGGACGGTATAGAAGTCCGCGCCGCCGTGACCGGCAGTTCGTGCCTGGTCTGCCATCTCGCGGAAACAGGGGATGTATGATGTATCGTGCTGCGTGTGCTCCTGCCCCTGCTCAAAGACGTGGAGCCGGTCGGTCGGCCACCAGCGGCCGGTCTCCATCTCGCCTTTCGTGCCATACATGGAAACCCAGAGTGAAGCAGGATTGCGCGGGCATGTGAACCCGCACGTCAGCCTGACCACTGCGCCCGATTCCATCTTGATGAGCGCGGCTTGCATCGAGTCCACCGCGCCGAGGTCCTCCGGCATCTTCGGCCCGGTGCCCAACCCGACGACCGAACTCGGCCGATCGCCGGTCATCATGAAGATCGGCCCCAGCGAATGCGTGCAATAGTAGATCGGCGGCAGCCACAGTCTCCAGTGGTCGGTCTTGCCCTCGCGCAGATAGCCGCGCAGCATATCGCTGATGTCGTGGATGTATTCGCATTCTCCGTAGATGAAATCGCCCATGCGCCCTTGTCTCCAGATGCGGGTCATCTCCTGGATGCGGGCAAACCAGCAGCAGTTCTCGGCGAGGAAGTAGGTGAGGCCGGTCTCTTCGACGGTTCGGACAAGTTCGACTCCTTCCGCCAGGGTGTGAAACGCGGTAACCTCGCTGAAGACGTGCTTTCCCGCGCGCAGCGCCTGAACGGCATGGGGGGCGTGGTCGGGGCAGCCGCTGGCCACCACGACGATGTCACTATCGCTTTTCAACATCGCGGCGTAATCGTTGTGAAGAGCGATGTGCGGGTTGCTTTTCGCAAACTCCGTCCTGCGTTGTTCGTCAAGATCGCAGGCTGCGGCTACCTCCATGTTTTCCATCGAATTGAAGAGGGCCGCGAATGCCGCGCCCCTTCTGAGCCCCAGAATGCCGACTTTGAGTTTTCTCGTCTTGTCCTCCCGGAATCACAGGCAGGGGGCAAGCCGCCGGCTGGCGGACTGCCCTACGGGGATGGCGGCGGTTCGTTGCGCTCGATGACGGCGCGGTCGCCGATGTTGTTTATCACCTGAACGCCGTGCGGGCCGTTGTTCTCCACCGCCACAGCATGCTTCACCTGCGGCCCAATCTCCACCGCCGGGGCCTTCGTGTTGAACGTGCACCCGCGCACCTGAATGCGCCCCGATTCAGCGAGCAGCGCAGCCTTTCCCTTCTTGCCTCGATCCCAGTCGCTGAAAAAGCAATCGCTGAACGAAACCGGCCCGCTCCCGCTCAGCACGGCGTTTCGCTCGACCGGCCCCCAGAACGCGCAGTTGACGAACCTCACGTTGCCCGAGCATGTGGGCTTGATGATTATCTCGGTCGGATCGTCGCCCAGGAATGAAACGAATTCGCCGTTCGTAATCAAGAGGCCCATGTATTGAATGCCCTCGACCACAACGGCATTCTGGGTGGCGTCGGCCGCGATGCCCAGGAAGTTGCCGTTGCATGCGCCCGCTTTCGTCTGAATGAAACGGTATCCCACCTTCGCCGGGAAGACGAAGGTGTTGAACATGAACTCCCAGTCAGTGCGGCCCATGATGAAAGCCTCAAGGTTGTCGCCCATATACTTATACACCGGGTCCCACTGGCCGCCGGTCGCCGGGTCGGACCAGTAGTGGCAGTGAAAGTGGACGTTCTCCACGCGCCCAATGTCAGAGCAGGAATCAATGAAGAGGCCGCGCCGCAGCGCTGTCCCGTAAACGTTTCTGATGAAATGGCGGACGTTCGGCTCGGGGCCCACCGCGATCGCGTTGTAAGAGTTGATGAGCGTGATGTCCTCGACCGTGCCGTCGAACCCCTTCAGGTGGAAAGTCCACGGATATGGGTGAATGTCATTCACCGACTGCTCGGGGTAATGAATGGTGAGGCCCTTGACAGTCCCCGCTCCGTTGATCTCGAAAAGCGCGGGCGCGGCTTCGCTGTCGCGGCCCCCGGTTGCGAGGATGATCGTGCCGATAAGCGGCGTGATCGAAAGCCTGGCTTCGTGAACCCCGCGGACAGCGACCCCGCTGGGCACTGTCAGAGTACCCTTGACAAGGTAGCGCCCCGGCGGCAAGTGAACCTGGCCGCCCTGCTTTGCGGCCTCGTCAATTGCGCGCTGGATCGCCGCCGTGTCGTCAGTTGCGCCGTCGCCCTTTGCGCCGAAATCCTTGACCGACCAGGTTCCCTCACTGCCTGCATTTGCCGCTGTTGACATCATGACCCCCAGAACAACCAGAATGAGTGCCGCCTTCAGCCCGCGCGCGGACATGCCCATGATTGCCTCCTCACGTGGCGAGACCCGGATGTCCGCGCAGTTTTTCGGGGTGCGGCGCAGGCCTTCCTGCCGGACTACCCCAGCGGGCGAGAAGATCAGTCCAGCCGGAAGTGGCAGCCGCGGCTGTTGGGGCTGATGCTGCGCCGCTCTCAGAGCAGGCTCTGGAGAACCGCGCTTGCTGCCGCCACGAACCCATCGGCTGCTTGAACGAGCCTGCCGGCAGAGTCCAGATCGGGCTCCGCCGAGTCCGCGTAGTCGGCTTTGTTCCGCTCCGTGAAAAGGTCGTGAAGAGCACGTCCGTGTTCGCGCGCAATCAGCCCGCCGAGCACGAAATGACGATCGAAAAGCGCGAGCACCCCGGAGTGCTTTGAACTGTCAAGGCCGCTTGTGGCTAACAGAGCACGCGCGGCATAGAAGGCAGCATAATATGCCCGATTGATCGCGCTGGCTGCGCTGCCCCCGGCGAGCAGTGTCCGTGAATCGGCCAGCGTTCGCAGCGCTCGCGCGATGCGCTCCTCAGCCAACTGGCGCCACTCGGGCTTCAGAGGGCCACTCCCTGTTCCTGCACTTCGCGGCGGAACAGCGTGGCCCTGGTCAGCGGGCTGTCCCACCAGTCGCTCTCCACGATCAGAAGTTGGGTGACGGTGCCGTTTCGCAGGTCGAGGTCATAGAGGAAGTCCCTGATGGTGTCCTCTTCTTGTGCGCTGGGCCGGCCGGAGAAAACCGCAATGATATCTATGTCGGACTCTGCAGCCGCGTCGCCCCGCGCTCTGGACCCGTAGAGGAGCACCTGGACGAGCGTCTCAGGGAAGTCCTCGCGCAGGCGGGCAGCCAGAGCCTCAACGGTCTTTCGTTCGTTCTCTCGCAGCACAGGCCTCATGCGCAGACAGCATAGCCAGCACCGGATGCAGTTGTCAAACCACGAGAAGATCAGTCCAGCCGGAAGTGGCAGCCGCGGCTGGTGGGGTTGCGGCCAGCGGCGTGGGCGATCAGCAAAGCCACCTGGATGCCGTTGCGCAGAGAGATCAGGTCGGATGTCAGGCGCGTCTCGCGGTAGAACTGTTCGATGCGATGCTGCAGGTATTCGAGGTCGGCGCACGCGCGGTTGAGCCGCTTCTGGCTGCGCACGATGCCCGCGTAGTTCCACATCGTTGACTTGACTGTTGTCCAGTCCTGCACGATGAGCGCCGGGTCTGTCTCTTCAGTCAGGCCGACGTCCCGCCAGGGAGGGATGTGGTCGAAGTGCGGCCTCCCCAGTTCGTCATGCCTGCGAATCATGTCCTGCGCGGCGCGCGTTCCCCACAGCAGCCCCTCCACAAGCGAAGTGCTGGCCAGGCGGTTGGCCCCATGCACCCCCGTGCAGGCAACTTCGCCCGCAGCGTACAGGCGGCGCAGCCTGGTGCGGCCCCATTCGTCCACCCGCACTCCGCCGCACGAATAGTGCGCCGCTGGGACAACCGGGATCGGCTGGCTCATGATGTCAATCCCGAAACGCGAGCAGGTCTCGTGAACCGTCGGGAATCGCTCGCGCGGGTCAACGCGCAGAGCGGAAAGGTCGAGCAGCACGTAGTCATCCCCGCGATTCAGCATCTCCTGGTGGATGGCGCGCGCCACCACGTCCCTGGGAGCCAGGTCTGCAAGGGCGTGGTAATCGGACATGAAGAACTCGCCGCTGCGAGTGCGAAGCCGCGCCCCCTCCCCGCGCAATGCCTCGGTTATCAGAAAGCGCTCCGCATCGCGATGATAGAGCGCAGTCGGATGGAACTGGATGTATTCCATGTTGATGATGTCGGCGCCGGCGCGCGCTGCCATTGCCGCCCCATCGCCGGTCGAAACCTTGGGATTGGTGGTGTGCAGGTACACCTGGCCCAGGCCGCCGCAGGCCAGCAAAGTATGTCGCGCCAGCATCCTCTCGATGCGGCCGGTGGCGCTGTCATGGACGTAAGCGCCCAGGCATTCCGGCTCCGCGTAAAGGTCGAGCGGGTCTGTCGAGTGGTGCGGGATCGTTATCAGGTCAACGGCAGTGCGGCCGCACAGCGTATTGATGCGCGCGTGTGCCTGCACCGCCTCCATCAAGCGCGACTGGATCGCGCGCCCGGTCGCATCGTCGCTGTGCAGGATGCGGCGCCCTGAGTGGGCAGCCTCCTGGGCATAGTCGAGTTGACCATCAGGGCTGCGAGTGAAATCAACGGCGAGGCGGTCAATCAGCAGAGACCGAACCAGCGCCACCCCTTCTTCAGCCAGCAGGCGCGCCGCCTGCGGCTCGGAAAGGCCGTCGCCTGCGGCGAGGATGTCCCGCACGAGCACCTCGGGCGAATCGTCCGGGCCGCGGCCGATTATCCCTCCCTGGGCATGAGCCGTGGCAGACTCCCAGGGGTCGCAGGACTTGCTGAGCATCACGACATCGAGCCCCGCATCGGCTGCAGCCAGGCCGCCCGCGCACCCCGCCGCCCCTGCGCCGATAACGAGGACTTGGGCCTTGATGTCGCCAGGATCAGAAGAAGTCAACGGGAATTCACCACCGCACTCTTTGATACCCCAGGTGGTGGTTCCTTCTGGGGACCGTCCTGTATCAACGTGACGGTGAACCGCGTCTATCCTGTCATTCTGAGTCCGTCAGCCGACGGACGAAGAATCCCACCGTGCCGCGCGAAGCCCTGTGCAAGCGGCACAGGGCTACAGTCGCATGCTGCCAGCCCGGCCCAGGCTAGGCGGGCACCTCGCTCGCTGATCGCAGGCCTGGAACCGAGTGCTCTATCTCCTCAATCCGCGAATCGCAGCGCGCGATCAGTTTGTCGGCGCGACATAGTGGGTCCGCGCCCCGCCACCCGCGCAGCAGCACAACCGTAACAAGCGCCCCTGCGGCCAACGCCAGGCCGCCAATGGCAAGAAGTTTGACAGACTTGCTAACCTGCATCACAATCACGTATTCCACAAGACGCTGCTTGTGAAACATGGCCCGCCTGGAGCCTATCCGAAAAAGGGTTGCCTGTCATGCTGAGCCCTTCGCTATCTGTCATTCTGAGTCCGTCAGCCGACGGACGAAGAATCTCACTGTCCACCCGCTATGCGGTGCCGCATTGTGCACTATTGTGAGACCCTTGCTACTCTGCGAAGCAGCGCTTCGGGGCGTAGCACGAGTCGCTGCGCTCAGGGTGACAGGCGCAGGCGTTTTTACGATAGGCTCTTAGACCGTATAGCCGCAGAGAGCCGGCCGAGATATGGTCGGCTTCATCTGTCGGCTGTCAACTGTATTCTGCGAACTCCAATAGGGGCCGGCGCAATCTGCGCCAACGATCAGAGTTCGTAAGTCTTCTCCCCGCCCTCGTCGCCCTGCGCCTCGAAGATTCTCTTCACGAACGTCATCAATTCGAGCGGGTTGAACGGCTTCGTCAGGTACATGTCAACGCCCGAGGCCCAGCCCCGGAACACGTCGGCGTCCTGCGCCTTGGCGGTGAGCATGATCACCGGAATGTCCTTCGTGGCGGCGTCGGCTCTGAGTTGCTTGAGCGCCGAAAAACCGTCCATGACAGGCATCATCACGTCCAGCACGATCAGGTCCGGCTTCTCGCTGGCCACCTTCTTCAGCGCCTCCCGGCCGTCGAAGGCGGCGATGACCTGGTAGCCCGCCCGCTCCAGGTTCACCTGAACCAGGCGCACGATGTGCCGCTCGTCATCCACCACCAGGATCTTTCTCGGCTTTCCGGGTCTCACTTGTTCTCTCCCTGGCTGTTTTTTCGACTCGCCCCGGGCGTTTACCCTCAGTCCGCCAGTCCGCCAGCCGGCGGACCGAAGGGAAGCCCAACGGCTTGCCCCGACTGCCCCAATATAGCACCGGGCCTGGCAGCCTGTCAATCAGCCCGCAACCTGGGCGCGGCTTCTCCTGAAGCCGCGTTCGCCTGCGGGCGGATCGCGGGCTCAGGTCGCCGACGCGCCAAAGTCCAGACTTCGCCAAGGCCACGTCTGGCAGGCGCTATGGCGACGGCGCGAGACCCCGC
>Ga0315296_10000266_pt1 | contig 48333 bp, 41 predicted proteins | sample YL17G14_18_MG_FD_203921 | JGI IMG/M metagenome (GOLD analysis project Ga0315296, IMG submission 203921) | Sediment microbial communities from Yellowstone Lake, YNP, Wyoming, USA - YL17G14_18 | ecosystem: Environmental > Aquatic > Freshwater > Lake > Sediment | place: USA: Wyoming | collected... | reverse complement strand
ACGCGTTCCCCGCACCTTCAAATGATCCATCGGATCGTTCAGAACATGCGGAATCCAGTTTATCAGATCCGAAGCAACCATGTGCGCGCCCTTCTCTTGGAAAACAAAATCACCAGCCGCACCGTTAGCAAAGGCTCCGGCAACGGCGGCATCATAAGGATCCACCCTCTGCGCAAGAAAGGCACCAACTACGCCTGTAAGTACGTCGCCTGTTCCGCCCACAGTCATGCCTGGGTTACCTGTGAAGTTGAGTTTGAAACGCTTACCATCCGAAACGATGTCAATGTGTCCCTTCAGCAATACTACCGCGTTCAAGCTTGCAGATGTTTTCTGCACGTCCGCTACTTTCCGATCAAGTATCCCGGGCAGCTTCTTGCCGGTCAATATCGAATATTCTCCAGCATGTGGTGTCAACACAGAAGGCACCTTCAGCTTTCTCTTGAAACCTGCAAAAGCTTTCAGACCATCAGCATCAAGAACTAGAGCTTTGCCGAATCGCTCGACTGCATCAACTATCAGTTTCACACTTTTTTTTGTTTCATCATGCAACCCAAGACCTGGGCCAACAGCTACTGCGTCACACGCCTCAACATAGGGTTTGAGCTGGTTGAGATTGCCAGGGTTCAAATGATCTCCAGTGAGTTTTATTGTTATTAGATCAGGAGACAACGAAGAGATCGCTCGAGCAGTCTTTTCGGGAGCAGCGACATAGGCCAAGTCCACACCTGTTCGAAGTGCGGCTTGAGCGACAAGCGTAGGGGCACCTGAAAAAGTTTCGCTTCCACCGATGACTAACAAACGTCCAAAGTCGCCTTTATGGGATTCTGGCAATCGACGTTTCATGACAGCATTGACATCACCAGGTCCTGCAAACCGTTCGAATTCTTTGGGCAACCCGATGTCTTTGACAGTCAAGTCTCCAACGTACTTCTTAGCCTTAGCTAGTCCCTTCTTAGATCTGTAGAAAGTGACAGTAATATCGGCCTTGACTGCTTCCCCCAACACCTCTCCAGTGTCAGCGTCAACTCCCGTGGGTACATCAACGGCAACCTTGAATGCGTCCATTGAGTTGATTTTCTTGACCAACTGCAGAATCGGGGGTCTCAGTTCTCCCTTAGCGCCAGTTCCCAGCAAGGCGTCAACCACAACATCAGCCTTAACGTCAGGTGCCAATGTGCTGTCATAAACTTCAACTATGTTTATGGCATCTGCCAGAGATTGAAGTGCATTCCAATTTTCAAGCGCCGCTTTGTCAGTTATCTCCTTGCCTTTTCCAGCCAATACAACGGTGACTTTGAAACCTCTCAGAAGGAGATGTCGAGCAATCACCAAACCGTCTCCGCCGTTTCCGCCCAGACCGCAGAAAATCGCGACAGACTTACCTGACTTGAACTTGGAGCCTATCAAACATGCTACGCAATGCCCAGCATTTTCCATCAAAAGAAGTCTGGAAACACCGAAGTATTCTGAATTCGTTTCAAGCGCACGCATTTCGCGGCTGGTAATAGTCTCTTCCAAGTCTCACACCTCACAATCCTAATGCTGTAGTTTTGAAGATAAGTATATCCATGCCACACTGAATCATTAATAAAAACGATGAACAGATTATGATAGATTCAGCTGAACTTCAGCAAAATATTTAATGCTTAGAAATGAACAATATGCGTGGAGATGCACATGCCCACAGCATTCGTGTTGATAAACACTGAAATCGGTTCAGAAGCGGACGTTCTGAAAGACTTGAAGAAAGTCGAGGGAGTCGAAGAAGCCAATGCAGTTTACGGAGTTTACGACATAATAGCACGAGTAAAGGCAGGCACAATGGACCGATTGAAGGAAATCGTGACCTGGAAAGTCAGAAGACTGGACAAGGTCAGGTCAACTTTGACCATGATCGTGGTCGAAGAAGGAGCAAAGTAGCAAGCGCGCGCACTCCCCCTTTTTTTATTGAGAACAAGCAACTCTTTATCTACGTTGCCGACTGATTTTCAACCTTGAGAAGATAGGGTAGGGCGCATGGCACAGAAGACACTCCAAATCGGAATTGACGACACAGACTCAACGACAAGAGGATGCACCACGTATGTCGCCGCCCTATTAGTGGAAAAACTCCTGAAACTCCACGCCAGTTTCATTGACTATCCTAATCTGATAAGACTTAATCCTAACGTTCCATGGAAAACAAGAGGAAACGGCGCACTCTGTCTCAGGATACTGTACGACGAAAGTGCTGAAGCCCAAATCAAAGAAACAGTAATCTCATCAGTGGAACAACAGTCGGACCTCGAACATCGGGGAACAGATCCAGGGATAGTGTTCTTGGGGAGAACAAACCCGCCGATAGAGGTGCAGACTTTCGCTAGGAACGCAACGACCGGAGTCGTGACTCTCAAAGACGCTATAAGCCTGGTCAAAAAGTTCAGAGGTGAAGCATTTGGCTTCAAAAATGGCAGAGGAATCATCGGCGCACTCGCGGCCATCGGCGAAACACTTCGATCTGACCACACTTATGAAGTCATCTTTTACCGCGAACCAAAAAATTGGGGGACAAAACGTAGAGTCGATCAACAGTCAATTTTCGAGATGGATGCTGCAACGAGGCCCTATACTTTCAATAACGTGGATACTGAGAAGAAGAGAGTCATTATCACGCCTCGAGGACCAGATCCTATCCTTTTTGGCATCAGGGGCGAATCAGCTGAGACAGTTAAGAGAGCTTGCGGAATAGTCAAAATTCTGGAGCCAGCAGAAAGATGGGTAATCTTCCGCACAAATCAGGGAACGGACTCACATCTCAGAAATGTGAAGAAACTGAAAGAGATAGAGCCTTACAGTCCTGCCGCAGCAGCAGGAATGATTTCAGCAGCCCCAAGGATGATCAGAGGCAGACACTTAATCTTCCGCATAAAAGACGAAACATCTGAGGTGGACTGTGCCGCTTATGAACCGACAGGATATCTGCGGACTATCGTGAAGAAACTGATACCAGGGGATCGCGTGAAAGTCTTCGGCGGGGTCCGTCCGCCCTCGCACGATACGCCCATGACGGTGAACCTAGAGAAACTCAAGCTATTGAAGCTTGCACCGCTTTTCGTCTACCATAATCCTATCTGCACAAAGTGTGGCAGACGACTCAAATCAATGGGCACGAACAAGGGGTTCAGGTGTGACAAATGTGGTTCAAGATACACTTCGCGGACAAAAGTCAAAGTCAAACTTGAGCGAGAGGTGAGAAAGGGCCTGTATATCACTTCGGCCAGATCCCAGAGACACCTCACCAAACCCGCCGTTCGTTATGGAATGGAAAAGCGTTCTGGACAAATCGATCCGATGATCGAGCAGTGGCACTTTCCCTAGGCCAGCTTTTCATCAACCTTGAAAACCTCTAGGAGCAGTTGGTAGAGTTCATCGCCACCTTCAACCTTCGAAAAGAGATCCTTTTCCGCTTTCAGTATTCTGGACATCGTTCGGTAGGTTTGTTGCCACTCCATCTCTCGCCACATCAAACGGTAATTCTTTAGTTCGAGCCAAGCTCTGAATATGAGAACTGCAAACATGCCCAAAGTCAGTACAAGATTCAACAAATAAATATCCAGCAGATCCGTGATCTTTCACCTCCCTGGGATGTTTTTGTGTTTTAGTTTACTAGCAAAACACATTTAAATCAAGCTTGATTACCAGCAACTCAAGAAGGCTACGTATGAGTGAAATTGTCTCACCAGTGGTTTTTCAGCTAGGTATAGGCGGAGTAGGAGGCTTCATCGTCGGTTTCGCTTTGAAAAAACTCAGCAAACTGGTTCTGTTTCTGACAGGCTTATTCATACTCGCGTTGATTTATCTGAGCACTCAGGGAATAATTAACGTAGACTACGCTTCATTGTTCAACGCGTTGTCGAGTCTGATCGGTTCAGCGGGCTCAGCTTTTTCATGGTTGGTCGGCGTGATTTCGCTTCTTCCTTTCGCAGGAAGTTTCATCGCAGGATTCTTAATCGGGCTCAAAATCGGATGAACCGCCCCTGAAGCAGTTGATTTTTTCTGAGGATACCGCACGCGCTTTACGTTGTTCTTCTTGTTGTTTACTGCTTCGTTGACGGTTATGTGGCTAAGGCCGTCGGCGGCAACTAGGAAGAAGAGCAAACCGATGATGGCGAAATGGTTTAAATGCCTGTAGCTTGTTAGTCTTTTGAAACGTCTCGTTTCATGATTGTCGGAGCGACCAGGGTTGAAGAAGTTTCCAGCAGAAGAGTATGATCTTCCCTTTTTCCATGAAGTGGGTTTTGTCAGAAAGCTGTGTCCCAGATGTAACACCTATTTCTGGACTCTAAACCCCAAGCAGGAGACCTGTGGGGAAGCATCATCAAAGGGATGTGCGACGTACACTTTTCTGAACGATCCGCCTACGAAGAAGAGCTATAGTTTTCGAGAAATGCGCGAATCATTCTTGTCGTTCTTCGAGAAACACGGCCATACGCGCATCAAACCATATCCCGTAGTGGCCAGATGGAGAGAAGACCTCTATCTGACGCACGCAAGCATAATTGACTTTCAGCCCTACGTGACCGATGGACTTGCACCGCCACCAGCAAATCCGCTCGTCATTTCACAACCCTGCATAAGACTGGTGGACGTTGACAACACAGGACCGACTTTCGGGCGTCACCTGACGATTTTCGAGATGGGCGGCGCACACGCTTTCAATTATCCAGACAAAGAAGTTTACTGGAAAGACCAAACGGTCAGATACCAGCATCAATGGTTGACAAAAGACCTTGGGATTAAACCTGAAGAGATAACCTACAAAGAAGAAGTGTGGGCAGGCGGAGGAAACGCTGGACCCTGCGTGGAATCAATCATCCGAGGACTAGAAGTAGACACGTTGGTTTTTATGCAGTACAAGGTCATCAACAACGAATTTGTGAAGCTACCTATTCGTACAGTAGACACCGGGTACGGAATAGACCGGTACACGTGGATGTCTCAAGGGGTGGCAAGCGGTTTTCATGCTGTCTACGGTGAACTCCTGAATAAAATATTCAAAATGGCCGGAATCACCAGCATCGACCAAGAGTTGCTCTTCAGGATATCGAAAGTGTCAGGATTGGTGAACCTCGACAAGACAGCGAGCAGAACGGAAACAAGAAAGAAGGAAGCCCAGCTGGCTGGACTACGATTGGCGGATTTGGAAAAGTTCATAACTCCAATCGAGAACGCTTTTGCAGTCGCAGATCATACGAAATGCTTGAGCTTTATACTTTCCGAAGGTGTCGTGCCTTCAAACATTCAAGAAGGATACTTGGCAAGACTCATTTTCCGAAGAACCTACCGTCTGCTGCGAGTTCTCGGCATGCCCGACAAGTTGTATGACATCATGGACATGCAGATCGACATGTGGTCGAAAGACTATCCGCACTTGGCAGAAATGCGCAACGAAATAGCAGAAATGGTGAAAGTTGAAGAGGAGAAGTTTGAAGAAACTATCAAACGCGGCGAAGGAATGGTCAAACGCATCTCCATCGAGCTAAAAACAAGCGGCAAGAAAGAAATTCCCACCGAAACGTTAACGGAGCTTTACGATTCCCATGGACTTCCTCCAGAAATTGTCCGTCAAGCGGCAGAAAAGGAAGGCCTGAAAGCCGAAATTCCAGACAATTTCTACACACTGATAGCTGAGAGACACATGTCGGCAACTAAACCAACTGAGCAAGATACAACGTCAGAAGAACGGCTCAAAAAAGCCGTGGCAGACCTTCCGGCAACAGAGCAACTCTACTACAAAGACCAATACATGCAGGAATTCGAGGCCCGAGTCCTCAAGGTGATCGACACTGAGTCGATCGTTCTTGACAAGACCTGCTTCTTCCCAGAGGGCGGAGGACAACCAGCGGACAGTGGTCAAATGACGTTCAACGGCAGAAAGGTAGAAGTCATTGACGTCCAAAAGGTCGGAACGGTAATAGTGCATAAGGTCAAGGGCGACGCTCCCAAAGAACGACAGTTTGTGAGGGGAGTGATTGACTGGAACAAACGCTACAGTCTTATGAAGAATCACACGGCAACCCATGTGATCGGGGGAGCCGCAAGAAGAGTCCTCGGACAGCATGTCTGGCAATTCGGAACTCAGAAAGGAATTGAAAGTTCAAGACTCGACGTCTCACACTACAAACGACTTACCTTAGAGGAATTGCAGAAGATAGAAACGCTTGCAAACGAGGCTGTTCTGAGAAACATACTGGTCGATATTTCGTGGATGCCTAGGAACGAAGCGGAAAGTCAATACGGTTTCAGACTGTATCAGGGTGGAGCCGTTCCAGGCAAAGAGATCCGAGTCGTCAAAGTCGGAGATTGGGACGTTGAGGCATGCGCAGGAACCCATCTGAAGAGTACCAGTGAGATTGGCTTCATCAAGATAGTTCACTCGGAAAGAGTACAGGACGGAGTTGAGAGACTAGAGTACTCCATCGGCATCCCAGCCGTGAGAGCGGTTCAAGCAAATGAACGATTGCTCGTGAAAGTGTCAGAAACATTGAACGCGCCGCTTGAAAAACTGGATCAAACAGCCGACAAAATGGTCAGAGAACTGAAAGAAGCAAACGCCGAAAGGAGAAAACTGATCAAGGAACTGGCATCACGAGAAAGTACCGGTACAGGCGCAGAAAAATCAAGCAAGACCGAAGAAACAAAAGACATAAAGATCGTTCTCCGCGATTTCCACAATTCAATTGACGTTGAACGAATGGTCCAGACAGCAAACGAGATCATCAAAAAAGACGAAGCAACCACGGTGATATTCTACGGAGCAGACGAGAAGAACGCAAGAATAATGGTCATGGCGGGAAAGACCGCACTTGAAAAAGGCGTGAACGCCGGCGAAATCGTCAAAGTAGCTTCAGCGCTGATAGGCGGCGGAGGAGGCGGGACACCTAGCTTTGCACAGGGCGGCGGAACCCAACCCTCAAGGCTACAAGAAGCAGTTAAGAAAGCGGAAGAAACTCTGAAGAAACAGATTAAATCTTGAATCTATGCCTAACCTCGTCCACTTGATCAAGTTGTCGGAGGGACGTTCATAAAGCAAAGAAACTTTGGAAAACTTGACTGGAAGGTTTCGGCCCTCGGTTTCGGAGCAATGAGACTACCAATCGTGGGCAACGATGCAGCAAATATTGATGAACCCGAAGCCATTCGCATGATAAGATATGCTTTTGACAATGGCGTGAACTACATAGACACCGCATACGTATATCATCGAGGCACCAGCGAAGTTCTTGTTGGAAAAGCACTGCAAGACGGTTACAGGAAAAAGGTGAAACTTGCAACCAAAATGCCGACCTGGCTCGTCAAATCCCAAGAAGACATGGACAAGTATTTGGATGAACAACTCACCAGGCTCAACACGGAATATGTAGATTTCTATCTCCTCCACGGATTGGACAATGAGCGTTGGTCAAAACTGACCGACCTGAAAGTGCTAGACTGGCTGGAGAAGAAGAAGGAAGAAGGAAAAATCAAACATTTAGGTTTCAGCTTTCATGACGAATACGCATCGTTCAAAAGGATAATAGACAGCTATGACCGTTGGACTCTGTGCCAGATCCATTACAACTACGTCGATTCTCACTATCAAGCCGGAATGCGCGGACTGAAGTATGCCGCATCAAAAGGACTCGCGGTAGTGATCATGGAACCGATCGCCGGGGGAAGACTTGCCATAAAACCACCGCAGGAGATACAAGCCATCTGGGACAAAGCCGAGAAGAGAAGAACACCGGCGGAGTGGGCTCTGCAATGGTTGTGGAATCAGCCCCAAGTCTCAGTGGTGCTCAGTGGCATGAGCGCAATGGAGCAAGTGATACAAAATGTTAGGAGCGCCAACCGCTCAGGACCAAGCAGTCTAGCGGAGAAAGACCTCAGACTGATCAACCTTGTGGCAAGAAAGTACAAACAGTACGGCTACGTGGGTTGCACGGGCTGCAGATACTGTCAACCTTGTCCTGAAGGGGTTAACATACCGAAGATTATCTCACTGTATAACGAGTATTTCATGAAAGACCGAAACGACGAAATAAAGAAGAAGTACTGGGAACACATCACTCCAGAGAGTCAAGCCAAGAGATGCGCCAGATGTGGAAAATGCGAGGAGCTTTGCCCACAAAAACTGCCCGTAAGAGACGTTCTCAACAAAGCAGTATGGCTATTTGAACAAACGCGAGCCTGAAACCAGATGAAAAAAGCCGTCATTTTCGACATGGACGGAGTAATCGCAGAAACTGAACATGTTCACATAGGAGCAGAAAAACAGACTATGTTGAAATACGGGATAGAAATATCTGAAGACGAACTTCACCAATATACCGGCACTACAGCCAAACTAATGTTTACAAGCCTCATAAAAAAATACAAACTCAACACAACCTTTGACAGACTATTCAAGGAGAAAGAAGAGATTCTGTTCAAACTGCTAGAAGAAGACGTTCAGCCGACAAAAGGAGTAATCGACCTACTGCGCAAGCTCAAGAAAATGAAAATCAAGCTGGCAGTGGCATCAAGCTCTCACAAAAGAATGATTGAATATGTCTTGAAAAAGCTTGAGATCATAGACCTTTTTGATTCGATCGTAGGAGCTGAAGACATAGATCGAAGCAAACCCGATCCGGAGATATTTTTGATATCCGCAAAGCGGCTCAACGTGAAGCCGGAAGAATGTACCGTAGTTGAAGATTCCAAACTAGGTGTCGAGGCGGCCAAGAAAGCTGGAATGAAGTGCCTGGGCTACGTCAATCCAAGCAGTGGAAAGCAAGACCTCTCAAAGGCAGATTTCGTAGCTGACGACTTCTGCAAACTGGACATTCAGAAGCTGCTCTCGTAGAGCCAGCTGGAGACGTTCTTCCATGCCAGAAAAACTAACGAAAGTTGAATTCACCAATCTTGACAAAATCCTGTATCCTGAGATCAAGGAGTTAACAGCTGACTTTGTCTACATCAGGTGGGAAGGAGATCGAAAGAAAGTCGATGGAACTTTGGGAAGGGTTGAAGTTGACAAAACTAACGAGATAGAAATGTGGGCGAAGAAAACAAAGGACTTCCTGAAAGAAGCCGACGAAGTGTTTGGCTATTTCAGCAAATACTATTCTGGAAAGCCCACTTCTGATGCTGAACAGCTAATCAAACTACTGAGCTAGGTCTCGCTGGCCATCTATCTGAACGGTTTTATACAGGCGTTTTGAATAAGAATATGGAGACGATTATGCCAAGAATCATACATTTTGAGATCAACGCAGACGACCCAAAACGAGCCACCGAGTTCTATAAGAAAGTCTTCGGATGGAAAGTCAAGAAATGGGAAGGACCTACAGACTACTGGCTAGTCACAACCGGCGATGAAAAGCAGCCTGGCATAGACGGCGCAATAATGGAGAGAATGAAGAAAGCAACGACGATTAATACGATTGATGTTCCTTCGGTTGACGAGTTCATCAAGAAAATCGAGAAAGCCGGCGGTAAATCAGTCTCTGAGAAGACGATCATTCCTGGTGTTGGTTACTTCGCTTATTGTAAAGACACTGAAGGAAACATTTTCGGCATCATGCAAGCAGATACGTCAGTCAAATGAGTCTATGCTCTAGGGTAGGATACTGTTAAGTTATTTGTGATGGCCTCAAATGTTTTGAGGGGAGTATCCGCAAGCTATGAGAGATATGCACTTGCAGATATATTTTCCAAGGCGACTATCGCCAGGGTTACGTTCTTGAGTCGGACTGTTCGTCTGCAAGTATGTAGCACCCTCACGCCAATGCGGCTCCGAATATTGATACTGTTAATTGAACTTAGCATTTATGAATTGAGAATACATAGGTTTCATTGAGTTGTTCGCCCTAGGATTGAACACCACAATGTCCAGAGAATTTAGCTTTCTTTTATGAGCTGTGTTACTATGACATTCCACGGTATTGTTTTGATTTCGAATTTTTCTTCCTTTATCTCGATGCTAAGCAACTCGATGTCTTCTGATGTTACGCCTTGTTTTAGAGAGCTCTTTATTTTGGTTATTGCGGTGTTCATCTCATCATAGATTCTTATTTCCTTCTTGGAGCCTTGTTTCTCTGTCAACATGAAGAATGGGAAAAACGGGTTAAGGAACGAGTCACTATTAAGTAGAGGTGCAGGTGTTTACCATAAAAGATATGGGTTAGTCTTTCATAACATTATTATATGTGGTTCTGGAATACTCGATGCTGAGAGGAACGGTTAATGTTTAATTACGTTGAAGGTTGTGAAAGACTACGTAAAATGTTGAACACCTTCTTAGTAAATGGTATTGATGAGGCTCACTTGGAACCTCTAGACGACTTGGTAAAGTCGTCTCAAATTGACGAAGTTAAAGTACTGAACTCATATCTGCCTCTGCCTCAGCAAAGAATTTTGTTTGGGGCATTAAGAAACATATATAGTACAACTGATGAAATGAGGGCAAAGCTTAGAATTGCACATGCGATTCATGAAAATCCCAAGACAGTTGAACGAGCCTTAGAGATGATGGATAGCCTCTGTGTTATTGCACCTTACATTGATGAGTCTTTGACTCAAGGCGGAACAAAAGAGGGCGACAAAATAAATGAGCTTTCAAGAGCATTATACAGGAAAGCCAATCGCCTTGGCTTTTATCAAAACCTTGATACCCAGTTGAAGCATGCTCAGATACGTGAGACTGAAGTTGAGAATTTTATCAGGAAATTAACTGAAAACATCGAAATAGAAGTGGAGACTACGGATGAGACCTTGTAATGAAAATAATGGTCGAAACATCAGTTCTTATCGAAGCGTCTATTTTTTGGAAATGCAATGGTCAATCCGTAAAAGGATTCAGTTTCGACAAATGTAACGGACTACTTTTTTTCCTTAAGGAACACCCAGAATTTGGCATAGTTACCAAAACAATTGAAGACGAAGCTAGGAACGCATTAGACAAAGCCGTCCTCAGAACGATTCGCCAAACGTATTTCACTGACATAAAAGAGAAAATCAGGGCCATGACAATGCAGCACATAGTAAGTAACTATTGCCTTGATAGGCTTGACAGATTTGTCGAAGAATGCTCAAGTAGATTGCCAATAGACACGAAAGAGCGAGACCGAATCAAAACTCAGGAACTCGAACCGTTCTTGAGAGAACTGGTCATGAGAACTGTACGCTATATTCAACCTAGCATCCCCTCTTTCGTCAAGGATAGAGAAATCAGAGAGGAGATAACAGACATAATCGTAAAGTCTTTGCCATCTAAAGGTATCGTTTACAAAGGAATGCCAGCAGATAGAGACTTAACGATAATGGCAGAGGCGACTTTCATTTATCGAAAAAACAAGAGCAAGGAAAACGTCTATATTGCATCGATAGATTATCACTTCATACCCAATAAAGTGCAAGTGGGTTCTTACCTTTCTGGATACAAAAAATATCTAGAAAATGAGCTAGACTCAACGGTGAGAGACAAACTTGCAATGCAATTTGGGTTCGTAGGCGAGGAACCTGTGAAAATTCAGGAAGCTGCTAAACAAGAAATATCGAATCCAAAGACCTAGTTGTGCCTGAGAAATGGAGGGGTCTTAGATAAAGTCTTCCTTCATCACAAGTAACTTAACAGTATCCTAGGGCAGAAAAACATTAATGCGTGTTTGCACACTTACTGAGCGGTGTCTGATGTGAGGAATAGCGTTCTCTGTTCCTAAGAACAAAACCTTTAATATCCCTGACCCCGAATCAGACAGTTTTATGGAGTTTTTCAGGCAAATCGAAGAGAAATGGCAGAAAAAGTGGGAAAACGCCAAGATTTTCGAAGCAAACCCCGATTCGCACAAGCCTAAGTGCTACATTACTGTAGCCTATCCTTACCCTAACAGTCCGCAGCACATGGGTCACGGCAGAACCTACACACTCGCTGACGCACATGCACGATACAAGCGGATGCGCGGTTACAATGTGCTTTTGCCAATGGCTTTCCACTACACTGGCACGCCTGTTTTGGCGATGGCTAAACGCCTTGAAGACAACGATGCGGGGCTTGTCTCTGACTTCGTCAACGTTTACAAGATTCCGAAAGATAAGCTGAAGGATCTTGCTGACCCGATGGCGATGGCCCGCTATTTCCACCAAGAAATCAAGAGTGGAATGAAGGAAATAGGTTACTCCATAGACTGGAGACGTGAATTCACAACTATAGATCCACATTACAACCGTTTCATAGAGTGGCAATTTCAGAAATTGCGGCAGGGAGGTTACATCAGTCGCGGAAGTCACCCTGTTGGCTGGTGTCCTAGAGATCAGAATCCAGTAGGACAGCATGATACGGTTGGCGATGTTGAACCGGAAATCGGCGAATTCACATTGCTGAAATTTAAACAGGACGGGCTTGTTTTTCCAACGGGCACACTGCGTCCTGAAACAATCTTCGGAGTCACAAACATCTGGATAAACCCGAACATCAAATACGTAAAAACTGATGTTGACGGCGAACAATGGATAGTCAGCCAAGAAGGCGTTCAGAAACTCGCTCTCCTCAACCATAAAGTGAAGATTCTAGGGACTTTCGAAGGAAAGGAATTCATCGGAAAATACGTTGAGAACCCAGCAACCAGAGCCAAGATACCGATACTGCCGGCGGATTTTGTTGATCCGAAGAATGCAACCGGCGTTGTGATGTCGGTTCCAGCACACGCGCCTTACGATTTGGTTGCTCTTGAGAATCTGAAGAAGACACCGTCACAACTGGCGAAGTACGGTTTGAAGCCTGAGATCATTGATTCGCTCAAACCAATCTCGTTGATTGAAGTGCCGGGTTATTCGGATGTTCCCGCCGCGGACGTAGTCAGAAAAATGGGGATTCAAGATCAGAAGGATCCGAAGCTGGAAAATGCAACGAAAGAACTGTACAGACACGAATTTCATAATGGCAAGATGAAAAAGAACACTGGCAGGTACTACGGCTCTTCGGTGGCTGAAGCAAAAGACAGAGTCAAGAAAGATCTAATTCAGGAAGGCAAGGCCACGACGATGTATGAATTGCTTAACCGGCCAGTCTTCTGTCGATGCAAAACAGAATGCATCGTCAAGATCTTTGAAGATCAATGGTTCATAGATTATGGGAAACCTGAATGGAAAGTTTTGGCACATAAGAACTTGGACATGATGGAGATTCTGCCTGAAGAATTGCGTCCAGAATTCAACAATGTAATAGACTGGCTACATGAGAAGGCATGCGCGCGAAAATCGGGCATGGGCACGAGAGTTCCTTGGGACAAGGCGTGGATAATCGAATCGCTGTCTGACTCAACCATTTACATGGCGTATTACACACTTGTGATAAGCATTAGAACACATAAGATTCGGCCTGAGCAGTTGACCGATGAAGTTTTTGACTACGTTTTCCTCGGAATCGGTGAACCCAAGGAACTGGCGAAAAGGACTGGACTGGGCGCTAAGACTCTGGAGCAAATGCATGCTGAGTTCATGTATTTCTACCCGTTGGACAGCCGTCACTCTGGACGCGATTTGGTTCCTAATCACTTGACCTTCATGATATTCAACCATACTGCCATCTTCCCAGAAAGACTGTGGCCTCGGCAGATAGCGACGAACGGCAGCGTCATGATGGAAGGGGCGAAAATGAGCAAATCCTTCGGCAACATCGTTCCACTGAGGGAAGCCCTAGCCAAATTCGGCGCAGACTCCATCAGACTAAGCGTCATGTCAACGGCCGAGCTGTTGCAGGATGCCGATTTCAGTCCTTCGATTGCCAAGGCGATGCGAGACAAACTGACGCGTCTCTGCAGATTCGTTGCTGAACAATCCAAGACGGTTCGCAAAACCAAGAAGACAAAGGAATCTTTGCCTGCTATAGACAGATGGATGCTCAGTCGATTACAGGAGCATATCAGAATGGCAACTGATGCGATGGACAAATTGGCTGTGCGCAAGGCTATACACACGATCATGTATGAGTTGGATCAGGATTTTCAATGGTATCAGAAGCGCACGAAAGAACGAGGTGAAGAAAGCAAGGGTATCGTAGGCTATGTGGTTGGAATGGTGATAGACGCTCAGGTAAAGATGCTGGCACCGGTGGCTCCGCACGTGTGTGAAGAACTGTGGGAAATGAGAGGCAACGAGGAATTTGTTTCTGTGACTCCGTGGCCCCGACCAGATGAATCAAAGATGGATTTCGGTGCCGAAGAGAACGAGAAGCTGGTCATGAGCGTTCTGGAGGATACGCAGAACATACTGAAAGCAACAGGCGTAAAACCAAAGAAAGTGTGTTACTACGTCGCGGCTCAGTGGAAATGGCAGATATGGCTCAATGCACTGGAAAAATCAGCCACAGGAAAAATAGTTCAGAAGGACCTGATGAAAGAACTGATGGCAAAACCGGAGTTGAGGGCGAAGGCCGACATAGTGTCCAAGTTCGTTGGACAAACGACGGATGAACTGAACCGAATGGCGGAGGAACGAAAGAAACAGTTGCTGCAGATTAAGTCCATGGATGAGGCTCAGGCTGTGAAGGAAGCCAAGAGCTTCTTGGAAAAAGAGCTAAATGCAAAGGTCGAAGTGTACGGCGAAGAAGAAACAAAACGATACGATCCGAAATCAAGGGCTCAGCTTGCAAAGCCTTATCGTCCAGCGATTTTCATAGAATAAAATATATCAACCTACGCCCTCCTCTTTTATTGCGCGAAAAATGGATCCGTAGCGCAGCATGGATACAGGTTATGCCATAAAGCGCGTCGGCCTTCTAACGCGAAACGCTGGAGAAAGCCGAAGACCCTGGGTTCAAATCCCAGCGGATCCGCCACCCACCGAGCAGATACCTTCCTGCTACCATAGAGAGGCTTTTTCCGAAAGATTTTTGTCCCGCTTTCTGGATATCGCGCACGAGCTCATTTTGATGGATTTCCTATGAAAGGCGAGGTTCCTATGAATGACCTATAGATTCTTCTCCTCTTCTTGTACTTTTCGAGGTTCTTCTCAAAAGGTCTTTTGATGATCTGTTTCATGTGTTTGGGGTCGCAAATGTAATCTCGGCAGATTCCAGGTTTGGAATCATGGATCATGCATTCAAACTCATTCTTGCCGTACTTTTTCCTCAGAAAAGGACACAGGTTGACCTCATCTCCACTCTCAGGGTCAAACCACATTTCCATGTTTATCTCTTCACTCAGATAGTGGGCGAGTCTCTCCTCGCCTAGGATCTCATAACAGTGATTGTTCCAACCAGAACAATACTGCAGGATATCCACTCTGAATTCATTGACCCATCTTCTAATATCTTCCTCTGAGATGTTGATTATGTCCTTAATTTGAAGACAGCAACTCCCACATCTTTCACATTTCTGTTTCATGAGCGATTGCGCATCCAACTCAACCTTTCTTGCTCTTCATAAATATCTATATGCCTAGCGTGCGGTTCCGCGCGCGCATGCCAATTCCTCCCAAGTTGTAAGTAATAAATTTAAAATACTGAATCAGATTTCTGTGTAATAGAGGAGACCATTTTGGAGGACAGTATTGGGAAAACTAATCAGAGAATCTTCACGCTTCTGGATAGGCTCATCCGTTTCCAGGAAGCGTTGGCATTAGAGGAACCTCGTATCAGGTACAGGGAAGCATTTAGAGCTGTCACTCCGTTGATAGAGGAAATCAGAGTCTCCTACGATTATTTGGCAGACATTCCGCGTGAACACGCTCGCAAGTTCGTCGAAGTGCTTGCTTCTTTCTCAGAATATTCCACAGTCCATGAATCGACAACTTCGATATTGCAGTGCATTGAAAGATCAATTGAAATCTTGCGAAGGGCACCTCGCAAAGACGAAACCACTTCTGCGTTGGAGAAGAAATACAATGAGTTCAAAGATACCATAATTTCATTGTCGGATAGAAATCTTGATGAAGTCAATTCGTATCTCAAAACAACAAATCTCAATTCTCTCACATCGTCGCTCTTGAATCAGGTCACTGGAGACTTGCTTGAGAAATTCTATGTCCCTAGATTGGTTGAAAACATGGGTTATCAACTGAAATCAAGGACCGTGCCTACATCCATCGGCGATGTTGAGGTCGATATCAGAGCCGAGAAGGACAAGATTATCGGTTTCGAAAATCTTGAAAAACACAAAAAAAGAGATATCCTGATTGTTGAAGTCAAAGCAACAGTCAGCTCGGAGGACATACACTTATTGTCGAGAAAAAGTAAAGCAATACTAGAAAACTACAAGAAAGAATTAGAGATCTGGAAATATGATTTCGCATCAGAAATATGGATCGTTGCATGTTACGGGTGGAACGAAGAACTAAAAAACGTTGCCCGAAGTCTGGGTGTGAAACCAATTGACGGAGCGGAACTTGAGAGTATGCTTAAAAAACACAATCTGCTTCATAGAGGTCGACCACCCTGTCGATGAGAAACCATGGCTCATTGTTGCACTAAACTATTCGCACCTTAACGCTGTCGACTACTTGGACAAAGGATCTAAGATTTTTCTGCCTCTCAGAATATCGTGAAACAAAAGTTCGTCAAGGTAGTAGTAACTCAACTTTCAGAGGCATTCAGAAAGCTTTCAGACTCCTCTGCGCGCCCTTGTGTTGCGAACACATCCGAGGAAAAACCTACGGAGCTTCAAAAATGGTTTGTTCCGATTCTGGGCATGCGTGCCTTCCAAGAACGGAGAATTCGCGCAGATTCCCCCAATGCCAAATACGATTCAACGTTAAGGAGCGCGCAGAACGCACAAGTTACCCATTAACAACAGGTTCTCCCTTAGCAATCGTGTTTGTTATACCATTCAAGCTGCTCACCAATTCTAAGACATTCCAATGGAACTTCACACTTAATGCCAACACCCTCAAGCTTTGGAATCAAGTATTTCCTGTACCTGTCGCCCGCGTGGAAATACACAACCCCAATCGCTTTCAGATCAAGCCGAGATTTCATTTGCCCGAACACTTTGTCTGACCATGCCTTGATCTCTGCAACTCCTTTGCCGTTCAATGACTCGTTATATGGTTCAACATGGTCATCAAGTGAAAGGAAGCCATATTTCGCGCTCAGAATGGAAACAATGTCATAATGCTTTTTCGCGTAAGGGAATGCCTTGCTGAACAGGTTCGAAGGCAAATACATTTCAGAAGCCTTACAAGGATAATCCTGTTTTTCGCTGGTACAAGAAATCAAGCCCAAACTCTTTGAATGCCTCAGTGTCATGTCGATCACATTTCCCTAAATATTATATGGCTAAAGAGTCTAACGCTTTCTTCCAAGTGGACGACATGACATACACGTTTTCTGGCAATGGCAGAAGCAAGTTCATACCCACTATAACTGAGGCTCTCAAAGAACAAAAACAAACTCTCGTTGCAGGCAGACAAATCGTTATTCAACTAGAAGCGGAAAAAGAAGGATACCCTGGCACTTTTTACTGCAAAATAAGCCCATCCGCATGCTCGATAAACGTCAATTTCAAGAATCCAGATCCTACTCGCTTTCCTGCAAGAATAAAAGCTGCCACCAGAGCTCTATGCCAAGAAGGATTCGATGGCACATTCGAAATATCGCACAAGGCGGGAATTCTTACAATAAGAAGAGTATAACAAGCGCTCTACAGTCTAGTCGTTGCCGCTGTAGAAGAGTATTGCGTCGAACGCTGAAGGTGATAAGTTGTTTTTTCGAGCCAATTCTCTTGCCTTGACAGCAACCTGTGCAGTGTATTTTGCTTCAAAATCAGCCATTTTCAGTCTTTCAAAAACCTTGTTCCAGTTTTTTGAGACCCATGTGTCCACTGGCAGCTCACATTCAAGGGGGTTAAAGAACTCAGGATCATACCAGTTCTTAACGGCTTCTTGTCCACCTTCAAACTTGCTGAGTGCCCTTGTGAAAAGACAACGCACAATGCTATCGTCTCTTCTTAAGAACATCATGAACATCCAGAATCTTTTGTGGTCTCCCCCAGAGAAATTGTTTGGAAGGATGCCGTTTCTTAGTTGGTGGACAACGTCAGGCTTAGAGTATAGCTCGTTGCAGATGTCTCCTGCAAGCCTGTAGATGTTGCCGTTTGCACGTCCATGTTTTTCTGTTGTATCATTTATTTTCTCAACAAACCATTGACTTATGCTTCCATAGTTTTCGCCAGTTTGTTTTGTTAACAGCAAGTGCGTAGTTGTGGGAGAGAAATTTCCTCTGGGAATCGGACCTTTACCGTCGATCCAGTTTTTGGCTTGCCCCAAATACGTAGTCCAGACTGTAACATACTTTGCTTGCATGTCAAGCCAACAACCCAGAGTGAAAAGGAGCAAACCTTCATTCGAATCAGGATTGCCAAAGATCAATCGTCTAACGCTGTTGAATATTCGGGGCTCTCCCCACTCAGCTCCAGTATCAAATCTGATTCTGTCCATCCTTCTGGCTTGATCCAAAAACAACGTCTGATTGTTGACGTTATGTAATGCTTCAATTGCCTCTTTCTCGAAGTCCCTGAAACTCAATGGATCAGGAGGATTCCCACTACAAACTCTGCACATACAGTCACCACAGTCGAAGTCACATTGCGCATGAACCCCTATTCATTATCGCGGAGTTTCGCGCCTTGCACTTTTCTGAGGGTTTCAGGATTCAAAACTAGAACATACTCCACAAGACCTGCCAAGGAGAGAATGTCACAAACATGAGGCGCTGCCTTATACGAGGCATTCCTCGTCGGATAGGGTCTTTTCCAGATTTGCCCCTCAACAGTGTCAGACTCATATTGAGGAGCAAGTTTAGCACCTAAACGAACTGATCTGCCTCTGTTCTCTTGAAGGTACTTTAGTGTTCGGTCAAACATCCAGAAATAAAGAGGCAATGCGGGATATGGGCTTCCAGCAAAACGAATTCTCACGCTCTCACCAACTATGCCTACTACTTCAAAACCCTGGGTCGGTCGCCTAAACATCTCCCGAGGCGAAGCAAAAACTTTACCAGTATTGGCTTTTAACCATTTCATAACTCGTTCGTCCATTCAATCTCCTCTTCCCAAATTCGACTTTCATTATCAAGACTGCAGCATTTTTTCCTTTCTCTTTACCTAAAACTGTTCGATCTTTCATACACTAGCCAATACAATATTGTCTAGCAAGCAAATATCAGTTTTCCACAAAGTGTAGCATTGGACAGGCAATTTGCGCGCGCGCTCAATCATTAGTTCAAATTCTAGGTACTATTCGCACTGTTGAGTTCACCACAAAAGACCTGAGTAGGTCGTCCGTTTCCTAGTGTTGCACAACGATTGGACCTAAACAGAATCTCATTGCTCTGACGTTTGTCAAACCATAACGCCATTTTAGGGAATAAAGCCGAAAAAGAGGTAATTTTGGGCGTCACAGACCATAAGCGGCATGAAAACTTTATAAATTCTTGTCATCTTTGATTTCCGTGCCGACCCACAAAACCATCAAAGAATACAAGAGGATAAGAGACACCGCTCCACATTCGCATTGGTATTTCCATCGCTGTTCTGAGTGCAACTGGTTCAAATTGGAACACATAGACGAAAAAGGTTATCGCAAAAACTATTGCGGCAAATGGGATAGAAAGGTGAATCCTGACCAGTGGGCCCGCTCATGTTTTGTTTTTCGACCAGTTGAAGGAACGATAGCAACGGAACCCTTATTGTGGGAAATGATTATCGCTGAACACGAAAAGATTGAACCGAGACCATTCACGTGGAAAAAAGGTATCTGCAAGTGGCACAGACGGGAGTTTTATTACAAACAATACCACCCAAACGACATCCGAAGGTATTGCAGCGACTACTGCCGATGGAGCTTTAAACGCTTTGTGAGAAAAATCAAAAAGAACTCGCAACTGGTGAGCACAAATCAGCAAGTCGAAAAGAAGAATTGTGAACACGATGTCTACTCCTTCTCGGTTTCTTGGGGAGCGCAATTAGCAGGGGGTACCAAATCAAATGTGACGGTCAAAATACCGATATGGATTTCCTATTCTGTCGGATGGAGATTCTTTGCGAGATACTGTTCTATTTGTGTTGTTTCTTACTTCCTAGAATGCGTGACTTTTGGTTAATCAACTGTGCGCGTGCGCGCTCATTCCTTAACGACTGGCTTTCACCGCATCCGAGATTTTCTTGGTGCATTCATCAATATTTTTTTCGATATCTTCGTCCCAGAACCTTAGAACCGTGTATCGTTGCCCTTTTAACGTCCGATTGACTTCGACATCTCTTTTTCTGTTGTCGCTTATGTGTTGCTGCCAATACCCTTCATGAAGCTGGGGCTTCAACTTGCGCCAGTTTCTGCCGTGCCAAAATGAGCTGTCGCAAAAAATCACGATGTTGGGCTCAACTAGGAAATCCGGTTTGCCAAAAAGCTTTGGCTGATATTCATAATATATCTCATATCTTTCAAGCGCTTCTTTCATTTTCATCTCAATTTTTGAGCCCCGGCTTCGTATCTTAGCCATCACCCGGCTTCTCTTCTCCTTCGTAAAGACATCTGGCATGAAAGAACGCCCGCATCATCTACAATCATAATAAAATATAGGGTTGATAACTCTTCAGTTCATACGCAAGAATTATTCAGCGTCTAAATAACGCAGTGGCTCTCTGTAACATTGCTCAAATCTCATGCTCGAAAATAACAGAGAGGATTTCTTCCCATAAATGCCGACTATCATCCACACAAGGAGAGCTGCAGGTCCTTTTGCAGGCGCAAGTATGCATGGAATATTCTCAGGTGACCACTCAGCCATCAGTTCACATGGTTCTCCCTCACGGGATTCAAATCCAAGAGGGTCGCGCGTGAACTGGGCGTGACAGAAATCGTGATTTGATCCTGGTTCTGGTGTCTCGAAGCGACATCCAAAAACTCGGAGTCTTCCCGTTTCTTCATCGTAGGATAACAAGGCGACACGAATATTCACCTCTGGGAGTTCTTTTGAAAAGTCTGCGTCTAGGTTGAAAACAGGAACAAATCCCGCGTCATCACCTGAAAAGGGAGGTAAATAGAAATTCCCGACGTCACATGAACGGAGTTTCATTTTCTTGGAGCATGCTTTAGTTAGGAGGGAGTTCAATGTCTCCCATTTATCAGGGAACATCCATCGAGTCAGACTTTTGTAGTTCTCTTTCGTTTTGGAATCAAGCGGGACCCCAGCCAAATCGATTTTTCTATTCCAGCAGACTTCAGATCTCCTCATCACATTTTGAAATATCTGTTTCATTATTCCTACTTCTTTGCTGCAAGAACTGTTCCCTGACGACATGATTGTTCCCACTTTTTTCTTACTGAACCAGTGCTACTTTAGGGGCATAGTCAACGTTGTCAAAGGGCTTTGCATGTATGAATCTCTGGTTATATGGTGAATCAATAGTTGCGTAGAACTCTCTGCACAACTCTCTTTTTTCGAAAGTTGAACTGTCTTCGCAAAATGCAAATTCTGTCTCTACCGACTTCCAAGGGTTCGCTACTTCCTTTATCTTGTTACTGGTATAAACGCGATTCCAGAACCAAACAGGTCTTGATACCCAATAACTCTCTTTGAAAGAGAAAGCCTCTATTTTCTCAAGTTCTAATGGAAGAACAGTATTTCCTGAGAGGTCAGCAGTCTTGTTCCAGTTTGCCAAATCTTTTGGATCTCCTTCCAAAAGACTGGGGAATCTTGAAACTAGATGCGGAGCGTCCACCAGAATATCTTGACCTGGAAGAACTAGTCGTTCAAGCCATTTTGAAACCCTAGCAGCAGCTATTCTCGCAACCATTTCGTCAGTTGTTGCATCTTTTCCTCTTAGACCGTTTCCAGAACGAAGGACAAACTCCTTGAATGTCACTTCTGCAGGGTTCCCACCAAGAAACTGCAAAGCGGAACCAGGAAATAATTGAAGGATTTGGTCGAATTGTAGAAGTTGGACTATAGGTTTCGTGGGATTGTTGGAAACACAAGCGATCTTCTTTTCCATCAGTTCATGATACTTTGGAATCTGAGGCCAGTGCCATGGCCTAAAACCGGTCCACTCGTCTGTCCAAAGCCCCGGATTGTCCAATTGTGCTGAGTCGATATTTAAATCGCAAAATGATTCCGGGTGGCCTCTCAGCGTCAAATCAAAATAGCTGGGGAAAACTCGTTTCCGAGATTCAAGGTTCAATCCAACAATCAATCCACATTTTGAGAAGGATCTTACCATGTAGGCCACTTCTTCCCCTGTTAAGAAGGGATTGGTTTTGAAAAGGTCAAAATCGATGATGAAGACGGATATTTCATCCATCATAATCGAATCGTCTGGCCATTTCTTCGCATTTCTACTAGCTTCTAATCTCCTTCCAAGAGCTGCAAATTGCTCCTTAATCTCCTTTGGAGTAAGGCATTTGATTGCGAACACTTTGCAAACTGCTTTCAGCTTTGAAAGTTTTTCCACATAGTCTTGGGCAAATCCTGACTCATCATCACAGATGACTATTTGCTTCAAGTAGATTCCCTCCATCTTAGGCAAAAGGCTGTATTGAAACCTTTCCCAGGTTCAACGAAAGACACGTCACATCCGATATTGTTTGCGACCAACTTCACAATAGTTAACCCCAATCCCATACCCCCGTAACCCAGAGCTCGTCGTTCAGGAGAGATTGTGATTTTTCTGACGAACGGCTTAAAAAGTTCATCGGAGTTTTTTAGATCTACGCCGCAACCGGTGTCTTCAATCAGAATCTCATTGGTTCTGCCATCGGTCTTGGAGACAACTTTAATTAATCTCAGCTCGGAATCCACGACGGCGTTGAAGGCGTTAACAAAGACATTTTGGAATATAGCACTCCATTCGACAAGCGAAGCTTCCGGTAGAAGTAGGTTCGCGTCAACCCCTTTTACGTCGATATCAGTTCCTCGTGCTAGCACTGTTAGCTGTTCCTTGATTTCTCCAATAGTTTTTCTTGCCGAAAATCTCCTCTTGATCTGAATGTTTGCTGTATCTGAAAAAAATCCAAATAGGGAATTGGTAGCTTTGGCGCTTTGCAACCAAGAAAGAAGTTTATCCTGTATTTCAGCCAGTTTTAGCTTGATTCCTTTGTCGGATGTTTCAATTTCGTCTAAGCTCTCAATGACATCTTCGACAACTCTGAACTGCCGTCTCAGTTCGTGCTGATAAGACACTGAAGCGATTCCCGCAGTAGCAAGGGACCCCACAAGACCAACCTGTTCTGCAATTTTCTCTAAATTGCTTTCATTCTCTTCCGTCGCCTTTTCAATTTCTATCTTGAGATCTCTGTAGACCTGTCGCTGAATCTTCGGCTCATATTCATTCAGAACATCTTCAATTCTCTTCACTTTGGAAGACAAACTCGTCTTTGGTTTTTCTTTCTTGCTCCTTTTACTCTCTTCAATTGCATACCAGTCAAGGCCAAATCTAACCATATCGCGCAGATCCGCAAGGGCCTTGCCCTCCTGGAGTCTATCTCGTGTGAGGGCAATCTCAAGATTAGGTTCGTTTGCAGTGTCCACGTTCACTACGCCGAACATTCGTGACTGCGTCGGAAGCATCTGCATACCTAATGGAATTTGCCAATCTTGTGGTAGAAGCTTTGAGGATGTCAATCTATGTGAGTGATCGAGTTCGATTTGAAGCCAATCGTTTTTTGGATCACCATAAAATGGCAACCGGAAACCTTTGTCGTATAAATGAACCCCGCCCCAAGTCTTGAAATAACTTCTTGCTTCATTCACTTTAACCTTAAAGAGTTGGCGACCTTCCCAGCGATATATTCGGATCTCCCAGCTTCCATTCACCAATTGACAATCAGGAACGTCGTATTCGTATTTCATTGGCTCTTTTCCCTTATACTCAAGATTTAACAAAACATGACCACGACGACTTCTTCCACGTATTCGGGCGTTCCATAAATTCAACGCTACACCGATTCGTCGGTTAAACGCATTTTGAAGCTCAACGTTTTCTGACTTGAATTTGATTGAAAAGCGTTCTCCTGGGCTAACGTTGATACCTTTAAATGGGGGTTGCAGCCACCAAACTTCATTCGCAAGACCCTGAATCTGCTTTTCGTCCCATTTTTGCTTCAGCTTCTTTAGGATGATGGTTGTCCCTTTTTTGAAACCTTGCGAGGATTTTTGAATCTGATAGTCTACTGTAGCATCGACAAGCTCTCCTGCTCTTATTGCTTCTTCCCATCTGATTTTTGCTCTCAATTTTTTTTTCAGATCATATTCCGAAGTAGTGAATAGCACCATTTCCTCAGCCAAGAATTGAACCGCCAATCGGCCTATTCCTTTTGACCCTGTCATTTGCCTATGAAATTTGCGGGACAGTCTTTGTTTGACCTTATGTGTTGAACCAATGCGCATCCAGAAATGCTTAAATTCTTGGAGGGTCATTCCATGACCGAAATCCCTCACTAGTATCCTATCTTCGTGAGGGTCAACAGTTATTACCACTTTTCTTGTGTCTGCATCGTAAGCGTTTTTCACCAATTCAGCCAAAGCTATGAAAGGTTTCCCAACGAGACGCTCACCTATCTCTCTCAGCAGAGCCGAATCCACACTGAAGTGCAAAATTGGCAATTTTGCAACCCGGAAATACTATTGCTTAATTCAGTATAAGTACTAATTGCCTAACCGTTTCAGGTCAGGAGCTCAAGGCAAAATACATATGATAGTTTCATTGGGGCTCCGTTTCCAATCATCATAGACAGATGTCGTCGCTTGGTAGCCTTCGAAAAATCAAAGAAATCGGGTATTAGTTGCAGTCGAGCAGCTTCGTGGGGGGTTATTGTTCTTACTTTTGTAGGGTGCGTATATCGTCCCTGTCCGGGTGAAGTAAAACCACTAGTAATGGTTTGGGTAGGTTCAGCTATTCTTATTCGCCCATACATTGACTTGTAACCGTGCTTCTTTTGGTGACATTGAGGACGCATTTCGTTAGGCAAATCATAAATTTGTTTGTCGTGAAGGTATGTCATTCGTCTCTTATTGTCTTCTGATGGATTTGTAGGAGTGCTGAGGAGCCCAACAGGAGGTTCGTCCTGAAGTTCGCCAGCAGCCCATTCAAAGATGCGTTTGGACGGTACTCTATGCTTTTCGATAACGTCCTTGATAGAGACTTTTTTTCTTTTGGAGGCTACGACAACATGTCTTTTTCTTAATTGTGGGACGCCTATATCGGCGAGGTTTATTATGCCGCTGTCCACAAGATATCCTTCATCTTCCATCAGTTGGATCGTCTTTTCCACGACTTTGTCTTCACTGTGAATGACAGTTGGCACATTCTCGATCAAAACGCTTGTTGGAGAAGTGAGTTCGACAAATCTGGCAACGCGCTCATAGAGAATGTTGCGGCCATCATCTTGCCGATGATAATTGTTCAAGCTTGAGTAGCCTTGGCAAGGGGGCCCTGCCAAAAGTAGCGAGAGCGAGGTTCCAATTCCGAAACAGTCTTTTTGAAGTTTCAATTCATTAATAGTCGGCTTTGAACCAAGGACACCATCAATAAGGGTGGATATATCTACAGAATAGGTTTTCAAGGGCTTAAAATTGTCTTTGTAAACGGCAACCGAGTTTGGATCGATGTCTGTAGCTACTATCGGCGTGAATTTCTTGCCGATGGCATTACATGCTTCTAAAGCGCCGAGCGAGAGGCAACCGCAACTACAAAACAAATCAGCCGACGAAATTTCTTCAGAAAAATCCGCTTCTGGTTTTACCTTCAGTCTCAAATAGGAGTAATCAAAAATTGATTGGGCATCCTCACCTTTGGGCAAGGTTGGATCGATCACAATCTTGGTAATCACTTCTTGACCGCTAGGCAAAACAACCCTTCGTACTGCAAACTTGCCACTGACTTCATAATGTTCAGTACATTGATTCAACTGACTACGCGTGCGTTCTATTTGTTCTGAAGGCTGTGCTGATGAGGACATAGCTCTCGAGAACGTCTTGCATCTTAGTTTACAAAAGGTTTGCGGTCAATGATTATGGTGTTGGACATCGCGAAATTTTGGGCTTTTCTCGGTAATTTTCACCCCTACACCAACATTTCCCTTTTTTCAATTCTTGAAGAGAACGACTCAGGATAAACCCCAAGTTATGTTTGTGGGCATATACAAGGAGTTTTCCAAAAAGGAAAGATGCCGTTTTGAAAAACCGGGCTTTCGTCATTCTGCGCTCAAGCCTCTAGCGTACCATACTATACCGTACATTTCATAAATGTAGTGATGGAAAACCTTTTCATCCGTACAGAAGGTCTATCGTGTGCGGATGGTTTAACGGGACAATACTCACAAGCCTTATGGACTTGTACGGATGGAAAAATACAATACCGTGCACTTTTTTTAGTTTTGTCCGATGTTTTGTCATGTATCAACGGGACAAAAGTCCAGGCTTCCTTCATAGTTATAGGTACGCGCGCTATTCCTATAAGCCAGTTCATGCCGTATAGCTTGGATAAGGCTGAATAGAACTCGGCAATCCAATTTCGTTGTTCGGGAGATACCTCCGCTTCGTGAAGTGCGCAATTTAAACGAGCACTTGAACCTGAGCGGATCCGCACTTGTTAGGTTCAATTTCCTAAAAGGTTTGCATTGCGAGCCAAGCAAGTCCCCTGCTGGGATAATTCGCACTTGAAGGGCAATCTGACGAAGAGCAGAAGGAAAAAATCACTCTTCGGAAAGAGTGTCTTCACGGGTAATTGATTTGATATATCTTGCCCTTGCCATTGTCGAAAAGTTTGGTGAAGTGTGTAGGGTGCAATGCTCCGTCAAACAATAGTCTTAGGAGAGTCACCTGCGAACCAAGTGTCGTAGGCGTATACGTAGTCCCATTCACACTCAGATAGTCTGCTCCATTGTAACCCGCGATGTTGGCTATCCAATTGAATTTTTGCAGGTCATCAGGCGTGAAAACAACCACATATGAAACCCCATAAATCTGCATAATCTGTAGCGATTGATCTTCTGGCAGCATGAATATTCTTGCCAGATCATGAATTTTCTCTGATGAACCCCACGTACCGAATATTTGAGCCTCCAACGCATTCAGCGGGTCTCGACTGTTTCCCAAAGTGTTCCATATATCCCTTGATGGATACGCTTCTACTACTTCCCTGTGACTCCACTGTCGAACGGCTCTACCATAGTCCCACCAGCACAGTATTATCGAGTTATTCGGCGTCAGTTTCTCCAATTCAGCAAACGTTTCAGGCATCCCCTCCTGTTGCGAAAAGTACGTGAGAACGGCATCTTCTCTCTGACCAAAATCCAATCTAAGAGCAACGAAGAGTGACAGGATTATCACTACTATTATGGCGATTGTAAGAATGAATCGCTTTCTGCGCCAGAACTTCTTTTTGACGGGTTCATTTTTCTCCATAACTATGTAGTCATTGCTCTTCAATTTTAACTCTGTTGTCCAGTTCTAAGAGCTTGTCTTTCCCAATCAGTTTCTTGACAGACAGTAGATGTCAACCCTGCTCCGTAGTGTTCTAAACATTAGGCTTAAAAGCCCTGCAAAAGAATAGCAGATGACTTGAACATGCCAGTGCTCTATGCCATAACGCATGTTTTCCGTTCATGGAAACTGTTCCTTGCACTGTTGATTGGCATAACGTTGGCATCCGCATTTTTCGCCGGCATCGACATCAAAGCGAATGTGACAGCGGGACAAGCCTTGAAACAAGATCTGAGCCGCGTTTATGTTGACATGGTCGGAACCTTGTACGAGAAACGTCCCGAGAGCATATTGAATGCCTCTAGAGACGTGGCAGGGCTGTCAGGAGTTGCAGGAACCGAGGTCATCTCCGCTTTTCAGGGACCGATAGGCTTCGAAGCAAACGGCACATACTCTGACTATGCGAGAATAGTCGGAATTCAAAACCATTCACGTGTTTATGATGGTTGGCTTAATCGGCCCGAAGGAATAGGCGAAAACGAAACCTACGTGCTCAAAGATTCAAGTTTGGCGCAGAAATATTCGGTCGGAGACATCATACCCGTCAACATTTCAATCTACGGCGGAGGTTCACCGATTTTTGTTTCCCTGAATCTGACGGTGAAAGGCTTTGCCGACCTTGATGACAAGTCAAAGTCGATTGCACTGGGAGAGCATTTTACTCCCTATCTCCAAGAAGTTGTGTATATGTCACCCTATTTTGGGCAGAGAACGATCGACACGTTAGTTGTCGATTGGGAAAAGACCATGCAGAGATTGGTCGACACACAATGGAATGTTAACCCATTTGGCGGGCAGACAAGTACAAGTCTACTGGTATATCTGGACCGAAATTCCCTAATAAGTCCATGGGACATTGACACTTCAACAAACAACATCAAAACCCTGCAGGCTCAAATCCAAACCAGGGCAGGGAAGGGTTTTTACTTTCAAAACAATCTCGACATGGTTCTCATCAGTTTTCGAGGCAAATCGATGGGAATCCAGTTCATTTTCACGCTTCTTTCTATTCCAGTGTTCTTCATGGCTTGGTATATGGGAACTACCGTCTCAGATGTGTCTTTCAGCCTTCGGAGGCGAGAAATAGGGCTCCTGTCCACAAAGGGCTTTTCCGGAGGACAGATTCGAAGAATATTCTTGATCGAAACCATAATGTTAGGACTACTAGGCGGATCGCTTGGCGTCCTAGCGGGCTTTCTGTTGAACCCACTTTTCTCGCAATTCAGCACTGAAATGCTGTTCAATCCGTCGGTAATCAGTCCCTACACGCTAGTCTCAACTATCATTTTCGGAGTCATCATCGCGCTACTTTCAACTTACAACTCTGCCAAGAAAGCCTCCCGACTTTCCGCTGTCGACGCACTCAGAGAGTATCTTCCTGCTCAGGAAATAAAATCCTACAAGAAAAGATGGCCCTGGATCGCGTTCATCCTAGGAACCTACAAACTGATCATTTTCGTTCTCGGCGTGAACGTAACAGTTCAACTGACCAGAATTGGCATGGCAGGACAAAATTTTATCCTAACGATTTTCAGCGGACTCGCCATCGTGATTGACTATGTTCTAACCTACATCGGACCCTTACTGTTCTTCTGGGGAAGCACAAAACTATTCATCCAAGGCTCACTGAAGTTCCAAGAACTCACGACACGAGCAGCAAGTTTTCTAGGCGATCTAGGCGCCTTAGCAACAAAAAACGTAAGAAGAAACCCCGCACGCTCAGCATCAATCGCCTTCCTGATAGCACTGATAATAAGCTACGGCGCCCAAGTCACCACCCAACTAGCCAGCGAACAAGACTTCACCACTCGAAGAATCTACACACAAGTAGGCGCAGACCTCAGCATCTACGTCACTATCCCAAATGAAGCAGAAAACATCTCCTCCATAATATTGGCAAACGCTTCTACAAGCATAGAAAACTCAACAATAGAATACTCTCTAAGCAGCACATCAACTGGCGCCAACTACATAGCAGTAAACATGAAAGCAGTTCAGCCTAGATCATGGCTCAAAGCCGCATACTATGAAGGCGACACGTTCACTGGAAACAACATTGAAACCGCCTTCCAAAACCTGACAACCAACAAAGATGCAATCATCTTGGAAAAGAGCATTGCGAAACTCCTGAATCTTCACCTTGGCGACTTCATCACACTAACCATCGGAACCACTTCAAAGAAGATGACAGTGGTCGGCTACTTCGGACCCGAAACAGGAGATGAACAAAGCATCGTCTCACAGTACTGGTCCTTCGTTTCCGAAGAAGTCTACAAAGAGTTCAACAGTTCCGTCAGTGCTTATGGCACAAGGATACTGCTCAAACTCAAACCTGGAGAGAACGGCACGGCAATTGCAGAAAACATTCGCAGTCTCGGTCTGAACGTAAGCCAAGTGGATTCATACCCTGAGGAATATGCACTTTCCCAATCAGACATTACGACGGTAGGATCGTTGGACGCTCAGCGACTGGGCATTATCTTCGCGGTCTTAGCCGCATCGGTTGGAACAACACTTGTCAGTGTGGTGAGCATGAGAGAGAGAAGCCGCGAAGCCACGATAATGAGTGTGAAAGGCTTGTCCTACAAACAACTTGTAATAATGTTCGTAACAGAAAACCTTGCAGTCGTGACTTTCGCCGTAGTCTTGGGAACTTGTGTAGGATTCATTGCGGCATATGGAAACATTTCCGCCACCAACAGTTTCATCTCATCAACCGCCTTGATCAAACACCGATTCATATTCCAGTCAGATGCAATTTTGATGTTGGTTTCATGCGTTGCACTCATCTTCATCTCAACAATAGTACCAATACTGATCATATCGAGAGGATACATCACCAAACTTGAAAGGATGGTCAGACTGAGATGAAAGGTCTAGACGTGAAAGTCAACAATCTGGTCAAAGCGTACAGACTTGGCAAGATCGAGGTACAGGCTCTGAGAGGATTGAACATGGATGTCAACGCTGGGGAATTCATTGCCATCATAGGACCAAGCGGAAGCGGAAAAACTACTTTACTCAACGTGCTGGGCGGTCTGGATACTGCAACAGCAGGCACCGTACAAGTAGGAAACGTAGACCTGACGAGTATGAACCCCACACAACTCGTTGACTACAGGAGAGAAACAGTCGGTCACATATTCCAAACACTAAACCTGATTTCAACGCTGACCGCCACAGAAAACATTGAACTCCCAATGATTGCACGCGGAGTCTCAAGGGGGAAAAGGAAGGAGCGCGTCCAAGAGCTTCTTGGAATAGTCAGCCTAACCGATCGTGCCAACCACAAGCCAGAAGAACTCAGCGGCGGAGAACAGCAACGCATCGCCATGGCCGCTGCACTTGCCAACGACGCGCCGATTATCTTGGCTGACGAACCGACAGGCGAGCTAGACACGGTCAACGCAAAAATCGTCGTCGACTATCTGCTCAAAGTAAACAGGGAACTGGGCAAGACCGTCATAATGGTTACCCACGACCCGAGCGTTGCAAGAAGAACCGACAGAATCTTGCGCATTGAGGACGGCGTGATCAAGATGGCATTAGCTCCAACTGAAATGATCGGCGAGGAAAAAGCCGTATCATATGTTGATCAGCTAAGGGCCAGATTAGGAGAAATAGATGCGCAAACAGTCCAGTTAGACAATGATTTCAAGTCCAGCAAGATCGACGGTGACGAATACGTGGAAAAGAGACAGAGTCTCAAGAGAACAAGAGACGGACTCAGAGATGAATTGCACAGAATGGGCGTCGTAACCTAGTCAGCAACTTTCCACCGCACGATTGTTCTGCATTTCAGGACATATGAAACCTTATCCACGAACCGAAAGAGCCTTTTAGAAAATGCGGCAACTCAAGCGTGTTTTACGATTCTTTCAAGCTCGCTCATTATTCCTCTGTTTTTCCAGCGTTGATAATGAGTGTTCTGGAATGGCCATGAAGATTTCGGAATCTTCTTGGTTGGTTCTTGGATCAGTTGGAATTGTGATGGTGAATGTAGCCCCTTTTCCTTCGGAGCTTTCCGCCGAAATTGTGCCTCCGTGTGCTTCTACTATGCGTTTGCAGATTGGCAGTCCGAGGCCCATTCCCATGGCTTTGGTTGTGAAGAGGGGTGACCAAAGTCGTGTCATAACCTCTGTTGGTATTCCGACTCCAGTGTCAGAGAAACTGATCGTAACACCTTCCTTCACTTTTGTGCTCTCCACAGTGAGCATTCCGCCGTTAGGCATCGCATCAAACGCGTTTTCCACTAGTTTGGCGAAAACGGTTTTCATTTTTTCATGATCACATCTGATTTTTTGTGTCTCTTGAGTCTTGTCCAATATTGTAACGCAGCTTGGAACCTTCACTTGAGACAAGACTTCACTTAGGATAAATCTTGGTTCGGTCTCGGATACGTCAAGCTTCATCTCTTCTGCGTATTTCACGAGGTCAGTTATGATTTTGTCAGAGTGAGCGACTGCCCTCTGAATGGTTTCAACCATTGCCTTTGCTTTGGCATCCATTTTTTCCTCCAACTTTGCTTTCAAGTAGTATGTGGCCCCACTGATTCCTGTCAGGGGATTTCGCAAATCGTGTCCAACCATCGCTGCCAACTGACCGATGGTTGCAAGATGCTCTGCTTTTCGCAATTTTAGCGTCTTGTCCTCGATATCAGTCAACATTTCGTTTATCGACTTCGCCAGGCCCGACAATTCGTCATTTCCATTGGTTGGCACACGTTTTTTAAGATCTCTGTTTCTTCCTATGCTCCTCACAGCCCGGGTGAGCTTGACTACTCGATACAAAACTGCCCTTTCCATGAATAACACGATGGCTGCTACAAAGATCACGGTCAGACCAAGGAGCGACAAGAGGAAGTAGTTGATTGTGCTCAGTCCTTGTGCGTAAATGTCTCTGGGCATGTCAATCTTTGCCACGAGAATTGGGTTTCCATAAACATCTCTTATCAAACCGTATCCGGCAACATGATCTGCGTTCAAGGGTTGAATGAAGACTGTTTCGCTATTCAAAAATGATGAAATAGCGCTTTGAAAATCTGGAGGCACAGACGAATCATAATAACGCTGCAAGACAATAGACAAGTCAGTCATTTGAGCCAATTGCCCGATTTCCTCAGAGTCCAGGTAGCGTGCCATGATTAGTGCTCCATGAACAGGGCCTTCACCCTGACTTGTCAAAATGGGCCTCGAGCAAATCAACAACGGATTCTCTGGCAGAAGAATGATCCCGCTTGTACTACTGTTGGTTGTGAGGTTACGCCAAAGAACGTCATGAGAAGAGAGTTCTTTTTCTATGCTCTCTGGAACTGGTACTTCTGTCACGTTATGCAAGTCGTAGGCCCTGCCGCATACAATCTGACCCGAGAGGTTCACAAACAGCAGAATATTGATCTTCAAAGTAGTGAAAGTTGTATCCACGATGTTTGAGTTAATGTAGTTTGCGTTCGGCGCAACAATGAATGCGTAGGTGTCGTCCCATGCTGCCCAATCGCCCGACTTGCTGTGCAAGTCGGAGACATCATTGGACAGGGCGCTTTGAAATCTACCGACGTTTTGCTGAACATTGGTTTCTTCCAGTTTTGCGAAGCTATTCAGCAATAGAGAATGTGAAAAGAAGTACACTGTTACAATCATGATGATGGCTAAAATGCCAATTATGGTCAGTGTTCTTTTCCGCAGTCCCATTGTCTCGCCTGCTGTGTACTTGATCCCATATACTTTGCACTGGGCTTACTCGAGAGTAAGCCTGATTTACAGGGAGTCTAGCATGGACGATGGATAAGTCGTTTATGAACGAACACTAGTTATCGTCATACAGCATGGAACAGAATCAGAAACTGAACAAGAATGAAATCAAGTTTTGCGAGAAAGCTACCCGTGCGAGGAGAGTCTTAGGAGACGCCAGCATGGCGCTACAGAAGCCTATAACTTGAGTTGCGAGGCATTATTCGCAGAAGGAAAACATTAGCGCGCTAAGCAACTTGTTAAATTTAATGTGCTTTTCAACATTGCAGTAAGCAGCTTCAAGTTTCAAATTGTCACAATAAGCGTATTCAAAAAAACAGAGTTTATCCTTGGAGCTTCGCGCGTGCCAACTGAATAGTATTCCAAGCGTAGAGAAGATAGTTTTATAAATTTGGAATCGGGTAGTGGTTTTGAAGGTTTTTTCATATGCCAATATATTCGATTTCGAGGCATTCTCGCGAAGGCTGCGCCCGTGTTGTATCGATTTGTTCTCTGATAGCAATCGTCTTTTCGACTCTCGCTGGTGTTGCATTTGTTCCAAGCGTCAGTTCACAGGAAGTGATAGGATCAGATATCTTTACAATCTACCCTGTCGCCGACTCTTTCGTGAATGAGTCTAGTCCAGACGCGAATTACGGTGACCGCGATTGGCTAGGTATACGATGCAATTCCTATCATCAATATGCTTACATAATGTTTGACTTGTCCAGTCTACCTTCAGACGCAACCATAATCGCAGCCAACTTGGGGCTAACTTTAACCGAAATAAGCGGCAGAGGTGAATGGGGAGCGCACATAGGTGCACACTATTGTTCTGACGACTCTTGGAACGAGACAGAAATCACGTGGAATAACAAACCATATTTTGAGTACGAAGCCACCGCCTCTAGCAGCTTCTGGTTGGTGTGGGTTCCGACTCAGCATTGGTGGAACACGACAATCGACGTTCGAACCGCTCTCGGCCTCGGTAAAAAACTAACAGAAGTGATCATGTTTGAAGAGCCGGAAACTGATTACGGTTATGCCTCTTTTGAATCCAAAGAGGTCGCAGGAGTCGAGCTGAAAATCGAATACACGACCAAACCTATCTACACAGTGCAGTTCGAGTCGATTCAAGACACAGGAACAACCTCAAACCTGGGCAATCTTAATTTCTCGTCAAACCGCTTTATTTTTCCAAGCAGTTCGTCGATTGTCGATGGAAGCTATGACGTAGAATATGAAGGCGGGTACACGTTTGTTCGATGGGAAACTGAGGGCGGAGTCAGTGTCTCAGACATGAACGCTCAAAAAACGAGCGTGACGGTTTCCGGTTCAGGAAGATTAACGGCTGTGGGCAGCGCCCAGGTCATGCAGTATTTATTCGATGACTCCACGCAAGAAACCTCGACTTTTCAAAGCGTCGGAGAGATGGCCGCGGTGAGGTTTACTCCGTTGTTCCTGGGCAATCTGAGAAGTGCACGTTTCTACATTTCTTCCGACTACAACCATGCTTTTAGAGTTCATGTAATGGACGCGAACCTCAGCGACATAGTTCAACCTTTTTCCCAAACTCCCTCGTCAAATGGCTGGTATGAAGTTGACCTTTCAGGCTACAATGTTAGCGTCAGAGAGGACTTCTACATCGCGATGGAATGGTTGACTGACTACTATCCACGCCTCGGAGAGGACGCAAGTAGCCATGACGATAGAAGCTTCAGGTGGAATGGAACCGCGTGGCTAGGTCAAAGCTCAACCCATATGATCAGAGCCGTCGTGGAAAGCGAAGTGCCAATTAGACCCATAGGAGTAATAAACTGTCTTCCACTCTCAACGTACATTAGTGGTGGCCGAAACGTCACAGTCTCAGGGTCGATTGCTCCAATCAGCCCTGGGGTCGAAGTCAACATCACATACATCAGACCTGACGGCAGCAGAGTTGTCAGGAAAACATCGACCAACACAACTGGAACATACGCAGACACGTTTATGCCTGACAAGCTTGGTCTTTGGAAAGCGACGGCTTCGTGGTCTGGCAACGGAGACTATGAAGGCTCAGCCAGTTACCCTGAAGAGTTCACCGTAGGTATGGGAACATCGGACATATATCTGTCCTACTTGTATCAAAGCAAAATAACGATCGGCTCGGCGATCAACATAACAGGCTCCCTATCGCCTCAACGCTTCGCATCAATAAACATGGAATACAGTCCTGACCAAGGCCAAACGTGGACTGTTTTTGCTTCGGTTAACACAACGTACGATGGCAAGTATTCCTATCTCTGGACACCGATTTCAGTAGGCACCTACACGCTAAGAGCCGCGTGGAAAGGAGACGAGGTCTGCAATGGTTCCAACAGCACGTGGAGGATGTTGACTGTGGAGGAGACAGAGGAGACTTTTCACGTGTACGTTGACTGGACAGGATTTGACATTGATGTATCATGCAACTCGACTGTTTCGAACTTTGTTTTCAACCAGACCCAAAAGATGATCAGTTTTCAACTTACAGGAGTATCCCAAACTGTGGGCTACTGCAACGTGTCATTTCCAAAGGAGCTTCTCGGCGGTCCCTATGACATTGAGATAGAAGATTTGCCAGTTACTCATTATGAAACTTCAAACGGCAAGATGCGCATTCACTTCACCTTCAACTTCCAAAGCACCTGCAACGTCAAGATCGTTGGAAAAACAGTAATATCTGAATTTCCGAATTTCGCTCTGCCCCTAATGATTGCCACTTTGTTCACTATCATCATAATAGTGCGCGCAAAGCAGGAGAGCCCGCTAAGAAAGCACGAGATTACTGAAGAAACCGACTTGTGACACACTTGCTACAGTATTCTGTTACAAAAACACGTTAAAAACCATTGTTTCTCATTTAGCGCGCTAAGTCATTTGTTACAATTGATGTTGCTCTCAGCATTGCTCTAGGTGGTCTCAAAACTCAAATTGTTACAGAAAGTGGTCTTCAGAAAAATTCCTTTTCTCGCGTGCTATCTCGTACTTCTCTCTTCATAATAAACTCCGTTATAGAGGGGCATGCAACTCAACCTTGCCACACACCAAAAAAGGAATTTAGGAACGCACACTGGCGCTCTTCTGCGACTTCGGGCTACTGAGCGGAACTTGCAACCTGTAGAACTTACTTCCTCAGTATCTTATATACCAAACAATTCATATTTCTGCCGCGAAAGGAGAGCGACGTTAGACAATGACAAATGTGAACAAGAGATTATTCCTACTCCTAGTTGCTTCGCTGTTAGTGTTGGGCATGCTGAACACTGCAGTGCCTGTCAGCGCAAAATCAAGAACAATCAATGTCTACGAAGGAGACTCGATTCAGAGGGCAATAGACTCAGCCATTGACGGCGACACAATTGCGATAAATTCAGGGGTGTATTACCAAAGGTGTTTCGTCAACAAACGGTTGGCTGTAGTGAGCAAAGGAGCAATTATTGATCTCAGCGGAACAGATTTTGACACAGCAATCTACGTTGTTTCTAGTGGGGTTACAATTTCTGGGTTTACAATAAGAAATATACCTGCGCAAGTTCATGCAGGGGCAATACACTACCCTGTGCCTGATGGCGGAGTCTCTGGTGGTCTTATTGAAAATAATAAGATCGATTCAGGATTCTATGGCATTGTAACCAATGGCCCGTCAAACGTTGAGATACGGAACAACACTGTTACCGCTGTGAACCCAATCTACATAATCAATAGCCCACATGTGATCATAAGTCGCAACACTCTCTCAGCCCATAAGCTGGATACGGATCCAACTTGGCGTGGGCAGGGAATAACCCTACACTCAGGTTCGAGTGGTCTGGTTGCTAGTAATGAAATCATTTCAGAAGCTGATGGTATTGACATATATGGTCCTTCAAACCTCGAAGTACGAAACAACATAGTCCACACCTCCGTTACCGCATTAAATGTGGACTCTGGAACAAACATAACTCTGAAGGGCAATGTTTTCTATGCTAGCGACTCCGGGATAATAATGTGGGGGACTAATCCCAATCCCATTGTCAAGAACAACTTCGTCAGCTGTAGCAATGTTGGGATCGTCCTGGCGGGAGCTATCAACGCAATCGTACGCGACAACGAAGTAAGAGCTATCGGCTTCGGAATAGTTCTCTTTACGCCGAGCCTACCTATGGTACCAAACGTCAAGGTTACAGGCAACGTCATAGAAAGTGGTCAAATTGGGATTTATCTTGTGAAGGTTTCTAGTGCGGTTGTAGAGAACAACGAGGTAGTCGCAAGCAACTGGGGGATAGCCCTTAGTGGAGTTGGAAACAGAATAGCTTACAACACTGTTACAGGGAATTTCATGGATGGAATAATCATTGAAGGGATGAGTGAACCTCCCACGTACATTGACTCAACTGACAATGCCGTTCTCGAAAATACTATTGCAGGCGGAACAAGAGCAGGCGATATTGGCATCTATCTGAATCCTTACACTTCGAACAACAGGTTGGTACGCAACACTATCTCAGGAGTAGATGTCACAATCGTGGATGATGGAACAGGAAACACAATCAGACCCTAACGTCTCTTGTTTTCTTATCGCTGTCTTTTCCCATATGGTCGTCCAAACAGGCGAGAGGAATATCTGAATGATGCATACTTAGGACGCGAGGAGGGTACTAGTGGCAGAGAGGCTGCTTTTGGATGTTTGAGAAGAAAAGAGTCAAACTACCGATATTCAGTTCCTTTTCTCCAGCCGTTCCTTGTTTCGCGGGCGCTAAGTCACTTGTTACATTTCATGGACTTACCAGCGTGCGATAAGGAGTTACAAGTTACGCTTTTCTACAAGAACATCGTCGTCAAGAAAGCGCGCGCCAGTTATTGTTTGAAAAGTACATGACAAGTATTGCAGAAGACGAACTATTGCCATCACGCCAGCCGCTATTGTTGTGGTTCTTGTGGTTTCTTTTCTTTGAGTTCTTTGATGACGCTTTCAAGGGTTCTCAGGTCTTCGTCTGTTGTGATATCTTCGTAGGTCTTGCCTATTGCATTTATGACTTGGCCGATGTAGGCGGTGAGGCGGCTCCAGTTTTGTTTGACATCGTCTTTCGCTGGGTGAGTGTCTATGGCTTTTTGTTGTGCCATTTCGGCGAGGGCTTTGAGTTCGAGGATGAGTTGGAACCTGACGTTTTGCATGTTGAGGCTATATTTGTCGGTGATGGTTGCGAGTCTTTTCTGTATGAATGTGAACGTGGTATGGTGTCGGGTACCCCTCCTAGGTTTCAATGTATCATGAATATTTGGATCCAAATATGAACACCGTCCCAAACCGATCTCACAACGTAAGCGCATGTTGCCAGCATATATTGGGTCTTTCGGTACCGTCCAATGGCCCAAAAACTTTAGGCGGTCGGCTTGGTGATCTCTCCCGCACAATTCCCTCTTCTTCTTTTTCGCAACAGTTTGAAGCTGACCTGCTTGCTTTTTGCACGTCTTTTCTTCATTCTTTCCTCAGAAATAACGTTCAATCAATGAATTTCTTTCAGAATCAAAGCGAGACCGTCGGTAACTATCGTACTGAAAAAGACTTAAAGGTTCAGTGAATAGATGTCTCCTGTATAGAGTGAAATGTCGGATGGCTGTGTACCATGGACAATAATGATTTCTTTTTGGGCTTTGCCGCTCATGCCCATACTAAGAATGAGCTTGGATTTGATCAAGCGAAAGAGGAGGAGCTGAGAAAAGCAAATTCTCCAGAGGAAGCTCGGCGGTTGACAGGAATGGTTATGGACAAGCTCGAAAAAGACATCTCAAAAAGCGGCTATGGGCTTGATGACGTAAGACTGTTGGTCCTCTATCTGAGTTATAGAGGAGAACCCAAAGAGAAGGACGTGATACTATGCGAGTCTATTCTGGACAGCATAAGAGAGAAATTTGAGAAACGTTCTGCCTCAGACCAACTTCGACTCATTGGGCATACGACAGGCGGCGAACTGGAAAACGAAGACCTTGTCCTAAAAGAAGTTTCAGGCATCGGATACAACGGCTTGTCTGTTTTGGCCCTTGTGACAAACCTTCCAATAGGCGTGGGACGAACCTGGGGGCTTCGAACGGCAAAGGAAGCAGGAGAACAAGGAATTGAGATGGCTCGTGATGCGTGGGTTGACTTCAGCCAGCAAACCACAAGCAAACAACAACTTCAAACAAGAAAAACTCTGCTTGTATTGACGCAGGGAGGTAGAGTGCAGCTTCCAGGATACGAGCATTTCCTAGCAGAGGGAATCGCAAACTTCATGGGCAGCAACCGCGGGGCAAGGATAATGAACGTCATAGGCGGGAGCAGCGGCGATGGGCTGAATGCCACGCTTTTTCATCAATTCTATGGGAAACTAAAGGAACAGCCACGGTTCAAGATTCTGGATAGTGAAGCCGTATGTGCCCTAATCCCCAACCTATGCGAAGTCTCTCTGGGCCTCGCTGTAGACGGGCTGACGAGAGTTGGAAGACAGCAGACATTCCATTTCAACGCCAAGAAGGAGCCGTACTTCAAATATGTCAGCCGAATCGGGAAAGAGGATTCTTGTGTAAAGTACACCGACATGATCTATGAGAATGAAGTTCGATCGTCAAAAGAAAAAGGGTTACCGTTAGTTGACAAAAAGGTCATCTCGCAAGCGGTGGCAGATGCGCGCGCGCCGACCGATCGATCGATCGCCGGGCGAACACTGACGTTCAATCCTATTCTTGGGAAATACGCATTCGTCTTTCCTTTTGGCAACTATGCCGGTAACGTTCCAACACGAGTTGTAGGGGATGACATTGAACTCATCTTTCCAGTTAGAAACTACACTCCTGAGATGCTAGGTTACTTAACAATAGGCGATCATGAAAAGGTGCAGAAAGGAGCTCATCGCCTGTATGACATGTTGAGAGCAGATCAAGGCTTCGAAAAAAACGATGCTACTATCCTTGTTTGCTGCATCAATAGAAGATTGGTTGAGATGATGGCTGGTTGCAGGTGTGGCACTGAAGCCGAGATATTGAAAGAAGGGCTTTCGTCAACTCAGGCAATAGGATTCCTGGCATACGGTGAGATATCATTCACTCATCTGATTCAGGAGCCGTATTTCCACTCCTTCAGCTGCTGGGGAATGACATTCCATTCCAAAACTGCGACAACCGAATCTAAAGAAAAGAAAACTGAAATTGGGATTAAAGACTGGATCAAAGGGAAAACATGAGTTCGCGCTCGTCAAAATGGCAACGTTTGAACAGTCAAAGTTGCGGGGATGTGTTACGAGATGTCGGAAGAGTTTGACAAATTGATTAGACCCATAAGAAACGCTTCTGCTCCAGGAACCCTGGCAGCCTTATGTCTGGCCGCACTAAAGATCGGTGGAGATTTCCCTCATGTCCTGAAACTAGGTCTGCTGACGGGGGCCATCATGTTTCTCTTGTCAGCATTCTTCATATTCTTCTACAGCATCTACCCCACAAGGAAAACACTCTGGACTGGTACGGCCGTGACTTTTCTTTTTGGACTTCTCTCCCTAGTTGCGTCAGCAGTAGCGTTGTTGTTTATCGTCTGAACTGCACAAGACCACTGGAGAAGCAAGTCGAGTGGCGATCGAATATCGACACAAATCATGCAAGGCTTCGATAATGAGAGTCTGAGGAAAACTTGGAAAATGAATTTCTTGTTTGAATGAAAGATAAAATTAACGATCGCCTTACCATGTCATTTGACGAGACTTCCATTTTCGAGCGGAAATTATAAATCTGCAACGAAATAATAGAGTGTAGATACCCACGTATTTGAGTTATCTCTGTATAAGGCGATGATTATGAGTACTCACGCAGAAGATTTGAAACTTCGTCTCATGACGATCGAACTGCTTAGAACTGCCAAGTATAAGCGGAACATTACGTACCGCGAACTGGCTTCAAAAACAGGTTTGCCTGTGACGGTTCTCAGCAGATACGCAAAAGGACATGTCTTGCCCAACACGTCGAGAGCTCGCCAATTATGGAAGATTCTCACCAAACTTGTCGGCCTCGAAACCGAACTTCGCAACAGAATAAAGTTTGATGAAGATGGATATTTCGACAATACCGAGATAATCGGTGACTTCAACATTTTGCAGCAGGCAGCCAACCATGCACTTGCCGACTTCGCTGGAAAGCGAGTGACCAAAGTCCTAACACCTGCAGTTGACGGGATACCACTCGCAACGATGGTTGCAAATGCTCTTGGAGTGAACCTTGTCATTGCAAAGAGAAGTAAAGAGATAGGCGTCAAGGCATTCCTTGAAGAAACATACGTCCTACTCAAGGGCTCAGGCGTGACGAACACACTCTACATTCCGAAGGAAGTAATCAAGAAGCGCGACAGCGTTCTTATCGTAGATGACATGATAAAGTCAGGAGAAACCCAAGCAGCGCTCGTGAGCCTCGTGCGAAAAGCCAAGGCCGAACTGTCAGGAGTCTTCTCTCTCATAGCAGTCGGTGAAGATTGGAAGAAGACTTTGAAGCTGTCAGGCGAATGCCCGATCGAAATGATAACGTACGTAAAACAGCCGTACGACCAAGCGACGCGCTATTAGCTAATGAAACGGAAAGCATCTGCCTTTTCTCAGGTAGTCTTTCGCAAGTCGCAACAGGGCAGTCTCAAAGTTCACATAGGTATAGCGATCCATGCCATTCTTTCGCCAGAAAGCTCTCAACTCCCGCAAAGCGTCTTCTGGGGCAATCCCTCTTTTCACAATCCCGAGTTGCTCTGCCGCGGCGATCACGAGCGGAGTGGGATACGCATCAGCTTTCTGCCAGACGTCTCTTAGTTCTCTCAGGAAAATGCTGACTGTCACGTCGCCTATCCCTTTGCCCAATGCTTTCAGCCTTCTCTCCAAGTCACGCGAATCAGCTGATTGACGATGAACTTCGGTCAGGCTTCCTCCATACTTCTCAAAGAGATTCCGCGAAACAAGCAGGAGTTTGTCTGCCGTTTTGAAATCGTAACGAGTGTAGCCTCCCTCATCCAAGATTTCAACAAGACGATCCCATCCCGTGTCAAGAATCCCTTTCGGCGTTAGAACGTGGTGTTTTTCGAAACGCTTGTAGGTCTTGATAACGGCGGATTCTGTTATCGGCGCTCCGAAGAGCACGGAGACAAAGAACCATTTGAAAATCTCTTCATCTGCCCCTCTTGAAAGATCAATTCCTAGGGCTTCAGTTTCTTTCTGGCCTAGGTTTTCAACGAGTGCTCGAAGTTCTTGCTTCTTCACAGTCCCCATCCTCCAGCAAGTCTTATACAGTCAACTCATAAACGGGTTACGAGGACTAAGCTTTGCGAACGATAGAATGGCACAACGGAACCGTAGTGACGATAGACCAGACGAAACTTCCGAGCGAAGAAGTATTCATAACCATCAAGAGTCCTGAGGAAATGGCCGAAGCAATAAAGACCATGAAAATCAGAGGGGCCCCATTGTTGGGAGCCGCGGCAGCCTACGCCCTGGCATTAGCAGCTTGCAACTCAAAAGCAGCGAACAAAGAAGAGTTGTTGCGAGATTTGAAAAGCTCGGCAGAAATCATCAGGCGAACACGACCCACTGCGGTTAACCTTTTCTGGGCTCTGGACAGAATCCTGAAAAAAGCCAAGACTTTGAAGACAGATCGGAAAGGGTTGGCAACGTTCGTTGTGGAAGAGGCGAACAGAATAGCCGATGAAGACGCGACTGCAAACAAGGCCATGGGCAAATACGGAGCTGAGTTGATAAAAGACGGAGACGTGATTCTCACTCACTGCAACGCAGGAGCCTTGGCTTGCGTGGAGTACGGAACGGCTCTTGGCGTCGTGCGTGCAGCTTGGGAGCAAGGCAAACGCATCAAGGTCATATCTGCCGAGACTCGGCCGCTTCTGCAGGGCGCTAGACTGTCGGTTTACGAGATGAAAAAAGAAGGCATACCGGTCACGTTGATCACTGATAACATGGTGGGCTACGTCATGTTTAGGAAAATGGTCAACAAGGTCATAGTGGGTGCAGATCGAATCGTCAGGGACGCTGTGATCAACAAGATTGGAACTTATGGTGTGGCTATTTTGGCTAAGGAGCACAAGGTTCCCTTCTATGTTGCTGCGCCAACGTCGACGTTTGATCTGACTCGCACTGCGAAAGAAGTCGTTATCGAGGAACGAGATCCCGAAGAAGTCACTCACATAGGCTCAAGACGCATTACGGTTGAAGGCGTCAATGTGTTGAACCCTGCATTTGACATAACCCCTCTGAAGTATGTCACGGCGGTAATCAGTGAAAAGGGCATATTGAAACCTGAATTCTTCCGAAAAAGCAAGGCCAATCGCTAAATAAGAAGATGCAGCAACCTTATACTAGCCGTGAAATTCGATGAGCAAAAAAGAACAAACACAGAGCGGTTCCGAATTCAAGGTAAAGGGCCTTCTAGTCGAGAATGGAGTTCGAGTCTCACACAGACCGCATGTGGACGAACTCTCATCACGCGGATACGGCGTCCCTGATGGAAAAGAAATGCTGCTAACGTTTTACGAGGCACTATACCTGTTAGACAAACAGATGCTGGAAATCGAGGATGAAAAAGGAAAGAACATCGACTTTCAAACCCTAGTTCAATGTTACGAGCGAGTTAATGAGAATGCTTGGGCAGGATACCTAGTCTACCGTGATTTGCGAAGCCGCGGATACGTTGTAAGGGAAGGTTTCGGCTCCAAGGTTGATTTTCGCGTTTATGAGAGAGGCGACTACAGCAAAGACACCGCTAAATACTTGATAATCAGCGTTCAAGAAGGAAAACCAATCTCGATTGAAGATCTGACGAGATCTTTGACAGAGAGCCTCAGCCTCAAAAAAGAACTCGTCTTGGCAGTGATAAACCGCAGAGGCGAAACAGTTTATTATTCGGTTTCAGAATTGACCCTAAAATAACTCTAAAGGACTTGAATCGATGACCGAATTCAAAACACTCCGCGGAATGAGAGACTTACTCCCAGAAGACGCCAAGATGATGGTTTACGTTCAAGAAACAGCCAGGAAAGTTGCCAAGCTTTACGGTTACAAAGAAATAATCACACCGGTTGTCGAATCATACGAACTTCTTGCCACAAAAGCAGGTGATGAAGTCAAATCCCGCATGTTCACCTTCAAAGATCTTGGCGGACGCGATGTTGCCCTGCGCCCCGAGTTCACCCCTTCCGTTGCGAGACTAGTGGCAACAAGCATGAGAAATGAACCAAAACCATTCAGAATCTTCTGCATGGGCAGCGCATACAGATACGATGAACCGCAACGGGGACGTTACAGAGAATTCTGGCAGTCCGACTTCGAGCTCGTTGGGACGTTCAGGCCCGAAGCAGACGCTGAGATACTAACGTTGACAGACAGTCTATTCCAGAAGGTTGGGTTAAGGAAGTTCGGTTTGAAGGTCGGCCATGTTGGCATTCTGAGAGGAATGCTGGGTAAGGAAAAAGTGAAAGAGAAAGACCAGAATGCAATAATGCAATTGATGGACAAGAAACAGCATGATGACGCGGTGAAGCTTGTTGAAGACGCCGGCGTATCAAAGAAGTGTGTCGAGGCAGTTCGTGAACTCATCGAGTGTAAAGGCAAGGATATCGTCGACGTTCTCAACAGGATAAAAGAGCTTGTGAAAGACTATGAGAGCTCTGTTGCAGCGGTAGAAAACCTGCGCACAATTTTGGAGCTTGTGAACAAAAGTGGTTACAAGATTGACCTGACGGTTGATGCAGGTTTCGCAAGAGGACTGGAATACTACACGGGAATGGTTTTCGAGATTTTCGTGCCCGACTTAGACATAGCATTGGGAGGCGGTGGACGATACGATAAACTTGTTGAGCTATTTGGAGGCGAGCCCACTCCTGCAGTCGGAGTCGCACATGGATTGGATCGCATGACCCTTGCGATGGAGACCCAGAAGATCGACTTCAAAGCCAAGGAAGAACGCACTATCATTGTCGTGCCCATAAAAGAGGAATTGAAGACTGAAGCTCTGAAAATCGCCCGTCTGCTCAGGGATGCAAACATGCTGGTTGAAGTTGAGGTCATGGGTCGAAAGATGACGAAGGCTCTTGAAGACGCGGATAGGAGGAAAACAGACTATGCGATAATCGTCGGAGAGAGAGAACTCAAAGAAGGATCTGTTGTCCTACGCGATTTGTCTAAGAGAGACCAACGGATAGTGCCAATTGAAAAACTGGTTGATGAGATGAAGCGCTGAGACTTTACGTTTCTTTCTCTCTTCTAAGAAAGTCGCCTATGTCCAAGATGTTCTTTACAGCGAATCCTCTTTCTGTCTTGCTAAGATCACAGACTATTCGGCCAAAACCAAGACATTCACCACGATTGTTCAGAACCAGAACGTGTTCACCTTTCGAACCAGCGCCGGTAATGTTGACGATTCCTTGTTTGAAGATGTCTCTTCCGCAGATAAACAGCCACTCAGTCTTTTTGTCAACGATGATTTTGTTAGCTTTCTTTTCTGCAAGCAATCTTAACAACTCAAAGCCTGGGAACAGTTTGCCTCCAACAGTTTTGCCGAGATATATGCCTGCGTAGAAAAAGTCCTTGGACACACTCTTTTTCAAAGCTTCATTTAAGAGAAAACACCGATTCTGTTTTTTCACCATTAGCTCTTCGTTCAAGCTGAGGCTGGAACCGAACAAACTTGCAAAATCATTAATCTCTTTGATCATGCACACCCTCCTTTTGCGAGTCTGCAAACGAAGAAACCTTGCGTTTGCTCTGGCCAGATTCTCCTGCAATTGGAGATAGAAGGGTCCAAGGATTGGCCAAAAACGTTCGTAAGCCCTTCTTGTCCATAGCTCTCGGTTTGTTCAACCTTGAGATTCAAGTGTCTTACCGCCCAGTTAATGTTGATCTCGTCTTCTTCAGGCTCCAAAGAGCATGTTGAGTAGATGATTTCTCCTTCGTCGTCAAGCACTTTGACTGTTTCTGCAAGGATTTCTCGCTGCAGCCTAGCGTTTCTTTCCACGTCTCTGATGGTTCTTCGTTGAAACCATTTATCGTCTGTTGCGAAGTTGCCTGAACATGGCATATCGAGGAGGATTCGGTTGAACTTCATGCCGAGCTGACTGACTTCTCTCGCATCCAGCTCATATACTACCGTGTTCTTTACACGGCATCTCTCCAGATGATTCGACAACGCAGTCAGCCTCTTTCTGTCAATGTCCAACGCCACTATTACGCCCTTGTTGTTCATCAAGTCTGCCAACTGAGTTGTTTTTCCTCCCGGAGCAGCACAAGCGTCCAAGACCGATTTAGCCTCCAACTCCGTGAAAAGCGAGACTGGAATTTGAGCTGCTGCTTCCTGAATTGAATACAATCCCAGAAGATATTCAGATGTCGCGCCAGCGGAGAATTTTGCTTTTTCTACCCAGTAACCGTTGTCAAGAAAAGGGATTTTCTCGACTTGCAGCCCCAGTTCTCGCAACCTTTGGAGGGCGGCCGCAGGCATAATGTTTGCAGTATTGAACCTTATAGCCTGCTTCAGCTTGGGTTTGCGATATTCCCAGCCCAGCTTCCTGTAGCGATCAATGAAAAACTGTTTTCCCGACATCAACGATAGTTTGAACCGCTGTTCATAAATACTTGATGCCTTCCGCATTGAGGAGATTTGCTATTTTGCCAGTCTTCTGGAGATCAGTTTCCTGATTTCCTCGGCAAAAACGACTGCAACGGCAATGAGGGCGAGAAAGGCCCAGTCGGACAAACCAAGACCAGTTGTGCCGAAGAAGTCTTGTAATACAGGGATGTAGACCAGTGCGGATATTATCGATATCTGCGATGCGATTCCCAACCATATCCACTTGTTGCTTTTGACGCTTGTCTTAAACAATGACGCCTTGCTGGTTCTGGAAGCGAGAACATTTCCTACCTGTGCAATGACTATTCCGGCAAATGTCATCGTTGTTCCTTTAACGTAGGCGATATTGTCTGGAACTTGTGCCATTCCTAGATGCCATCCTCCTGCCTGCCACGCCAAGAAACAACCAATCATCGCACCAGTTGATATTATGATGCCGATGTAGAGAGATCGCAGAAACACTTTGCCGCTGAAGAGGCGTTCTTTGATTCCTCTAGGTCTTTCCTGCATTATGCCTGCTTCGGGTGGTTCTCGACTCAGGGCCAAGGAAGGAATCACGTCTATACCCAGGTCTATGGCTAATACTTGCACAACGAGTAGTGGCAGAGGTATTCCCAGTAACGCATAGAGTACGTAAGGAACGAGTTCGGCCCAGTTGTGTGAGAAGACGTAAACAATGAATTTCCTCAAGTTTTCGTAGATCGTGCGACCAGATTCGACTGCTTTCACTATCGAAGCGAAACTGTCATCGAGCAACACCATATCAGCTGCCTCTCGCGCGACATCCGTACCTGAGAGCCCCATGGCAATTCCTATGTCAGCTTCCTTCAGCGAAGGTGCATCATTCGCTCCATCACCCGTGACCGCGATTATTTCGCCGAAATGTTTCAGTGCGGTGACGATGCGGAGCTTTTGCTCGGGGGATACGCGTGCGAACACTACGTCGCTCTTCTCGACTTCAGCAAAAAGCTCATGGTCGGTGAGTTGTTCCATATCGACGCCGCGGATTATCTTGCTGTTGTGTGGTGTGGCTATACCGACTTCTTCGGCGATGGTTTCTGCGGTTGGCCCGTAGTCTCCAGTGATGATCACCACACGGATCCCCGCTTGTTTGGCGAGCTTGACAGCTTCGGCCACTTCAGGGCGCGGTGGGTCTTTCATCGCGGCGAGTCCTGCGAGGATCATGTCTTTCTCTTCGATGCATTTGGTGTCGGGCTGGCTGTTTTCAGGAAGATCTGTGTATGCTACGGCTATAATACGCAGGCCATCTTCCGCGAATTCATGCAACTTCTCTTCTACCGACGAAAGATATTCGCTGGTGAGCGACTCTGTTCTTCCGTTGACAAGCATTCTGTTACAGATTGACAGAATGTTTCTTGCTGCGCCTTTGGTAAACACGCAGAATTTGTGATCGTACTTGTGCACTGTGGTCATTCTTTTCCGTACTGAATCAAATGGAATAACGTGCACCATTGGTTTTTCAACAAGCATACTTTGCAC
>Ga0315296_10000265_pt1 | contig 48378 bp, 48 predicted proteins | sample YL17G14_18_MG_FD_203921 | JGI IMG/M metagenome (GOLD analysis project Ga0315296, IMG submission 203921) | Sediment microbial communities from Yellowstone Lake, YNP, Wyoming, USA - YL17G14_18 | ecosystem: Environmental > Aquatic > Freshwater > Lake > Sediment | place: USA: Wyoming | collected... | reverse complement strand
CTCCAGGTTGGTGCCTTCGAGGCTGCCGTCATAGGCGATGAACTTACCGCCCACCTTCCGGCTGATTCTCGCTTCCGACCCGGTGAACGCAGAGTGCTTCTTCGAGTCCATCAGCATCTCATAGACTTCTTGCGGGCTGACCTTGAAGGTTACCACCTGGCGGATGGTCTTAGTTTTCAGTGTTCACCTCCCGAAAAGACTTTTTTCAACCCCGATTGCGTCGCCACGGTGAAATGAGCAACTTACCCGTTCATTATATCACGGAAAACGGAGAATAGAGGGTATCGTCCCCTTAAGTGGTGATAGGAATGATGGAGTTCAAGACTTAGAACTTAGAGTCTAGATTATGTTATAATCTTCGTGTCTGGGGCCGTAGTTCACTTGGGAGAACGCTTGATTTGCATTCAAGAGGTAAGGGGTTCGAATCCCCTCGGCTCCATATCCGGCTTTCAATTCTCAGTTAGCTGACCGCTGCCAGCTAAACCGCGACAAAATCCGCTAGCCATTTCAGAGCTTTTGTGTTACCGTTTATCCGTGATGCTAAAAATGCTTGTCCTGAGCTTGTCGAAGGAGATTCGTTTCGATTCGTTTCTGAAAAGAGTTACGTTCAAAAGACATTCGTTTACGAAACCTGCTACGCTCAAAAAGGAGTCGTTTACGAAAAACGAATCACGCTCAAATTAGCCCCTCTCACGATGGTTCGTTTCCTGAAAAAGACGCCCCCCTAAAAAACGAAACGAATCAGGGGAAAATGCCGATAGCTATTGGCGCTCCTTTCCTTGTCATCCCGCCTCCCTTGTTGCTATACTAATGGCGTTATCTGACAGGGACAAACAATGGAATTCGAGACTATCATCGGGCTGGAAGTGCACGCCCAGCTGCTGACCAAAAGCAAGATGTACTGCGCCTGCAGCGCGGACTACGCCGCCGCGCCGCCCAATACCCACGTCTGCCCGGTCTGTCTCGGCATGCCCGGCGTCCTCCCCGTCATCAACAAGCAGGCCATCGAGTTCACCATCATGACCGGCCTCGCCCTCAACTGCGCCATCTCCGAGTACACCAAGTTCGACCGCAAGAACTATCCCTCTCCCGACCTGATGAAGGGCTACCAGATTTCCCAGTACGATACGCCGGTTGCCAAAGGCGGCCGGCTGACCATAGAGGTCGATGGCGAGAAAAAGAAAATCGGCATCACCCGCGTCCACCTCGAGGAAGACGTCGCCAAACTGCTTCATCAGACGGCCGACGGCGAGCACTACAGCCTCGTCGATGTCAACCGCTCCGGCGTCCCCCTGATGGAAATCGTCGGCGAGCCGGACCTGCGCTCGCCCGAAGAAGCCCGCCAGTACCTCATCAAGCTCCGCAGCATCCTCCAGTTCCTCGGCGTGTCCACGGGCAATATGGAAGAAGGCAGTTTCCGCTGCGATGCCAATATCAGCATCCGGCCCGTCGGCGCCAGCGAGTTCTACCCCAAGGTCGAGGTCAAGAACATGAACAGCTTCAAGGCGGTCTACCTCGCCCTCGAATATGAAGCTGACCGCCAGCGCAAAGCCGTCGCCAAGGGGGAGAGGCTCGTCCAGGAGACGAGAGGCTGGCTCGATGACAAGGGCAAGACCGTCTCCCAGCGCTCGAAGGAGTATGCCCACGACTACCGCTATTTCCCCGAGCCCGACCTCCCGCCGCTCGTCATCACGCGCGCGTGGGTCGACCAAATCAAGGCCAAGCTCCCCGAACTGCCGGAAGCCCGCCGCGATAGATTTGTCAGCGAGTACGGCATGCCCGTCTATGATGCCACCTTGCTCACCGGCTCGAAGGACATGGCCGACTATTTTGAAGAGATGCTCAAAGTCGCCGGCAAAGCCACCCCGCCCAAGGACATCGGCAACTGGCTCCTCGGCCCGGCCAGCGGCATCATGAACGCCCGCAATATCGACACTAAAGTCTTCCGCCAGAAAGTCAGCGCGGCGAAGTTCGTCCAACTGTTGATTTTGCGCGCCCAGGGCGCCATCAACGATGCCACCGCCAAGTCCGTACTTGAGGAAATGTTCCAGACAGGCAAGACAGCTCTCGATATTATTTCTCAAAAAGGACTCGGCCAGATAAGCGATACCGGCGCCATCGAGGCCGCCGCCGACCAGGCTATCGCCGCCAACCCCAAAGCCGTCGCCGACTTCAAAGCCGGCAAAGAGCAGGCGGTCAAATTCCTCGTCGGGCAGGTGATGAAGATAACCAAGGGCCGCGCCAACCCGGCCGTGGTGAATGCCGTCTTGCAAAAGAGGCTCTCACAAGGTTAGAATAGGAGTAAGATGCAACTTTATTTCAATATCGCGCAAATCGTGGTCGCAATTGCCCTCACCCTGGCCGTCCTGCTCCAGGTTAAGGGCGGGGGTCTGGGGGGCATTTTCGGCAGCCAAGAGGCAGTCTACCGCACCCGCCGCGGCGTCGAGAAGACGCTCTTCCAGCTCACCATCGCCCTGACCGTCATCTTCATCGTCCTGTCGGTCGTCTCGGTGCGGTTCGGGACCTAACAGCAGTTCCATTTGCCAGGTCTTTCCCGTTGTCATTGCGACTCTTCCAGAGAAGGGGAAGCAGTCTCAATAGATTATTCGATTCATTGAGATTGCCATCCCGATAGGAGCGAGACTCCTCGCAATGACAGGCCTGCTGGGGATTACAGGCAAACCACAGCTTCCTCTCAGAAGTTTACGACCACAGACCCTCACAAATTTTGCGCATTTCTAGCTTCAACACCTATTGACAAACACCAGTACGTCTGATACGCTCGTAAATAAGAAAGGAGTTAGCGATGCAAGCGTATTGTATGAAATGCCGGGCAAAGAGGGAAATCAAGAACCCACAGGCTATCACCCTCAAGAACAAGAGACCAGCTACCCGGGGTGTCTGCCCCGTCTGCGGCACCAAGATTTTCCGAATTGGCAAGTAGTTTACCGCTTTTCTCAGGTTCCGCAGTCATTCCATAAGACCATAAGAAACCGGAGCTTCGTTATCAGTAATCCGGAGACCGAGTTGCCGGCGGAGGTGGTGTGATGGAGTATCGGAGGCTCGGTGGCACGGGTTTCAAGGTGCCATCCACCTCCCTCGGCACGGTTAACTTTGGCCTCCAGGTCGACCAAGCGACGGCGCTCAGCCTCGTCCGGAGCGCTCCGGAGCAGTAGACCAACTAAAAACTATCGATACTGCCGGTCTGTCATTGCGAGTCCCGGTTCCATTGCGACGTGGCAATCTCAACCACCGCTGTCATTGTCCTTCCAGAGAAGGATGGCAATCTCAAGAAATCTATATCGACTGCTTCCCCTTCCATAGAAGGGTCACAATGACAATCAAGAGCCACTTGGCATTTCCTCATTTATTCTGCTATATTTGAGATACTATGACATTAAAAGTATGGTTCCTCGAAACCCGACCCCAATTCCTGGTTTTGTCCGTGGTGCTCGCCTTCCTCGGCACGAGCATCGCCTGGTATGACGGCTCTTTCAACATCTGGCACGCCCTGCTGGCCGGCTTCGGCCTGGTCCTGGCGCACACCAGCGTCAACACTCTCAACGACTATTTCGACTACAAAAGCGGTATTGACCTGGCGACGCGGCGCACGCCGTTCAGCGGCGGCAGCGGCATACTGGCCGCCGGTCTCCTCAAACCGAGGCAAGTGCTCTGGCTGGGGCTGGGTTCTTTACTGCTTACTGTCCCTATCGGGGTCTATTTCATCCTCATCAAGGGCTGGCTGCTCCTGCCCTTACTGCTGGTCGCCGCCATCTGCGTCCTGCTTTACACTCCCCTCGTCCTCAGAACCCCCTATCCGGAGTGGGCGGCGGGACTGGGGCTGGGCGTCTTGCCCGTGCTTGGCATCTACTACGCGCAGACCGGCGCCTACACCTGGCCGGCTCTCTTCGCATCGATTCCTTCCGGCATTCTCGTCCACAACCTGCTCTTCCTGAACGAGTTCCCCGACGTTGCAGCCGACCAGGCGGCTGGCCGCAAGACCACTCCCATTGTCGCCGGCAAGGCAAAGGCGAGCGTGGTCTACGCCGTCGCGACTATCGCCGTCTACGTGTGGGTAATCGCCGGAGTCATCTTGAGAGTTGTGCCCGCCTGGGCTTCCATCGCCCTGCTCACCATCCCGCTGGCAATCAAGGCAATCCAGGGCGCGCGCAGGTTCGATGAACCGGACAAGTTTATGCCGGCGATGGCGAGCAATGTCCTCATCGTCCTGCTGACCCAGCTACTCCTCGGCATCGGCTACATCCTGGCAAGGGTCTTCAGCTAGATGTCTCCGGAAGGCAAACCTCTCCAGCGCATGTTCACGGCGGTGCCTCCCCGCTATGACCTCATCAACCGCGTCATCACCTGGGGAATGGACGAGAGGTGGCGCCGCGCCGCCGCCCGCGAGTGCCTGGCGGCAAAACCAAAGAGAGTCCTCGATATCGGCTGCGGCACGGGCGACCTCATCATCAATATCGCCCGGATGGCGAAAGAAGATGTCGAGCTGGTGGGACTCGACTACTCCCCGCCGATGCTGGCGAAAGCCGCCGCAAAAGCCAGACGCATAACGCCTGATAAGAAAATCACCTTCATCGAGGGTGACGTTGCCAGCCTGCCCTTTCCGGATGGCCACTTCGACTGCGTGGGTATCTCTTTTGCCTTCCGCAACCTGACCTACAAGAACCCGGTTGCTCAACCCCACCTGGCGGAAGTATTCAGAGTCCTTTCACCCGGCGGCAGATATGTCATTGTCGAGACCAGCCAGCCGGAGTGCCGGCTGATACGATGGCTCTTCCACCTCTACCTGCGCCTGATTGTCTCCCGCTTAGGCCAATGGCTGTCAGGGAACAAGAGAGCCTACCTCTATCTCGCGGAGTCGGCGGCGGACTTCTTTACGCCGAAAGAGGTCAGGCAGATGCTGATGGGGGCGGGGTTCCGGGAGGTCTTTTACCGGCTGCTGTTCTTCGGCACGGCGAGCGTACATTCAGCCGTGAAATAAGTCTAGAATGTCATTGCGAGCCCTTCGCCCTGTCACTCTGAGCGAAGCGAAGAGTCTCAAGGCGCTCAGGGCAGGCTCCGCGAAGCAGTCACCATGAAATGATTCACTTTGTCATGCTGAGCCGAAGCCCTGAGCCGAAGTCCTGAGCGAAGCGAAGGAACAGCGAAGGGGCAGCGAAGCATCCGTCCGGTCGGATTGCCAGAACCCGATGCCATGGGGACTCCTCGTAAGACAACGAGGCCACAAACGGGGCGTTAAGAGGGGCACCCCAGCCCAATTTAGGATTTAGAGTTTAGAATTTAGGATTTCGGGGCCAGGGGTTCACCCAGAAGGGTTCACCCTGAAGGGGATAGGTCCCACAAGCACCTAAATCTGCTTTTCGATGTAGAGCTCCCGCAAGCCGTTGAGCGCGGCGAAGAACTCCCGCATCATCACGCTCACCGGGTACATTCCTCTGGACGTGACTTTGAGCTTCTCTTCCCCCTCAACGATGCCACCAAGCCGCAGAAAAGCCAGTTCTGTCCTCAGTTTCCGCTCGATATCCGCCTTAAACTTCTGCTGAAACCGACTGGCGTCAACTTCCAGCCCGAAGAGCTTGGTCAGTAGGTAGTAGCGCAGGTACTCCCTGTCGGACAGCTTCCGCCAGCCGATGATGGGCAATCGCTTCTCGGCAACCACCGCATCATACTTCTCCAGCGAAAAAGTGTTGACATAAAACTTGCCCCTGACGATGCTCACCGAACCCGACCCGATGCCGATATAGTCATCCGAGTCAATGATGTACTCGTCAATCATCCGGTCGCCCCGGGAGAAGCACCAGGCGGTCGAGGCCGTGTAGCCCTTCGCCCAGACTTCTTTCAGGATGACATCATAGAACTTCTTCTCCCTGGAGTTATCGACGCGGTTGAACTTCCGTTCCAGGGCGTCCTTCTTGTGCGGCGATGCCATCAGCGGGTAGAAGGTCGCCTGGTCGATGCCCAGCTCTTTGAAGGCTCTGACGTCAGTCTCAAACTGTTCGATGGTCTGGCCGGGGAAATTGAAAACAAAGTCAATGTTCAGCGTGTCGAACCGGCCCTGCGCCAGTCTCAGTCGCTCTTTCACTTCTTCGCCTGTAAGAGAGGCCCGGCCCACCGTCTTCAGAATGCCGTCGTCAAAGCTCTGCACGCCGATGGAAAGCCGGTTGATGCCGGCCTCTTTAAGTTGGGCGACCGTCTCCGGGGTGATTTCGCGGGGGGTGGTCTCCAGCGATATTCGTTTGACGTCGAAGTTTGCCTTGAGATAGTCGATGAAGGCCAGAAGCTCGTCCATCAGCACGGTCGGTGTGCCCCCGCCAAAATAGAAATCGGAGAAGCGGAAGCCCTTCCCGATGTAGAGGTCAAGCTCTTTCCGGAGACTCTGGAAATAGCGCCGGGCGGCGTCCTCTTTGAACAGGTAGCGGTTGAAACAGCAGAACGGGCACAGCGTGCGGCAGAACGGGATGTGGATGTAAAGCGAGATTTCGTCGCCCGCGCCACCCTTCCCCACTACCGCCGGCTCATCTATATCCGGGCTGAGCTTGAGGAACTTCTTGCCTTCGTTGCGGGTAACAAAACTAACGACTTTTTCCAGCATTTCAGTTTATTGAGTTTTTGGGTTCATTGAATTCCTATCAGGCCCAACTCCATAAACAGGGGAAGGAAAGGATGGGACGACTGGTGTCATGCTTCTCACGCTTCGTTATAAGACTAACCAACCATCCCGACGAAAGTCGGGATCCAGATAGAAGTCGGGTGAGAACTGGATTCCGGCTTCCGCCGGAATGGAACGAGATGCGTAACTGACGCTACTTAGGAAACCTTAAACTCGTTATCTCTTCCGCTTCCACACCGTCCCTCTGGGGGTATCTTCTAGGATATAGCCTAGCGCTTCCAGAATGCCTCTAACATTATCAGCAAACTCCCACTTTCTCTCTCTTCTCAACTGGGTTCGAAAATCTGTATACGCGTCAACAGTGCCACCTGCACTTTCAGACAGTCCTCTCAAGCTTTCGGCGACTTTCGCAAATTCGTTACGTGTTAGGTAGTCGCGAAGTAAATCTATTTCCGAATCATAGACCTTGATATACTTTTCCGCCTCGTCCAGACTCGGATAGGCGCCGTGCGCGATTTGATTACGAATCTTTTTCAAGAAAGCAAAGTGAATTGACCTAGTAGCCTCGAATTTAGGCAAGCAAAAGCTTATTGATTCAGTTGCTTCCTTCATGTCGTGTTCTTCGGAAGATAATGTCTTCTGGAGGAAAGCCTGTAAGTTTCTTAAGATCTCGGATTCCCAACACTCTTTCTCCTCCGATTTGAAAGTCAGCCCCAGCACCCCACCCAGCTCCCGGAAGGTTCCCCTTGCCTCGCTGGTATCGGCCCCTTCGCTATCGAGCCGGTTGATTTCCCGGGCAAGGTCGAAGATGGCGGCGAGAGCCTGGGGCGAGTTGAAGTCATCGTCCATCGCCTCGAGGAAGCGATTACGAAAGGCTTCCGTGTCAATCTTCGCGCCCGCTTTTTTGCCGGCCTGGACATTGTTGGCCGTCTGGCGCAGGCGGTCGGCGCCACGCTCCGCCGCCTCAAGCGACTCCTCCGTATAGGTCAGTGGACTGCGGTAGTGCGAGCTCAGGACGAAGACGCGGATAGCATCGGCGCTGAACCGTCCCAGGGCTTGCTTGATGGTCACCAGGTTGCCGAGCGACTTGCTCATCTTCTCTTCGCCAATCTGCACCAGCCCGTTATGGAGCCAGTATTTGACGAAGGGCTTCTTGCCGGTGAAGCTCTCCGACTGCGCCATCTCGTTTTCGTGGTGCGGGAAGATGAGGTCCTGCCCGCCGCCGTGAATATCCAGCGTCTCGCCGAGGTACTTCATCGACATCGCGCTGCACTCGATATGCCACCCCGGCCGGCCCGGACCCCACGGGCTGTCCCAGGACGGCTCGCCGGGCTTGGAGGCTTTCCACAGGACGAAGTCCATCGGGTGCTCTTTTTCCTCCCCCGGCTCGATGCGCGCGCCCGACACCGAGTCGAGCGTGCGGTGAGACAGCTTACCATAATCATCAACCTTCCGGACACGGAAGTAGACACTGCCGTTTGCCTCGTAAGCATAGCCTTTGTCCACCAGCCCCTTCACAATCTCCAGAATCCTGTCAATCTCGCCGGTCGCCCGCGGGTAGACATCGGCCGGCAGTATGTTGAGCGACCTCATATCCTCGAAGAAGCTGTTGGTGAACTTCTCGGCGAGCTCGGTCGTCGAGATGCCGAGCTTGTTCGCCCGGTTGATAATCTTGTCGTCGATGTCGGTGACATTCTGGATGTACTTCAGCTTGTAGCCGCGGAACAGGAGGTACCGGCGGATGGTGTCGAAGATGATGTAGCTCATCGCGTGCCCGAGGTGCGCCTCATCGTACGGGGTAATGCCGCAGACGTACATCTTGATAACGTCTCCTTGCGGGACGAACTCTTCCTTCTGTCCGGACAAGGTATTAGCGACTCTCATTTTGCCTCCACGGAAACTATGGCATAGACGGCGATGCCTTCCTCACGCCCGACAAAGCCGAGGCGCTCTGAGGTGCCGGCCTTGACGCTGACCTGACCGGTGCTGATTTCCAGCGCTTCGCTCAGCTTCTGCCGCATCCGGTCGATGTATTCTCTTAGACGGGGTCTTTCGGCGACGACGGTGGCATCAACGTTGTTCACCTGCCAGCCTGCCTTCGCCAGCAGAGCCCTGACCTTGCCGAGCAAGACCAGGCTGGAGACATTCTTGTATTGCGGGTCGCCGGGCGGGAAGTGCGTGCCGATATCGGCCATCGCCGCCGCTCCCAGCATCGCGTCCATAATGGCGTGGGTCAGTACGTCGGCATCGCTCCAGCCGCTCAAGCCCTTGTCGAAGGGTATGTCCACCCCACCCAGCACCAGCTTCCGGCCCGTGGTCAGGGCGTGGACGTCATAGCCGATACCGACCCTCACATTACTCATACTTCCTCCACAGTACCTCGGCCAGCGCCAGGTCTTCCGGAGTGGTTATCTTGATATTGTCATAGGAGCCCATAAAGACTTTGACCTTGTGCCCCATCTGCTCGACGAGCATGGCGTCATCAGTAACATCGCCTTTGGCTCTACGATAGGCTTCGGTGATAATATCGATGCGGAAGACCTGCGGCGTCTGGACGGCCCATAGATTTTGACGTGGGAACGTCTGACGGACGATTAAATCTTCTCCGGCGCTCTTTATAGTGTCCGTTACCAGCACTGCCGCGATAGCGGCTCCCGTCTCCTGAGCCGCCGCCAGGCCGCGCTCAATCAAATCGGTGGTGATGAACGGGCGGGCGCCATCGTGGATGACGACCCAGTCGCACTTGCCGATGAGCTTCAGCCCCGCTGCCACCGAGTCCTGTCTACGTTCCCCGCCGGCGCAGATATTGGTCACCTTGGACCACTCTCCTCCGGGGATGAGCTGCTGGCACTGGTTCACCTTCTCCCCCGCCACCACCACGACAATCTGGTCGACGAGGGGGCTTTGCTGGAAGGCGTGAGTCGCCCGCACCAGCACCGGCTTGCCGCCGAGCATGGCGTACAGCTTATCTAAACCACCCATCCGGTTGCTCGAACCCCCGGCAGCAATGACGACGCCGACTTTTTCTCGCTTGCTCATGTTCAAGTTTGAGCTTTCCGCGAAACTCAACGGAACAGCATTCGAATCCCCCTATTTCCCCTTTTCTAAAGGGGGAAGACCAGAACCTCTCCCTTTCTTAAAGTGCCTGCCCTGAGCCTGCGAAGGGGAGATTGAGAGGGATTTCAAGTATCGCGGAAATCTAAGTTGAGTTTACATCGTATTAGCATCAGATTTCAAATAGTGATAGAATAAAAATGTTTAGAAACGCTTCATGTCACCTAGAGCATAAGGCTGTCATGCTGAGCGTAGCGAAGCATCTCAAGCATTGCCTGGCATCACGGTCGATACTCAAGTCCCTTCTTGAGATTCTTCACTTCGTTCAGAATGACATCGTAGAACGAAGTCGATAGGTTGATTTTGATGATTATGGACAAGTACGCCGCGCGCCGCTTCGATATCCACAAAGAGAAGAACATTGATGTCGACGTGCTGGAAGCTATCCCGTTCGAGTATCCACAGTCGGGGACGGAGGTCGTCTATGAGACCGACGAGTTCACCTTTGTCTGTCCGTGGACGGGACTGCCGGACTTCGCCCGCCTGACCATCCGCTACGTCCCGAACAAACTGCTCGTCGAGTTAAAGTCGCTGAAATACTATCTCACCTCCTTCCGCAACGTCGGCATCCTGCAGGAGCACGCCATCAACCGCATCCTGAACGACCTGGTCAAGCTCATCAAGCCGGCGGCAATGACCATCGAGGCGGAGTACAAAGAGAGGGGCGGCATCAAGACCAAGGCTGTCACCAAATATGAGGAGGAGGGCGCTTAGAAATGTTCCAATGTCATTCTGACCCCGATGCAAATCGGGGGAAGAATCTCAAGGATTCTTAGTCGTTCACCTCTGGCTCACTCCCCAAAGTTACGTTGCCAAACGACCTCAGGAGGGTAAGTAAGATGAAAGTCCATCATTATCTCGATGTTAAACCGATGGAGGAAGTCCCCGGCGCCGTGATGCGCCGCGTGATTTGCGAAGAGCAGGGCGCGCCCAATTTCTGCATGCGCGTCTTCGAGGTGGCACCCGGAATGAAGACACCCTCCCACTTCCACCCATGGGAGCACGAGGTCTATGTCCTCTCCGGGCAGGGTAAAGTGGTCGGCGAGGACGGCGCGAAGAAACTGAGCAAGGACATTGCCCTTTTTATTGCGCCGAACGAGAAGCACTTCCTGGTGGCGACGGGCAAGCGGCCCCTGCGCTTCGTCTGCGTCATCCCCAACGTCCCCAAAGAAATGCACTCCGCGGCCACCGAGTGCCGGTTTGTGAAGTCGGAGGAGCTTTAGTCAGCATCTTCGTAAGCGGTGCTGGGGTGACAATAGGTAGAACTCTAGAGGTGGCGTTTAGCTTACTCTCGTAATAAACCGGTGAATTCTGCTCGGGTCAGTCCTGCATCCCGAATTAAGGCCCTCAACAAACCTCGCCCTAGCTCAGCATGTCGAGGTACTGAAAGCCGTCGCCCCGAATGGTGGAGTAAAATCATATGGCTACCCTCGGTATGGTCCCAAACATATCCAATCTTGCGTATGGCTTTGACAAATTCGTCTCCAGAGATTACTGGTAGACGAGCCACTAAACAGCAACCTCCACCTCTTCCACCTCAGTTATCGGGAGAGGCTCGCCGTGCTTACGCTTGCTTGCTATGTAACCTCGTATCGCCTCCTCTATATTGGCGATAGCTTCTTTCCGGGTTCTGCCTTGAGAATGACATCCGGGCAGTGCCAGGCAGCTGGCGACGATAAAACCGTCTTCATCGTGTTCAAGAGTGATGGCAAACTTCATAATGTCTCCTCAATAAGGCAAAACCTAATGATATAATAGTATTATAGCAGAAATCAGCGAGTTTGCGCCCGGCATGAAGACCCCCTCCCACTTCCATCCCTGGGAGCACGAGGTCTATGTCCTCTCCGGGCAGGGTAAAGTGGTGGGCGTGGACGGCGAGAAGAAACTGAGCAAGGACGTTGCCCTCTTTATTGCGCCGAACGAAAAGCACTTCCTGGCGGCGACCGGCAAGGCCCCCTTGCGCTTTGTCTGCGTGATTCCAAATATCCCTAAAGAGATGCACAACGCAGCCACCGAGTGCCGGTTTGTGAAGTCCGAGGAGCTTTAGGTGGTATCCTAACAGATTGAGTTTTAGCTCAGAATTGGTCTCACGGCTTCTCGAGCTTCTGCGCCCAAGTAGTCATTGTACGATTATTATTACTCCGCAAAGTGACTGACCCATCCCACCTTATGAATTTGACAACACCTTGCGTTTCTGACTTCAGAGTCTGCCCGTTTGGCATGATAAATGTCTTTCGTTCGATGACTGTATCCCCCACCGCCAACCGTAGGGATTTTATTGTTGCCAGGTTTGCTTCATAGTTCAACCACTGCGTCTTCTGCCTAATCTTAGCCCAAGCAACCCTGCGTGAATCGCGAGAAACATCAACTCCAATTTTAGCGGCTATTTCTTTTTGCTTATCTGTTGGCTCAAGAATTCGCGTGTCGCCTATTGCTTCCGCAACAGCATCTTCAATCTTCGCACATGCTGTCAGGAATGAATCACTATTTTCCAAATGAATACCTAATTTACTTGCCACTCGTATCTGGATTTCGGCAGGCTTTGTCTCAATCCACAGTACCTTAGGCGAATTCTTGTATACACTTGTTCTAACAGTAAGCATGGTTCACAATTCAAATCTGGAGCCCGGAGATTCGAACCCTCCTATCCTCTGTTTCCCTTCACAACTTGTCCCCCTCACGCCTCTTCACCAGCGCCACTCTTACCGCCTCGGCCAGGGTGCTCACCGCAATCAGCTCGATGCCTTTCACCGGGCCGGCTTTGCCCATTCTCGGCCTGCCCGCCGCTTCCCTTGAGCTATGGCAGGCGGGCACCAGGCACCGCTTAAAGCCCAGCCGCGCCGCCTCGGTGATTCTACGCTCTAATTGAGATACCGCCCTTAGCTCACCGCTCAGCCCCACCTCCCCCACCACCGCCAGCTCGGGGTCGACGCCCACATCGCGATAGCTGGAGGCAATCGCCAGGGCAACGCCCAAATCTGCCGCCGGCTCGCCAATCTTCAGCCCACCGATGACATTCACGATAATGTCCTGGTTACCCAGTCGCAGGCCGACCCGCTTCATCAGCACGGCGGTGATGAGCAGCAATCGATTGAAATCGATGCCGTTGGCCGTCCGGCGCGGGTTACCGAAGCTGGTCGTCGAGGTGAGCGCCTGGATTTCTACCAGAAGCGGCCGGCTGCCCTCAAGGGTCGGCACCACTGCCGAGCCAATCGCCTCGCCCCAGCGCTGGGAAAGGAAAGCTTTGGACGGGTTGTCCACCTCCACCAGCCCCTCCTCCCGCATCTCGAAGACCCCCACCTCGTTGGTCGAGCCGTAACGGTTCTTCACCCCGCGCAATAATCGATACGAGCTGAAGGCTTCACCCTCGAAGTAGAGCACCACATCGACGATATGCTCCAGAATGCGCGGTCCGGCGATGGCGCCTTCCTTGGTCACGTGCCCGGCAATAAACACCGGCACGCCGCTGTGCTTGGCCCAGTGCATCAGCCGCTGGGTGCACTCTCGCACCTGGGTCACACTCCCCGGCGTCGACTCCGCTTCCGGCAGGTAGACGGTCTGAATAGAATCGATGACCAGCAGGTTAGGCGACAACTGCTCCGCCTGTCCCAGAATGACGTCTATGTCGGTCTCCGCCACCAGGTAAAGCCCCTCCCCGGTGATGCCCAACCGCTGGGCGCGCAGCTTAATCTGTTGGAGTGTCTCTTCCCCGGAAGCGTAGACCACTTTCCCCCTCTCCCGGGCAATGGCGGCGGAAGCCTGGAGCAATAGTGTGGACTTCCCGATGCCGGGGTCGCCGCTGACCAGCACCAGGGAGCCAGGCACCACTCCGCCACCAAGCACCCGGTTGAACTCCGAGATGGGGACGGGTATCCGTTGGGCAGCAGAGATAGTGACCTGAGATAGCTCCTGGGGTAGGGTGAATACAGAGATTGGCTTGGCGGCGGTCACGGTCGCCAGGACCGTGGTCTCCACAAAGGTGTTCCACTGCTGGCACTCGGGACAGCGGCCCGACCACTTCAGGCTCTCTTTGCCGCACTGCTGGCAGACGAAAACGGTCTTTTTCTCGGATTTGCTCATCGGATTGAATTTACCCGATTTTGGGAAATAAGGCAAGCGCTGAAGCCACCCTATCCCCTTAATCCCCTTCCCCTCTTAATCCCCTTCCCCTCGGGGGGGAAGGGGAAGAAACGCCCCATCTTCAGGTTCGCGAGCTAAAGAGGACCTCTCCACTCCAGTCAAAAAAATTCCCCCTCCCTTTTGAGGGGGAGGGGAATATAGGAATGAGGGTAAAATGAGGCAAGCTAACCGATGAAGTTGATACCGGTGATATAAATGCCAGTGATAATGGCCGTAGTAATTACGCCCGCCACGTTCGGACCCATAGCGAAAGCCAGAATCATGGCTTTCTTATTAGCGGCGAAGGCGCACTTCTGGGCCACCTTGGCGCAGGTCGGCACGCAGGATACCGCGGCGATGCCCAGCAGCGGGTTGAAGGCTTCCTTGTTCTTGGTCATCTTGTAGTAAATCAAGCCCCCCATCAGTCCACCGAACCCGGACAGCGTCAGGGCAATCATCCCGAGGATGAGCAGGATAAGGACTTTGGGATTAAGGATGATGTCCACGCCAAGCAGTGCTCCCAGCGTGAAGCCCAGAAAGAAGGTGGAGCCATAGAGCAGGGGACCGGAAATAAACTCAACATACCTGGTTATCTTAGCTTCTTTGACGGCGAGACCGACAAAGAACGAGGCAAAGAGCGGCGCCGCCACCGGGAAGAGCAGGGAAAGAACGGCGGTAGCAATCACGGCAAAAGCGAACTTGGCGCCCGGGGAGACGGTCGGGATACTGCGCCAGTCCATCTGGATGCCCCTCAGGTTCTTGGGGATAATCTTGCTGAGGAAGGGGTAACCGGCATAGCAAACGCTCAGGTAAAGGTAAGCGACGACAGTGATGGGGACGAAAAGCTCTTTAGCCATTATCAGGGAGCCGTAAAGGACCATGGGACCGTCCGCCCCGCCGACAAGAGCAATCGCCGCCGCCTCTTTCGGAGCCAGACCGAAGAGCAGGGCGATGGGCAGGGTGAGGATGGTGCCCAGCTCGGCGAAAACGGCGAGGAACATGCTCATGAACGGCTTCGCCAGGAGATAATCGATATCGGTAATCGCGCCGATGCCCATAAAGACGAGGCAGGCGATGAGACCGTTACTGAAAGTGAAGGTGAAAATCGGCTGGAGAAAATCGATTTGCAGGTAATACATCAACTCGTCGATGTTACCGGCAAGGGGGTTGATGAACAGCGTGCCAATGTTCCCGGCTTCGAAGACCATCAGGCCGCTGTTTACGGCCAGCATGCCGATGCCGAGGGGTACCATGATGAGGGGTTCCAGGATTTGCTTCCAGCTGAGATAGAGAATCAGAAAGCCGAGCGCGATGAGAAAAAGCCGGGCGAACGCTATCTGCGGCTCAACGAGGAAAAACGTGTAGATACCCTGAAAGAACTGAAAGATTTGCATTTATCTAGTCTCCAATTTCCTTAGGACTGGTCCGTTTTCGCGGTGGCTGCCTTCTTGCTTCCCCTTTGCACAAAGCTGGCGATAGCTTTAATTAAGAGCGCCACCAGAGCGGCGACCACCACGGTAATGCCGAAAGTCAAGAGAGCGAATTCCAGAGATTTAAGCAACATAAATAAAGGCTCCTCTACGTCAGGGAACGCGGTCTATTTCTTGCCCGAGGGACAAACCTAATACTCGATTACGGCGATGACGTCACCGGGCTTGACCGTCTGGTCGGCTTTGACCTTGATTTCTTTCACCGTGCCGCCGACAGGAGCCACGATGGGGTTCTCCATCTTCATCGATTCCAGCACACAAATGACGTCGCCCTCGCTGACCTTATCGCCGACATTTGCCACCACGCTGATGATTTTGCCGGTAATGGGAACTTCCACTATTTCCTGTGCCAATTCTCAGTCCCTCACTTTTACCTTTTCCCGCCTTTTATACAGCAAAAAGGGCGGTGAAGTCAACTTTTCCCCCCCGCCCTTCGTGAATGGTGAAACAACGTTCACCATTATAGTCTATTTGGTTGGCGACATCAAGGCTTTCATTTCGGCATGAGGCGGCAGCAAGCTTGGCTCATCCGTCTTTAGCACAATCTCGCCGCCTTCAACATCGATTACCGCCTTGGAGATGTACTCGTGCACTTTGATGCCGACCTCCGCGCCGGTAATATCCTTAACCGTCTTTTCCAGTTGCATCTTGATGTTCTTCGAGCAGTACAGCCGGAGGAGACTGCCGGCCTGCTCCAGGCCCAAGACCTCGTCGATGCTCTGGAAGGCTTCCTTGAGCGCCGGACTCACTTCAGGCATTTCCATTTCCAGCGCGTAGACCTTCTCGAAGACCTTGAACTGACTCCGTAAAACGGCCTCGGAGAGCTTATCCTCCACCATATTCTGAATGACGCGGCGCAGGGGACGCGCGCCGAAGACCTCATCATAACCCTTCTCGCCAAGGAAGTCTTTGGCCGCCTCGGTTACCTCGAGCTTGATTTCTTTCTCCTGCAACTGCTTGGTCACGGCGTTGAGCATGATATCGACAATCTCGCGGATTTGCTCCTTGGTCAGCGAATGGAAGACCACGATACCATCGATGCGGTTGAGGAACTCGGGACGGAAGGTCTTCTTCAGCTCGTTGAGCAGGTTCTCCTTCATCTTCTCATAGGACTGCTCACGCACCCTGCTATCACTGCTGCGGGAGACAAAGCCAATGCTGGTGCCCTTGCGGATAAGCTCGGCGCCCACGTTGCTCGTCATCACGATGATGCTGTTGCGGAAGTCGACTCGTCTGCCCTTGGCATCGGTCAGGTAACCGTTATCGAAAATCTGCAGAAGCAGGTTGAAGACGTCAGGATGCGCCTTTTCAATCTCATCAAGCAGGATACAGCAGTAGGACTTGCGCCGTACTGCCTCGGTAAGCTGGCCGCCCTCCTCGTAGCCGACATAGCCCGGAGGCGCCCCGACGAGCCGCGACACGGCAAACTTCTCCATAAACTCGGACATATCAATCCGGATGAGCGACTCCTCGCTGCCGAACATGAACTCGGCGAGCGCCCGGACCAGCTCGGTCTTGCCGACGCCCGTGGGCCCCAAGAAGACGAAGTTACCGATGGGGCGTCTGGGGTCTTTCAGACCAGCGCGGGCACGCCGGATAGCTTTGGCGATGGTGTTGACTGCCTCGTCCTGGCCCACGATGCGGCGGTGTACCACTTCTTCCATATTAAGCAGGCGGCTGGTCTCATCGCTGGTCAGCTGGACAACGGGAATACCCATCCACATGCTGACCACTTCGGCAATATTCTCCGCCGTCACGACCGGTTTTTCTCCGGTCTGCTCGCTGTGCCATTTATCCTGGAGCAGTCGGACGGTCTCTTCAATCTCAAGCTCACGCTCGCGCAGTTTGCTCGCTCTTTCGTACTGGGTCACGCCCAGGGCACTGTCTTCCTTCAGGGCGGCCGCCTTTTCTTTGCGGATGGCGTCCAGCGTCTGCTTGGCTTCTCTCAGCCCCAGCGGCATGGCGAAATACTTGATGCGTACCCGGGATGACGCCTCGTCCACGAGGTCGATAGCCTTGTCCGGCAGGAAGCGGTCCGGAATATATCTTGTCGCCAGAGTGGCGGCGGCATGCAGGGCTTCCTCGCTGATGCTCAGGTGATGGTGCTCTTCATAGCGTTCTTTAATGCCGCGCAGGATGGCCAGAGTCTCCTCCGCGGAAGGCTCCTCTACCAGCACGGGCTGGAAGCGGCGCTCCAGGGCGGCGTCACGCTCAACATACTTGCGGTAATCGTCTAATGTGGTGGCGCCGATGCACTGCAGTTCGCCGCGCGCCAGGGGCGGCTTGAGGATACTGGCGGCATCAACGGCGCCTTCGGCGGCGCCTGCCCCGACCATTGTATGGAACTCATCGATGAAGATGATGCAGTTCCCGGCGGTGCGGATTTCATCGATAATCTTTTTAATGCGCTCTTCAAATTCGCCGCGGTACTTGGTGCCGGCAACCAGCGACCCCATGTCCAGGGCAATAAGCCGCTTATCTTCCAGCGTCTCCGGGACATCGCCGGAAACGATGCGGTGCGCCAGGCCCTCCACGATGGCCGTCTTGCCCACGCCCGGCTCACCAATCAAAGCGGGGTTGTTCTTGGTGCGGCGGCTCAGAATCTGGATGACACGCTCGATTTCTTTGTGCCGCCCGATGACGGGGTCGAGCTTGCCTTCGCGGGCTTTCTGGGTCAGGTCGATGCCGAGCTGGTCGAGCGCCGGTGTGCGGCTCCCCGCGCGGCCTGCCTTAGTGCGGGTGGCGCCCTGGCTGAGGACATGACTGACCTCAGCGCGGGCTTTGTCCAATGTAATACCGAGGCTATCGAGGACGCCGGCGGCAACGCCTTCGCCTTCACGTAATAGACCGAGGAGGAGATGCTCCGTGCCGATGTAGTTATGGCCCAGCTGGCGGGCTTCATCAATCGCCAGCTCGATGACTCGCTTGGCTCGAGGGGTAAGACCGGTCTCGCCGGCGGCTGGCTTTTCGCCGCGGCCGCTGATGAACTCAACTGCGGAACGGACCTTGCCCAGACCGACGCCGAGGTTAATGAGGACTTTGGCCGCCACCCCCTCTTCCTCCCGCACCAGACCGAGCAGAATATGCTCCGTGCCGATGTAGCTGTGGTTCATCAGGCGGGCTTCTTCTTGAGCCATAGTGAGGACGCGGCGGGCTCTTTCGGAGAACTTTTCGAATCGGCTGGTCATTTTCCTCCTGAGGCACCTACCCGGTCAGACTGGTGTCTAATCTAAGTATAGGACAAATCAGGCGGAGAGGTCAAAAAAGCCCCCTGGCGATGGCATATTTTCCGCAAGGACGTGTGCCCTCAGTATCGTCTGCGCTGGAGCGTTTCACTTCCGTGTTCGGGATGGGAACGGGTGGGACCACTCCGCTCTAATCACCAAGAGGCTTTTTCTATTGACTAATGTGCAGTATTTTTAAAGGACAGCTTAATCTTAGCAAATCCCGTCAGAACTTTCAAGTTGATATTCTAGCACATCCGCCCTTAGGACGCAAAACCTATTTTGCGACAAGGACTTTCTTGGCACTCGAAAGAAGCGGAGCGTTAAAAGGGGCGCTAGCCCCTCTTGAAAAAATCACCCCCCCTTCCCGTTGGAAAGGGGGCCAGGGGGATGGGCACTGCCTTGAAATCCCTCTGATACATACTGATACTTCATTTTGGTAACAATAACAACCTCAACCAGACGCAAATATATCTTCATTTTCCCTTGACAATCCTCAGGGTTAATGCTACCCTATCACTTGTCTAATTTTCCCAGAACGTTGCAGGGGGTGATGTGGTGGAGGGAAGCTTGTTCTATTTTGGGGGGTGAGATATGACTGTTGAACTGGTCCACATCGGGTTTGGCAATATCGTCGCTATGAACCGCGTTATCGCTATGGCGTCCCCCAACTCCGCCCCCACCAAGCGCGTCATCCAGGAAGGCCGCAACAAGGGTCTCCTCATCGATATGACCAACGGCCGCCGCACCAAGGTGGTCATCTTCATCGATAGCGGGCATGTCATCCTGGCGGCGCTCGCCCCAGAGACCATCGCCGGGCGATTAACGACCACCCGGGCTTTCCCGACTCGACTCGACCTCGCCGAAGAGAAAGATGAGCCTTAGCAGCGAATCCCTCCTCAGCCGCCCGTCCAAGCCACTGCTGATTGTCCTCTCCGGTCCTTCCGGCGCGGGCAAAGACGCCGTGCTCAGCCGGATGAGGGAGACGGGCCTCTCCCTCAAGTACGTCACCACGATGACCACCCGCCACCGCCGCGCCAGCGAAAGGGACGGCATCGACTACCGCTTTGTCGCCACGGAAAGATTCCAGGAGCTGATTAAGGATAACGAACTTCTGGAGTTCGCCAATGTCTACGGCAACTGGTACGGCGTGCCCAGGAAGGTGGTGCGGGAGGCCCTCGAGGAGGGGTGGGACACCATCGTCAAGGTGGACATCCAGGGCGCCGCGGCTATTAAAAAGCTCATTCCGGAGGCGGTATTCATCTTCCTGACGCCGCCCACCATCGAGGAGTTGAAGGAGCGTCTGCACCAGCGCAAGACCGAGTCCGCCGCTGACCGCGCCATCCGCAGCAAGATTGCCGAGGAAGAAATCAAACAGTTGGCCCTCTTCGATTACATTGTGTTCAATCGGCAGGGGGAGCTGGACATTGCCGTCGAGGAGATTGAGGCCATCATCGTCGCGGAGAAGTGCCGCGTCAAACCCCGGGAAATCAATCTGTAATCCTGGGGCTCACGACCAGGGTGTCATTCTGAGGGAGTGGAGCGACTGAAGAATCCGTTTCTCAGGGGTGCGGATTCTTCGCCCCGACCTGCCGGGGCTCAGAATGACAAATCCAACTTTCATAGCACCGATAGTCAAAACGTCATCCTGACCCGCCCTTGAGACCCTTCGCTTCGCTCAGGGTGACATAGAACGTAGAGGGTGTACTAACTAAGATAAGTGAGGCTTTGGGATGAAGTTTCACCCTCACCCGTTCGCTTCGCTCAGGGCAGGCTCTAATCTCTCCCATCAAGGGAGAGGGAACCCCACACCACCAGACTCTATCAGCCAGAGAGCCAGCCTATAGCTCGCCTTCTGGCGGGCGCTCCGTCTCTTCCGGCCCCTGCTTTCTTCCCCACCACGCCTTGAGCCGCCCCAGCACCGTCTTCTCGTAGCCCTGCTCGCTGGGAGTGTAGAACTTCTTCCCCTTCAGCGCATCGGGTAAATTCTGCTGTTCGACGAAGTGGTCGGGGAAGTTGTGGGCGTATTTGTAGTCCTTGCCGTAGCCCAGGTCCTTCATCACCCCGGTGACCGGGTTGCGCAGGTGGAGGGGGACAGACGTGGTGGCGCCTTCTTTGACCTCTTCCTGGACTTTCGTGTAGGCCGTGTAGAGCGAGTTGCTCTTGGGCGCGGTGGCGAGGTAGACGACGGCTTCCGCCAGCGCCAGATTGCCCTCCGGCATACCGATGAAGTGCACCGCCTGCTGTGCCGCCATCGCAATGACCAGCGCCTGCGGGTCGGCCATGCCGACGTCCTCCGAGGCAAATCGCACTAGGCGACGGGCGATATAGAGCGGGTCTTCCCCGGCTTCGAGCATACGCGCCAGCCAGTAGAGAGCGGCGTCCGGGTCACTGCCCCGCATCGATTTGTGCAGGGCGGAAATAATGTCGAAGTGCTGGTCGCCGGCGCGGTCGTAGAGCAGGGCGCGGTGCTGGAGGGAGTCTTCAATCGCCGTCAGGTTTACGTGCCGCTTGCCGTCGGGTTCGGGCGGGGTGTTCTGCGCCGCAATCTCGAGGGTGTTGAGGGCGACGCGGGCATCGTTGTTCGAGGCGCTAACCAAGTGCGCAAAAGCGTCATCGTCCAGCTCGACCTTCAGTTCGCCAATGCCCTGCAAAGTGTCCTTGAGCGCCCGGCTGACGATGATTTTAAGCTCGTCGCCGGAGAGCGGTTTGAGCGGGATGACCCGACTGCGCGACAGGAGCGGTGAAGTCACCTCGAATGACGGGTTTTCCGTGGTCGCGCCGATGAGAATGATGGTGCCGTCCTCGACGAAGGGCAGAACGGCGTCCTGCTGGGACTTGTTGAAGCGGTGAATCTCATCGATGAAGAGGATGGTCTTCTGGTTGTTGAACTTGCGGCGCTCCTTGGCTTCTTCGATAATGCGGCGCAGGTCGGCGACGTTAGCGCTGACGGCGCTGACCGGGCTGAAGTGGGCGCCGGCGCCGGTGGCGATGATATTGGCGAGGGTGGTCTTACCGCAGCCGGGCGGGCCCCAGAAAATCATTGAGGGGATTTTGCCCGACTCGATGGCTTTGCGGAGGATGCGGCTTTTGCCGAGAACATGCTCCTGCCCGACGAAGGTATTGAGGCTGTTGGGGCGCATCCGCGTCGCCAGCGGCGCCTCCCGCTTCAATGTCTCCTGGTACCGTTTTTCAAACATATCTTGTGACATAAATAATTATGCCTTTGCTTCAGGCTTGATTTTTTCTTCTATGTATTTCTCACCAGTTGGCGTTATCTCCAGTATTTTCTGGTTATCTTTAGTTCTCGTACCTTCGATTATATGTCCCCTTCTTATACACCGACCCACAACATCAGATATGTTTTTGGGTCGCGATAATCGAGCTTTGCTGAGGGTTTCCAGAACTTCTGCTCTAGTTGCACCCTCCTGTCCACTCTTTAGAAAGTAATAGGTTATGGCTTCTAGCTGCTCTAGCTGTGATTTCAAGTGAAGAGACGCTAGGAACTCGCTAGCCTGTTTACCGGCTGCCAAATTCGACGTTTCACCTTGCTTCTGCCAAACTGCTAGTGAAGTCTCCTCGCCCATCAATCTTGTCAATACTACTTCAAAAGCAGTGTTCCTAAGACTTGGGTCTGTGATGTCTTTCGTAATTTCTATTGCGTCGGATATCTTACCCTTTACTTTTTCCTTATCCATTTTTCTGCTCCTTCAGCCATGCTTCAACCGTTGCCTTCACCTTGTTTAAAGAATAGCTGGGCAAAACGTACCTTGAGTCAGCAGACTTAGATATTGTTTTCTCATCGTAAAGCTTCTTAAGAGCTGGGCGAAGAGTTCCGCCCTTTATGCCTATCTCTTTCTCTATCTCTGCGGGAGTAGCGCCTTCCTTTTCTATGCCAAGCCCCCTCACTTTCATCGCCTTTCTCGCCGCAAGAAATAGAATAATCCTCAGTTCGTTACCTATCAGCGTCCACTTTTCAGTAGGAACGACTGACAGTGAGTCTTTGTCAATTCTAAGGAAAGGTGATAAGATGCCTGCTAGGATACTTTGGTCTACTTGGTCGCCACTAACGAACAACTGATCTAGGTCACTCATACGCACCTCCGACTTTGTTTTTTCAACTTTCTATCCTATATCATCAGTCTATAACACTCCATAGCGTTTTGTCAATAGTCTTTTAGGCTCTCGAAGAAATATTTTTGACGACCATTTTAGCAACACGCTATATTACGTTTTGCTATTTTTTACCGTCGCTTTGTGTTACTAGGCTTAACGGATAATACCTCAGCTACGCCTGATACCCCGCAAATTGCGTTCCCGCAGAAACTATATTGCTTATCGGTATATGATATGTTAATATATCGTGGATTTTGGAAGCCAAATCTATATCTAATCATATGCTATAAAATGGAGACTTTCGGTTTATCTTCTGGTGTGGAATATTCATTGAAGGTCTCGTTTGGAGAATTCGGAATCCGATAGAAGCAAGAAGACCAGGAGTGTAAAGAAACGGTGACTTATTTATACTCTTTGTCTAAACCAGCTTACCATAACTCCACCCCACTTAACATAACTCTAAAAACAACTCACGCGTGATTAGCCAACTGTCACCGTATCCATCTCCACTGGCTCTACCTCTTCCGGCACCTGCTCGCCCGCTTTTTCCAGCCCTTCAATAAATCCCTCAATTGCTTCTTTGGCTCTAGCCATCGCTTCTTCTTTCGTTCTACCGTAGCTAATACAACCAGGGAGAGCTGGCACCCTGACGGTATAGCCCTTTTCCGGATAGTTCGGTTCCAGTATGATAGTATATTTAGCCACTTCAGCCACCTCCTAAAGCAGTTTTATAAAGTCATCCATTGTCAGGTCTGCCTGTTCCAGTATACTCCTCAGAGTCCTTTGTGGGACAATCTCTCCCGCATGTATCGGAATAGTAATTTGTTTTCCCGGGTGCTGATAATGTCGGTAATAGAAATGCGCGCCTTTCGCGTGATGCAGGTGCCAGCCCGCTTTGAGCATCGCTCTCTCGATTTGCTTTCCAGTAAGTCTTGGCGCTCTCGGACTCATCTAGGATTTACCTAATCATTATTCCCAAACTTACCATAACTCTAAAAACAACTCACGTTCACTTAGCTTCGATTCGTTTCCCTTTAAAAATCTTTTCCCTTCAAAAACCGAAGCCCTGAGCGGAGCGAAGGGGCTCCTTTGTCTTTTATCTTATTTATACCTCTTCACCTCAAAGCAGTATAGCTTGATTGGCTCGTTGGGGGCAATGCCGGCTTTGCGGCGGCAGATGTCAATCTGGTGCGCCACCGTGTCCACGCCCTCCAGGTCGGGCAGGAGCAGTCCCCGCCGCCACCCGCACTCCACTATCACCCCGTACTTCTTCGGGTCGAGCTTCTTTTTGTCCTTCACCGGCTTCGGCTCGGTCAGCACGTCGACGTGGTATTCGAGGTCTTCCAGCTCATTGGGCGCGACGGGCGGGAAGCGGGGGTCGCGCGTCGCCGAGCTGATGGCATTCTGGATGATTTCCGTCGCCACGTTGCCGGTGGTCGGCTCCAGCGTGCCGATACACCCCCTCAACTCGCCAAACTTGTGCAGAGTCACGAAGACGCCGGCCTGCGCCTGCATCTCCGGGGTGAGGGCGGGGGGTGGCGAGATGGTCTTGTCCTGCCGGACGTATGTCTCCACCGCCTGCTTTGCCAGGCTGACCAGCGGGTGCGTCTCGGCAGCGGAGAAGATGATGCCGGCGTAGCCCACCACGCTCGAGTAGTCGCCTGTGGTATCGCCGCTGGTCTGGTATTTCACCAGTTCCGCCGACTTCGCGCCCAGTTCCTTCGCCGCGGCGATGAGGGCGGCCACCGGCGCGTAGCCGCACATCGAAATATTCATCTCCTCGACCCGCTTCAAAAGCTCATCTTCGTCCAGGTCGAGCATTGCCTTGATTGCCTCATTGTCCTTCTGCTTTGCCAACTCCTGCGGCTCGTAGTGAGTCATATCACTGCTCGCCATCAGGACGACGTCGCGCTTCGATTCTTTGACTGCCTGCGCAATCTCCCTGCCGATTTGCTTGTAAATCTCCGGCGTGGCATGGGCCAGCACAATGGGGACGATGCGGACGTCCGGCTTGAAGTACTGCAGGAAGGGAATCTGCACCTCAATCGAGTGCTCGTACTGGTGAGCGAGAGCGTCCTCCTGCAAATGGCTCGAACCGGCCAGCATTTTCTTACCCAGGTCGGAGTCGATTTCCACCTGCCCCAGCGGCGTTTTCCAGCTCCCCTCCGTCATAATGCTGAACGGCTTGCCCTGCCCCGTGTGACTCGGACCGAGGATAACGAAGGTGCCCTTGAATTTAATGCGCGAGAGGACGGCGCCGGCCACCGGTCCCGAGTATGGGTAACCCGCGTGCGGCGAGACCACGCCGATGACGTCCTTCTTCGCCGCCTTCTCATCGACCATCGAGGCAATCATCTTCCTCAGTTCGTCGGGCGACGCCGGATAGAACTGACCCGCCACGACCGGTCCCCGTATCACTTCGCCTTCTCCTTCCCGCGCTTTGCCTTCTCCTCAGCCGTGCGGAAGTTGAGCTCGGCGCCGCAAGACTGGCATTTCGACCCTTCCAGCCCCACCACGTGCGTGTCGTAGCCAATCCGCCGCACCACCAGTTGCCCGCAGGAATAGCACATCGTGTTTTCGCTCGAGTGGCCCGGCACATTGCCGGCGTAGATGAACTTCAGTCCCGCCTTTTTCCCGATGTTCACCGCCCGCTCGATGGTGGCGACGGGAGTGGCGGGCACGTCCATCAGGTTGTGCTGGGGGTAAAAGCGGGTGACGTGCCAGGGCGTCAGCTCGCCAAGGTCGTTCTTAATCCAGCTGGCGATGCCGCTCAACTGCTCGTCGTCATCATTCATCGTCGGGATGATGTTGGTGATGACCTCGACGTGCATCCGCCACTTTTCCTGCGCCCGTTTGGCGACATTGAGAATCCCCCGCCAGCGCGGCACCTTGGCCAGTTCCTGGTAGAACTTATCGCTGAAGCCTTTGACGTCCACCCGCCAGACGTCCAGGTACGGCCCGATGGTATCGAGCGCTTCCGGGCTGATGTAGCCGTTGGTGACGTAGACCGTGTAGAGGTTGTTCGCCTTCGCCAGCTTCGCCGAGTCCAGCGTATACTCGAACCACATCGTCGGCTCGTTGTAGGTCCAGGCGATACCCTGGCAGTTGTATCGTTTGGTCAGGTCGATTGCCGTCTGCGGCGGAATGTCCCGCGAGTTGCGCCACGGCTCATTATCGGTGGGGCAAGAAATCTCCCAGTTCTGACAGTGGAGGCAGTGGAAGTTGCACCCCCACCCCCCGAGGGAGAAACACATGCTGCCGGGGTGGAAGTGGAAGACGGGCTTCTTTTCGATGGGGTCGGCGTTGACCGAGGAAGTTTTGGCGTAGTTCATATTGAAGAGGACGCCATCGCGGTTGCGGTACATACGGCACACGCCAGCGCGGCCCGGCGCAATGCTGCAGCGCCACTGGCAGATATGGCACCTGACCCTGGAGTCGGCCAACTTTTCCTGGAGCAGTGCCTCCCGCATCGGTCACCCCCCGTGTCTTATCCCCATTATAGCACTCAGGAAGAGGCAATTATAGACTTCAGCAAGTGGTAGAGACAGCTAACACAAAAGGCGCTTTAGCGGAACTCTTCCCTTGACAGTGCTATTAGGACGACCGCCGCCAGAGGCGGAATGATAAAAAAGTTTTCTAGGAACTGAGAGGATAGACCGAAGAAAATGCGGACCCCGGACTCATTGTTCCAGAAAGTACCCGCCGGGATGAGGGCCATAGGAGAAGCTAAAGCGAGCCACCACTCTTTCCGCCGGAAGGAGAGGATGGCACCCACCAAGGCGAGAGCCATTAACGAAGGCCAATAGACGGCTAAACCCATAATTCCCGAACCAGTGGAGTCCTCGCCGGTGAAGAGCCGCACCAGGAGGAGCAGTAACCAAAAAAGAAAGACCGGCACTACAGAGATGATGTCGAGAACACCGGCAACGACGGGTTTCCATGTTTTCTTCATTCTGTCCTGCGAACTCCCCCCTCACTCTTATCTCTCGCGCGCGGGGGAGAGAGGGGAAAAAGCTATTTCCCCTTCACCGCCTGCACCTTGACGCTCAGGACTGCCTGGCCAATCTCTTTCACCTTCTCGGGCGTAATCTTCATTTCCTTCATAATCACCTGGGCGGTAGGGTCGTTCGCCATCGACTCGATGGGGAAAGTGGCATCCTCAATCACCTGGACATCCTTGAAGCCCGCCGACTTTATTGCGCCGAGGTAATCGTCCTTCAGCATCGCCCCGGAGATACAGCCCACATACGCCGCCACCGACTCCTTGATGAAATCGGGCAGTTCCTTGAGCAGAACAATGTCCGAGACCATCAGCCGGCCGCCGGGCTTGAGCACCCGGAAAGCCTCGCGGAAGACTGCCGGTTTGTCCGGCGAAAGATTGATAACGCAGTTCGAGATAATGACGTCAACATAATTATCCTCGACGGGCAATTTCTCAATCTCGCCACGCCGGAACTCGACGTTGCCATACTTGCCTTTGCGGGCGTTCTGGCGGGCTTTGTCGAGCATCTCCGGCGTCATATCCACGCCGATGACCTTGCCCGTCTTGCCGACCTTATTCGCCGCCAGGAAGCAATCGAACCCCGCCCCCGACCCCAGGTCGAGGACCGTCTCACCCTCTTTCAGAGATGCCAGCGCCACCGGGTTGCCGCAGCCCAGTCCTAGGTTCGCCCCATCCGGCACTGAGTCAAGCTCGGTCTCGGAGTAGCCGATGGATTTGCTTATGGTTTCCGGCAGACTGCCGCCGCAACAAGAAGATGTCGGCGCACAACAGAAGGTCTTCTTCGTGGCAATCCTGGCGTAACCTTCCCGGACTTTTTTCTTGATTTCAGTATCTTTCATATTGTTCCTCCTTACTATTTCAGAATGTCTTTGGCGATGGGTCCGAGCGCTTCCCGGACCGTCTCGGCGAACTCGTCCGCTTTAATTAGAAACAGGCAGCACACCTTGCCCTCCGACTGAGAGCTAGCGACGACGAACTTATCGCCGGCCTTCACGCCGACCTTTTCCCTGATTTCCTTGGGCAGGACAATCTGCCCCCGCGCGTCAACCGATACGATAGCCTCCACCTGACAGCACTTCAGACTCTTCAACATTGGCTTTTCCTCTGATTTATATGATTTATCCGATTATTCAGAATACACCAAAAACAAGAAGACGTCAAGTCCCTCTGATAGATTGTCATTCCAGTCCTTCAGCTGAAGGAGAATCCAAGGGGGATAAGGTGAGGTCTGGATTCTGGCTCCCGTATCAATCCCGTGTCAGGTCCCGATTTCTTCGGGATGGCGACAAAGTCGCTCACACGGGACAGGGTACGGGACAAGCTTCGCCAGAATGACATGTAACCATCCGCTTCAGTTTGGGGGATATGGAGCAGGCAACGACCATCGCCATCGCCCACCTTTGAATCTTAGTGGCGGAAATGCCTCTCGCTAGTAAAGACCATCGCCATATTGTATTTGTCCGCCGCCTTGATGGAGTCCTCATCTCTGATTGACCCGCCGGGCTGGATGATGGCGGTGACGCCGCCCGCCGCCGCCGACTCCACCACGTCCGGGAAGGGGACCATCGCGTCGGAAGCTAAAACACTGCCCTTCGCCTTCTCCCCTGCCCGTTCTTTGGCAATCTGGGTGCTGACAATGCGGCTCGGCTGACCGGCGCCCATACCCACCAGCGTTTTGTCCTTCGCCAGGACGATGGCGTTCGACTTGATATGCTTGGCGGCGCGCCAGGCGAAGAGCAGGTCGGACACCTCCGCCTTGGTCGGCTGTCGCTTGGAAGCGACTTTCATATTGACCCTGTCTTCCGGCACCGTGTCCGACGCCTGCACTAGGAAGCCGCCCTTGACCCGGCGGATATCGATGTAGCCGGGCAGCGCCTTGCCGTATCCGGGCGGCAGGTCGGCGATGAGTATTCTCAGGTCTTTTCGCTTCTTCAGGATTTCGACTGCTTCCGGCTCATAATCCGGCGCGATGACAATCTCGTAGAAAGTCTTGGCGATTTCCTCGGCGGCGGCCGCGTCCACCTTTCTATTGATGGCAACAATGCCGCCGAACGCCGCCGCGGGGTCGCCGCTCAGCGCCCGCCGGTAAGCCTCAGCAATATCATTGTGGCTGGCCAGACCGCAGGCGTTGGTGTGCTTGATAATGGCCACCGTCGGCGCGGCGTAGTCGCAGACCACGCCCCAGGCCGCGTCAGCATCGAGGATGTTGTTGAAGGAAAGCTCTTTACCCCAGACCTGCTTAGCAAAGGTGATACCCGTGTCCCTGGCGCCCCCAACCGCCAGCTCGGAGTAGAAAACCGCCGACTGGTGCGGGTTTTCGCCGTAGCGCAGGCCCTGGCGCTTCTGCATGGCAAAGGTCATCTGCTCCGGGAAACCCTCGACGCCCTGGCGCAGGTACTGCGAGATTGCCGTGTCATAGACGGCGACGTGCTGGAACGCCTTCTGCGCCAGCCGCTTGCGCTCATCTGTTGACAGGGCGCCCTTTTTCAGACCCTCCAGGACCGGCTGGTAGTCCGCCGGGTCGACGACCACGATGACGGCGGGGAAGTTCTTGGCGGCGGCGCGGAGCATCGTCGGGCCGCCGATATCGATGTTCTCCAGCGCGTCGGCCATGGTGACGCCCTCTTTGCTCACCGTCTGGACGAAGGGGTAGAGGTTGACCACCACCATATCGATGGGGGTGATTTTGTTAGCCTTCAGCTCGGCGATATGGGCGGGCAGGTCGCGCCGGGCGAGAAGACCGCCGTGCACCATCGGGTGCAGGGTCTTGACCCGCCCATCGAGGATTTCGGGAAAGCCCGTGATGTCCGAGATGCTGTGCACCGGAACTTTTGCTTCGGCCAGCGACTTCTTGGTGCCGCCGGTGCTGAAAAGCTCAAACCCCAGCTTGCTCAGCTCCCTGGCGAAATCAGCAACCCCACTTTTGTCAGAAACACTGATGATGGCTCGCATTTATTCCTCCAATTACTATTTTACCTTATCTAATTCAAACGTATTAGAATTTAATTCATCACCATAAACAAAAGTGCCTGTCATTGCGAGCCCTTCGCAATGACAAATCATGTATCATCGTTTTATGCGCTTAATATAGTCTTTTCTGGATGGCCTCGCCGGTCAGCTCACGGAGAGCGTCGGCGGCAATCCAGCGCGCACTTTTGGAATCGATTTTTTGGATTTCTTCGGCGGTCTTTATTGCCATTTTGTTCAGGTTGGCATTCCTTTTGCCAATCTGCCGCAGTGCCCAGTTGACCGACTTCTTGACAAAATTCCTCTCATCGGTGGCGCCTCTTTTGATTAGCAGCAGAAACTTCTGAAAGTCAGCATCCGTCGCCTTCTTATCGTGCCAGGCAATGGCGGCCATCAGGCTGAACCCCGCCCGCTTGACGAACTCCTCCTCCCATCCACTCCACTCCGCCGCCTTCTCAAAGGCTAACTTCGTCCGGTCGAAGAGGTTAGCACAGCACTGGTCGCAGACGTCCCAGGAGTCAAAATCTTTGACCCAGCTGTCCATCTGCGACTCGGTCACCAGCTCCGGCTTATCGACGAAGCAGGCGAGGATGCGGGCTTCGTGGATGCCGGAGGCCCAGAGCTCCTGGGCAAGCTGATGGTCTTTGCCCGCTTCCCTGGCGATGTCTCTTAGAACCGGGACGGAGATACCAAGGGTATTATTGGGGCAGATGCCAAACCGCGCCATCCCTTCAACATTCTTCGGGTTGGCGAGGGACTTGAGTTTCTGGATAATCTGGTCGGCGCTGGTTTTCAAGCTCATCTCCAAAAAGAGAGGACATTCTTATCAACAGGAGTTCTATTTTGCTTTCTTCGGCGGGAAGGTGGCTTTGATTTCCTCGATGTTTTTGGCGTTAAGGATGCTGTTCACCCACCTGTCTTCGAAAGCGGTCTTTTCGTCGATATTACGGCACACATCCGCCAGCCGGTCGGCCGGGAATTTGCAGGCGCCGTTCTCGTCCATATGAATGAGGTCCCCCGGGGCAACGTCCATTCCAGCCACGGAGACCGGCACATTTATGGCCCGGATGGCAAACTCGCCGTGACCGGAGGTGACTCCGCTCATAATGTACTGCACATTCAGCTTACGGATTTCATCGACGTCTCGACTGGGCCCGTTGGTCACCACCCCAATCACACTGCAGGCTTTGAAGGTGGCGGTCATTATGCCGCCGAAGAGACCATTCCTTGGGAGCAGGTCCGGAGGAAAGTCCTGCTGACAAACGAGGACGATGGGTTTCTTCGTTTTGCCAAACACATCAATCAGGTCGGTGAATGACCAGCGTTTGTAGTCAGGGTCAGGAAGGGAATAGACTACGGTAACGGCATAGCCGATGCGCGGGCCAAGCTCCGGGAAGATGCAGCGCACGGACTGGTCTGTGTACCACCGCCCGTGCCACGGGTCATACAGACCCAGACAGAGCGGGTCTTTGGCAAATGTGGCCACAATGTTGCCCACCGTCGGGGTATTGAATTTCTCGAGCTTCTTCAGCATCTGCTGTTCCGATAGTTCCGCCATTCGTCCTCCAAACCGAAATCTACAATTTCCCTTCACTTCATCGTTATGACAATTCGTTGTCATTCCAGCGAAGGCTGAAATCCAGACCTATAACTTCGTGGTCTAGGTCTTCCCACTCTGGGTTTGTCTCTTCATTCAACCTGATTTTCCCCCGATTCCATCGGGGCCACACTTTCAATTGCCTTTCACGTTGAATGGCCGATTCCACACTCTCACACTACTCGTAATGTACGAGCATATATACACCATATCTCTCCGTAAATCCCTTGACGAAGTCATTCTTATGCTCATAAACTCTCCTGGCAAGGTCATTCGTAACGCCGATGTAAAGTGTCCCGTTACGTCTACTTGCCAGAATGTAAACACAATATGGCTTCATCGACTCCGCTTCTGGATTCTGGCTCCCGTATCAAGTACGGGACAAGCTTCGCCAGAATGACACGTGCATTATACTATTCCCTGTATTATACTATTCCCGAACAAAGGTCTGGTTCCGGCTTGTCCGGATTAGGACTTGGAGCTTCGTATTTGGGATTTATTCTATAATTATTCTCTTGTCCCCCACCGCCTTGACCACCTCCCCAATCACTTTAGCCTCGGGCAGGACGCTGGTAATCTTCGTCACATTCGGCGGGGCGCAGACCACCACCATCCCGATGCCCATATTGAAGACACGGTACATCTCGTTACTATCGACGTTGCCCGCCTTCTGGATCAGCTGAAAAAGGGGCGGCACCGTCCAGGCTTTGCTGTTCACCCGGGCGGTCAGGCCTTCGGGGAGGATGCGGGGGATATTCTTATAATAGGCGCCGCCGGTAATGTGCGCCAGGCCCTTGATAACGGGGAGGTGGGGCTTCAACTCATTGTAGTAGCAGCGGTGCGGTTCGAGGAGGGCTTCCCCCAGCTTCCGCCCCAGCTCGGGATAATAGACGTCCAGCTTCGCCTTCGTCTCGCCGAAAATCCGGCGCACCAGGGAATAGCCGTTGGTATGCGGTCCGCTGGACGGCAGGCCGATAATCACGTCGCTGGCCGCGATGGTCTTGCCCATCATAGCCCGGTCTTTTTCCACCGCCCCGATGATAAACCCCACCAGGTCATAATCGTCGCCGGTGTAGATGCCCGGCATCTCGGCGGTCTCGCCGCTCATCAGAGCGCAGCCGACTTCTCTGCAGGCTTTCACCAGCCCCCGGACAATCGCCTCGACCCGTTCCGGCACGAGCTTGCCCATCGCGATGTAGTCGAGGAAAAAGAGCGGTGTCGCGCCGCAGGTGAAAATGTCATTGACGCAGTGATTGACGATGTCCATGCCGATGGTATCGTGCTTGCCCATCGCCAGGGCAATCTTAATTTTGGTGCCGACGCCGTCCACGTGGGAGACGAGCACGGGCTGTTTGAAGCCCTTGAAGTCATACATCCCGCCGAAGAACCCCACCCCGCTCAGCACCTCGGGACCGTAGGTGGACTGCGCCAGGTCGGCAATCCGCTTCTTGACCTCGCGGGCAAGGTCGATGTTGACCCCGGCGGCGGCGTAAGTGTGCTTGTTTGCCATCGATTAGAAACCCAACGCTCTGTAAAAAGTCTTGAAATCGAAGTTGGCTTCCATGATTTCAGCCAGCTTCCTCAGCTTGCTCTCCTGATTGAACCGGGACCGGGCCATAGTATCTTCAATTCTGGTGACGACGGTGTTGACATCGCTCTTCGATAGCACAATCGGGATTCCCTTGCTTTCGGCGTGGTCGCGGACGGAGCCGATGACCCCGGTGCCGTTGCCGCTGATGACCAGGCAACGGGTCGGCGTCTCCAGCGCCGCCAACTGCATATCGGGCCGGTCATTCTTGACGATGACGGCTTTATTGCCCTTACGCCCGAAATACTCCAGGCCGGAGTCGACCGACATCGCCCCGAGCATAATGTTCTCAACCAGTTCGCCGGACTTATCCGCGTTGTTAAGAATCTCGCCCTGAATGGCCGCCGCCACTTCGCCGATGGTGATGGTAAGCAAAGTTCTGTCCTCCGGAATTTCTCCCAGGACCGGCATACCGGCGTCGCTGAAGAGCGGCGATATCTGCTTCTCAACCTTCTCCAGCTGACTCTTCGGCACCTTGTTGAAGACGATGCCGACTAGATTTCGCCCAAAACCTTTGTAAGTCGCCGCCAGCTTCATCTTGTCCAGCTCCGGCGAGTAGGCCTCCACGACGAGCACCTTTGCCTTGAGCGCCGCGACCAGCTGGTAGGCATCCCGGCTCATACCGCTCTGCGGACTCTGACCGCACCTCCCCTCCACAATCACCACGTCCTTCCCGGCGCCAACCCGGTCAGCGACCTCCTTCGTTCCTTCCACAGACGGGCTAAGCTCATCCGCGGACTCCGCCAGCCGCAGGAGTTGCTTCATAAATGCGGCATCACCCTCTTGTGATGGAAAGGCGGGCTTCAGAAAGCTGAGTTTCTTGCCCTCGCCGAGTAATCGCTTGCTGATGCCCGCTGCAATTGCGGTCTTACCCGCAGCTTCTTCCACTGAGACGATGAATAATGCGACCACGCCTCACCTCCGGCTTAGTATTGGAGACTTGCCCCTAATTATAGCGTGTGAGGTCTTCAACGTAAAGGTGGCATTTGCCCGCGGGTTCCGCCAAACGTGCCACTTTACCGGCCATCCTTTCTCCCCAGCGTGGGAGAGAGTTAGAGTGAGGGGCAACTTCACCCTCACCTAGCCTCTCCCATCGAGGGAGAGGCACACTAAGAATGGTGGTTTCGCAAAAGACATTTTACCCTTGCTTCAGCTTTTTGAATTGCCCGTACGCCCGGTCCCAGTAGGCAGTCGGTTTGGGCTGGTAGGTGTCCAGCGAGAAGGAACGGTGCACCACTTCCCTCAGTTCCTCATGGGAGGCAATCCGGCCCAAAGCCCGCGCCTGGATGAGGACACTGCCGATGGCCGTGGCTTCCACCGGACCCGCGTAGACAGGGAGTCCCGTGGCATCGGCGGCAAACTGGCAGAGCAATGTGTTCTGCGACCCGCCGCCGACGATGTTGAGCTGTGCAATCTTCCGGCCCCGGACGTCCTCAAGCTGTTCCACGGTGTAGCGGTAAGCCAGCGCCAGGCTCTCCAGGATGACCCGCACCACCTCCCCGATGTCCTTTGGCATGGGCTGGCCCGTCTTCCGACAGAAATTCGCGATTGCCGCCGACATTGAGTCGGGTTTGAAGAAATCGAGGTGGTCGGGGTCAATCACGGCGCCGGCGGGTTTAGCACTTTCCGCCATCTGCACCAGGTCGGCGTAGGCGTAATCCTTCGTCTTCGCCCACTCCCTCCGGCACTCCTGCAAGAGCCAGAGCCCGGTGATGTTTTTCAGCACCAGAAAGTCTCCCCACGCCGCCCCCTGGTTGGCAATGCGGTATTGGAAAGTCTTATCGCTGATGATTGGCTTCGGCGACTCGATGCCCATCAGCGACCACGTCCCCGAGCTAATGTAGGCAAAGTCCCGGGTCGACGCCGGCACGGCGGCCACCGCATCCGAAGTATCGTGGGTGGCGCCGGCGACTACCGGGATACTCTTCAGCCCAGTCTGGCTGGTAATATTGTCCGTAAGACTGCCGATGACCGTACCCGTCGGCACGATGTCCTGCATCAGGCGCTTCGGCAGTCCTAAAGCCGCAAAAATCTCATCATCCCAGACGCCTCGCGTCGCATTATAGAGTTGCGACCCGGAAGCGTGGGTGAACTCGGTCTTCTTGACGGCGGAGAGGAAGTAGTTGAATATGTCCGGCATAAAGAGCAGGGCATCGGCTATCTTAAGCTGGGGACTCCCGTTGAGCACCATCGAATAGAGCTGGAAGAGGGTATATGTCCGGCGAATCTCGAGGCCGGTAAGCTCGTGAAGGCGTTCCGGGGAGATTTTCTTGTGGAATGGCTCTATCACTCCCTGCGTGCGCCTGTCGCGATAGGTGACGGGAGCGCCAATCAGGTTGCCCTGAACATCGAGCAGGCCGAAGTCCAACCCCCACGTGTCCACAGCCAGACTGACCGGTGCGGTAGTGCATCTGCGGGCGCAGATACGCAAGCCTTCGAGGACCTCGCGGTAAATACCCAGGACGTCCCAGTGCAGGGTGCCCAGCACATTGACCATCTCATTGGGGAAGGAGTGGATGGGGGTGATGCGGAGCTTCTTGTCTTCCAGCTCGCCGATGATGACCCGCCCGCTCCCCGCCCCCAGGTCGATTGCCAGATAGCGCTCAATCATGGCTGGACTAACGCAAACGTGGCAAGTCTCGATACGCCTTAAGATAAAACGTACTTGTCATTATTTGGTGCGTTTGTATTATATGGCAAGCTTCTTCAGCTCAGCCAGCTGGTCGTCGGTGAGACACTTGGGCGAAAAACCGCCGCTCTTGCAGATGATGTAGACCCTCGCCGTGGTATCAAAGATGTCGATGGTGTCAAAGGCGTCCATCACATCTTTGCCCAGGGCAGTGCAGCCGTGCTTCTCCCAGAGGACCGCCTGGTGCTTCTGGAATAGCTCAGCCGTGGCATCGCCCAGCTCGTCGCTGCCGCCGCGCAGGAAGGGCACCATGCCGATGCCTTCCGGCAGGAACAGCTTAGCGCCGACGTGCGTCGCCCACAGGAAGCAGTTGAAGCTGTCCTGACCGTAATCTTCCAGGTGCGACAGGGCGACAAGGTGGGGGGGATGGGTATGCAGGACGGCCTTTTCCGGTCGATTGTTCCGGCGCAGGAAAGCCTGGATTTTCAGGTGCGGGATGAACTCCGCAGTGGGCTTGCTCTGCGGTCCTTCGCCGCCCCAGAGATAGTAGTAGCCATCCGCTTTCTCGGTAATCCGGACCAGAAGCAGGCCCTTCTCCGGGTCGCGGGCCAGGTCACGGAAGCGGAAACCGGTGATTTTCACCAGGAAGTAGCGGCCGGCCAGCTCGAACAGGGATATTTTGGCCGGGATTCGCTGCCCCTGCTCCAGGCCCTTGCTTCCGGCGATGAATTCCGTAACATCCACCGAGACATTGCCGGCGTTTTTGGCCGCCCAGCCCTTGTCCCAAATATACCCTGACGCCTCGGCGATGTCATCGATGACTCTCTGAAGTTCTGTGCCGAGTTCCATTCGGTCTCCCGTCCAGTAATTTACTTTATCGATGCCCTTCCGTCCGAGAACCTCGCGGGCGAGCGTTACTTGACGGCCCCCGGCCACCCCACCTCATCCTTCTTGACATCGAGGATGATGAAGGTCTCGCTCTTCCGCAGACCGTGGATTTTGGCCAGGTAGTTCTTGATGAAGTCGGTAAGCTCCTTCGACGAGCGGAACCACGTCCCGACGAAGATATCGTGGTTGCCGGTGCAGAGGCAGACGTAGCGCACATTGGGGTGACTGGCGAGAGCATCCGAGACCTCGTCTATTTTACCAAGCTCAACCTCGATGGCGACGATAGCCGTTATGCTGTAGCCGAGTTTGGCCGGGTCGACGGTGATTTTGAACTTGACGATGTCGTCTTTTTCCAGTCGCTCGATGCGACGGCGGACGGTGGTCTCGCTGACATTCAGCTTGCGGGCAAGCTCGGCGCTGCTCTGGCGAGCGTCCTGGGAAAGCTCGGCGATGAGGCGGGTGTCAAAATCGCTGACCATCAGGACTAGTATGCCACGGGCGATTGAGGTTAGTCAACCAGAGGGCGGACTACGGTGCTTGCGCCTGGTCTGTCATTGCAAGCCCTTCGCCCTGTCACTCTGAGCGAAGCGAAGAGTCTCAAGGCGCTCAGGGCAGGCTCAGCGAAGCAGTTACCCGACCCGGACTGTCACTGCGAGCGCAGCGAAGCAGTCCGCCTCAGGCGGATTGCCACGCCCCGATTTCATCGGGTCTCGCAATGACACGTGGTGGTTGGGATTGCCATCCCGATGTAATCGGAACAATGACACGTGGGCGCTAAATCCTTATGGCTATCACCGGCCTGATGTTCACCGGCACGATGCCCCACACCCCCGCCGACCCGATGGGCCGGGAAATCTCCACCCGCTTCCCCGCCACCTCGGTCCACGCGTGGACGACGGGCATCGTCACCCACCGCCCGAAGACTCTCGCCGGCGCCAGCCCGATGCAGACCACCACTCGCGCCGGCACTCCCAGCCGTTGACACTCCCTCTTAAGCCTCTGCGACTTTATGATGCAGTCGTTCTTAAGCAGGTGATAGGGTTCCCGTCTGAGCCTTTCGGCCATTTCCTCTACCCTCTCCACACTGGTCATCTGACCTCACCACCTCCAGACGCAAAATCTCTTTCGTCTTCTCCGTCACTCTAACACGGTCATCAAGTCGATACCCCACCACCCAGACAATCCGTGCCGGCGAGCAGACCAGTGGAATACGGTCGCGCCAGGCGCGGGGGATTTTAGCATCAACCATAAACTCGCTCAGGTTCTTGGGCTGCCCCATCCCCAGCGGTTGAAACCTATCGCCGCGCCGGCGGGCGCGCACCGTCAAATGAGCGCCCGTTTTCTCCGCATCCAGGTAAGCGACGAAGGGACTTTCCGGCTTCTCCGACATCCGACTGACTACTCTGGCTTCTACTGTCCACCTCGGCAATTCGGTTGCCCCGGGCACTCTGAGCGTAAACTCGCCTTCCAGTGGGGGGTATGGAGAGGACGCGCCCGAACCAGTACTCAGTAAGTATCTGTCATAATCAATCGCGAAGGTTATTCCTTCGGGCAGGACAATTCTCTTCCCTGCCGGCTTCGCCAGGGCCCCGACTATCTGCTCGATGTGCTGGGCTTCGATATCCTTGACCTCTCCCACCAGCTTTTCTATCGCCATCCGCAGCAGGTGCCGCTTCAGGGCAACCGACAGCCTGAGGAAGCCTTTCCTGTCCAGAATGACGGCGTTGCCCTCAAGCCGCGCAACTCTCTTCCACGCCCGCTCCGCCTCGGCGTCCATAAAGGCGAGGTCGTCCGCGGCAATACGTGCCGTTCTCACCAGGGCTTCCCCGACCCTGGGGTTATACTTCTCCAGCAGAGGCAGAAGCTCGTGACGGATACGGTTTCTCAACTGTGAAAGCAGAAGGTTAGAGGCGTCCACCCGCGGCGACAGCCCCTCGCGCCGGCAGTACCCTTCGGTCTCCTCCCGGCTTACCTCAAGGAGCGGCCGGACGATGGTCAGACTTTGGTCATCACATCGCCACGGAGTGACCGGCTGAAGCCCCCTCAGCCCCCTCGTCCCGCTCCCCCGGACGAGGTGCATCAGGATGGTCTCGATATGGTCGTTCTGCGTGTGCCCAACGGCGACTTTATCAACGCCGAAGCTGGCGGCGACTTCAGCAAAGAAAGTGTAACGCACCTCGCGGGCGGCTTCTTCCAGGGAAAGACGGTGCTTTGACCGGTAGGCTTTGACGTCCCGTCGCTCGATGGTCGCCGGAAGACCCAGCTTCCGGGACAGGCCAGCAACATACTCAGCATCGGCATCCGACTCCGCGCCCCTCAGCTGATGATTGAGATGGGCAACGTGCAAAGAGACGCCCAGCTCATCACGGAGATTGTACAGGATATGAAGCAGGCAGACGGAATCGGGTCCGCCGGACACTCCCACTACCACCTTCTCTCCCCTCGAAATCAGCTTACGGGCGCGGACAAAACGCAGAACGCGTGATTCTAAGGACTCCGCTTCTTTCGCCAACTTCTCAGTTCCCCAGAACCAGCCTAGTGCGGTGCATCACCCGCGGATGTCCGTCAAAGCCGAGGGCGTTTGCCACCTGCTCCGGCCGGCCCGACCCGCTGTTATCGCAGTGCAGTCTCATCCCGAGAATGCAAATTCCTTCCTGGCAGTCAATCAGCCAGATATCGTCGATTAACGCCCGCAGGTCGTACCGCTTGGGTCCGGTGTCCCGCTGGTGCTCCCAGGGCAGCTTGTCCAGCGACAGCAGCGAGCGGACCATCGCTTCCACTTCTTCCGGCTTTTTCTGCGTTTCGACCTCAACCTCGTACTCGGCGAAGCGCACCTGCGCCGGCAGCGAGGGCAATGTCTGGCCGACGGCCTGCACCTGGGAAATCCGGATGCCCGCGGGCAGCTGCTGGTTCAAAGCGGCGGTGAAGTTGTGCGGCGAGACGGGCTTCGCCAGGATGATGTCCATCAGCTCGGCGTCACTGGTCACGCCCACGGCGAGGGGCGCCGCCAGCGACATTTTGGGGTGGGGATTGAACCCTTCGCTGTAGGCGAGCGCGATTCCCGAACGGATAAGCGCCCTCTGCCACAGGCGCATTATGTCGAGATGCGAGATGTGCTTGACTTCTTCCCCCCGGCTGAATCGGATGCGCAGACGCTGAACCATCCTAGACCTCGTAAGATGCTTCTTTGTTCTTCTCTTTGGCGGACTCTTCCGGCGGCTCGAGGGGTTTCTCCCGGGTGATGAGGATTTTCTCGATTTTGAAGCTCTTCATCTCGGTGATGACGATTTTTGAGTTCTTGTATCGGATTTGCTCGTTAGGCCGGGGGATGCGGCCGAGCAGGTGGAGCACGAAACCAGCGACCGTCTCGTAGTCGCCCTCGGGCAGCTTAAGCCCCATTTCCTCGTTGGCTTCTTCGATGCGCATACTGCCGTCAATCTGCCAGGTGAACTCATCGATTTCCTCGTATTCCTTGGTCGTCCCCGCCAGCTCATCACCCATCGGACCGACGATTTCCTCAATCAAGCCATCGAGGCTGCAAATGCCCGCTGTCCCCCCGTACTCGTCCACGACGACGCACATATGGAGGTTCCGGTCGCGCATCTCGGCGAAGACCTCGCTGACACGTTTGCTTTCCGGGGTGAAATACGCCGGGCGAATCATGCTATCGATGTTGTCGTTATGAGTCATTGAACCCTTCGCCAGAGCCATTAAGACATCTTTGACGGAAAGAATGCCGATGATTTTGTCCATCCCGCCTTCATAAACGGGGAAGCGGGAGAGAGGCGACTTAACGTATACCTTGAGAAAATCGCCGATGGTGGAGCCTTTCTCGATGCTGACGACATCCGGTCGCTGCACCATCACCTCGCGCACCGCGCGGTCGCCGAAGTCGAAGACGCCGTGCAGCATCTTGGCCTCCGATTCCTCGACCATCCCTTCCTTGTGCCCGAGGGAAATCATCGTCTGGATTTCTTCCGGGCTGGCGAGCGACTTGGGCACCGGCTTACCGCCGACCATCCGGGTCAGCGTGGCGACGAACCAGCTCAACACGTAGACGAAGGGCGTGAACAGCCAGGATAGAATCTCAATCGAGCGCGCGAATTTGATAGAAAGTCTTTCGGCGTGGCGGGTGGCCATGGTCTTGGGGGTGGTCTCGCCGAAAATGAGCAGAATCGTGGTGACGGCAATCATGGAAATGAGGAGACCTCTTCTTTCACCGAAGTAGGCAACCGCCATCACGGTACCCAGTGACGCGGCGGCTACGCTGACGAAGTTGCTGCCCAGCAGGATGGTGGAAAGAAGACGCTCTGGCCGCTCAATCAACCGGGCGACGAGCCTGGCGCCTTTGACGTTGTTTCTGACCAGGTGCTCCAGCCGGATTCTCTGCAAAGCGATGAATGCCGTCTCCGCGCTGGAGAAGAAGGCGGCCAGCAGCAGGCACAGCAGAAAGAGGGACAAATAGACGATAAACTGGGTATTGGACATAAAATCACCCGCCCAAGACAATAATAGCATCGGGCTACACGAGTGTCAAAGGGTGGAGCGAACGAGGTTGAGTGTCATATGCGAGTCCCTCGGAGAAGGACGTGGCAATCCCAACCAACACTGTCATTGCGAGGCGCCGCAGGCGACGTGGCAATCTCAACAAATCTATCGAGATTCTTCGCTTCGCTCAGAATGACAGTAAAACGGGGGTGAGCCGACTACTTGGCGGCTAGTTCGAGTAGTTGCTGGCTTACCTCTGGTGAAAGACCATAGCCCGGCAGTTCCCGTCGCAGAACTTCGATGTCGCCGTAGCCGCGGATAAACCCATTGACGCGCGCCACGGCCGTGGCGCGGACGTACTCGCTGAAGTCGGGGTACATCGCCCGCAGTTCCGCTACCAGGTCATCCTCGAATTTCAGATAGAACTTCTGGTGGTAGTCTTCCGCCTGATAGAAGGTCGAGGCGGGCAGAATCTGGGTGTAAATCTTACCATTTGGAAGGCGGGCTTCCTCACGGGCTTTGGAGGCTAAGGCAATCTGCTTCTGCTCCTCATTATGATAGAAGATAGCGGACATATACTGCTGGAGCCAGGGCTTCTCGGCGGCGTCGTGGGCTTTCCAGAAGACGTCCAGCAGTTGCTCATAGGTGACCGGGGTGGGGTCGAATTCCACCTCGACCGACTCCGTATGGTCGCCGATGTTCTCGTAGTCGGGGTTCACCGTCTTGCCGCCGGTATAGCCGACGCGCGTCCGGATGACCCCGGGAACGCTCCCGAACCGGGAGTCCGAGCCCCAAAATCAGCCCAGGGCGAAGGTGGCAGTCTCCGTACGGGTGTAAACGATGTTATCGATGGCGGGTTTGGTTAATGAAGTGGTCACATTAGCCTCCGGCTGGGCCAGAGCAATAGGTCCCGATGGCACCGGGCAATTGGCGCTATCTGGATTCTGGGCTTGCGGAACTGGTCCGGAAATAGACTGGCAGGCGGCAAGAAAACCCCCAACCACCTCCACGAGCACAACCAACCCGATTAACCCCGGTAAATACCGCATAATCGCTTCTTGCTCACCTGCCAATTTAATTGTATTCTCTAGTATCCGAAGGAGGATGTGACTTAAGTCTCATTTGGGACCGTGAGACCTCACCCCCTTACTTAATCCCCCTCTCCTACCAGGCGAGGGGGAAAAAATAAAAGAGGGGCTGACGCCCCTCTTAGACACCCCTAGAAAAATCCCCCCTTTGTTTTTTGAAGAGGACTCACTTGCGCGACAGGTCTGTAGCGGTCAACCAATGCCACGTTCCTGGTTTGACGGCGTTATAGGGATGCTTAGCTACTATTTGCTCGTTTAGCTCAACACCTAGGCCGGGTTTAGTGAGTGGTATGATGTAGCCAGCCTCCCACTGGATTGGCTCCTTTAGAATCTCGGCGTGAAAACCGCCACCCATTTCTATGCTTTCCTGAATCAGGAAGTTGGGGCTACAGGTATCAATCTGGATATTAGCGGCGGCTTCTATTGGACCACAAAACAAATGCGGCGCAATCTGCGCGTAGTGAGCTTCAGCCATCCCGGCGATTGTCTTGGCTTCCAGTATTCCCCCAACGCGTCCCAGAGCTGGTTGCAAAATTACGGCGGCTTGCTTCTCAAGTAATTCCGCGAACTCATACACGGTTGACAAGCGCTCACCGGTGGCGATGGGAATGCTTGTCGCGCGGGCGACTCGAGCCATCTCATCCACATTCTCTGGCGGCACCGGCTCCTCAAACCACAGAGGGTCATACTTCTCCAGTCTCTTGGCTAGCCTGATGGCACTATGGGTAGTCATTTGCCCGTGTGTTCCAATAAGGATGTCGCACTTACTGCCGATAGCCTCACGAACACTCCTGATGACGGCCTCCGCATTATCAAGTGCCTCTAAGGAAAGTTCCCTCGGGTCAAATGGCGACATAAGGTCAAGAATGGGGTCCAACTTCACCGCCGTGAAACCCTGCTTGACATATTCCGCTGCCCTCATTGCCGCCCGTTCTGGATTACAATGCGAACTCGTGATACTCTGTACCGAATCCTCGGGTGCCGGATAAAGGTAAGTATATGACCTGAGCTTTTCGTGGTACCGCCCGCCCAGCAGATTGTGGATTGGCTGGTTCAGCGCCTTACCGATAATATCCCAGCACGCCATCTCAAAAGCGCTAATCACCGCCATCTTGGTCAGGTCCGGATGCTGACCATAGCCGCTACCGTATAATATCCGCCACAGCTTTTCTATTTTAAAAGGGTCAGAGCCAATCACCAACCGTTCGCCCATATCCTCAATCATACGCGCTACCGTATTGGCGTCAAACGGCACTCCATAAGCTTCGCCGAAGCCGGCTATGCCATCATTGGTGGTGATTTTTAAGAACACCCAGTTAAGCCCGCCATGGTGAGGAGGTGGAGTCCCGACGACATAGGTCTTGAGTTCCGCTATTTTCATTACCTTTGCCCTCCCTGAATTTAGGAAAAATCTTTAGTTGCTTGGAAGTCCAAAAACTAAAAGCCACTGCGGCAATACACCCCTAATGTTGGCCCACTGGTAGCCTAGCAGTCATCAGAAGAATTGAAGAGCAGAAACGCTCCCATTTTAAAATTAGCACTTCGTATAGCCGCACGCCGGGCAGATAAAACAGCCCTCCTGGAAGATTAGCATGCTGCTGCAGTCGGGGCACTGGCCAGCCAGGTTCTTGGCCAGACCGTAGTCCTGCAACTTAGGTTTGTTTTCTGTACCACCGGGGATATGCATCTCCAGCACGCTGGCGATAGCGTCGGCGCAGGAGAGAACTGACTTGCCCTCTTCCCAAGCAATTGAGGAACATCGGATGCCCTTTAGCTGCCTGACAATGGACGCCACATCCGCCCCTGACCGCAACGCCAGCGAGATAAGCCGGCAGTTGGCTTCCAGTTGCGCCGAAGCACACGCCCCCGTTTTGCCAAGATGCGAGAAGACCTCGCAGATACCGTGTTCATCGCGGTTGACGGTGATATAGAGATGCCCGCAGCCCGTATTCACTCTCTCAGTCGCTCCCGTAGTTGTCTTCGGTCGCTTCCTGGGCTTGAGCGCTTCACCGGTCTTTTCCGCCGCCTTTTCCTTCTTGCCGGTGGTCAGCACCTGGGCATCGCGACTTCTATCGCGATAGATGGTGATGCCCTTCAAGCCTTCCTCGTAGGCGAGGACATAGCATTTCGCCACGTCTTCTTTGGTCGCTTCCTGCGGCAGGTTGATGGTCTTGGAGACGGCGTTATCGGTGTACTTCTGGAACGCCGACTGCATTTTGACGTGCCACTCCGGCGTAATCTCGTGGGCGGTGACGAAGACCCGCTTCACTTTGTCGGGGATGCCCTCAATATCAGGCAGGTGGGCGCCGTCCGCCAGCTTCTTCATCAGCTCCTCGGAGTAGAAACCACCCTGCCGCGCCGCCGCCTCGAAATCCGGGTTAACCTCAATCAGCTTGGCGCCATCCAGAATATTCTTCGTGAAGCTCAGGGCAAAGTGCGGCTCGATGCCGCTGGAGCACCCGGCGATGATGCTGAGCGTGCCGGTAGGGGCGATGGTGGTACGGGAGGCATTTCTCACTTTAGCGCCGCCCGGGGTATCGTAAATACTGCCGTTGAACGCCGGAAAGACGCCGCGCTCCTTCCCCAGCTCCACCGAGGCTCTGGTCGATTCCTCGCTGAGGAACTTCATCACGTCGCCGGCAACTTTGAGCGCCTCATCCGAGTTGTAGGGGACGCCGAGCTTGATGAGCATATCAGCGAAACCCATCACGCCCAGCCCGATTTTGCGCGTCTTGCGGGTCATCTCGGCAATCTGGGGGAGGGGGAACTTGTTGACATCGATGACGTTATCCAGGAAGCGGACGGCCACCCTGACCGTCTCCGCCAGCTTCGCCCAGTCGATTTCAGTCAGGCCGTTGTCCCGCTTCAGCATCCGGGCGAGGTTGATTGACCCCAGGTTGCACGACTCGTAGGGGAGGAGGGGCTGTTCGCCGCAGGGATTGGTGCTCTCAATTTTGCCCAGGTGCGGCGTGGGATTGTGCTGGTTAATGCGGTCGATGAAGACGATGCCGGGGTCGCCGGTCCGCCAGGCCATCTCGACAATCTTATCGAAGACTGCCTTGGCATTCTCTCTCTCCACCTCTTTGTTGTGCGGGTTGACAAGGTTATAGTCTGTTCCCGCCTTGACCGCTTCCATAAACTCTTTAGTCACCGCCACCGAAAGATTGAAATTGGTCAGGGCAGTCGATTCTTCTTTAGCCATAATGAACCGCAGAACGTCCGGATGGTCGACGCTGAGGATGCCCATATTGGCGCCCCGCCGCATCCCGCCCTGCTTGATAACGTCCGTCGCCGTGTCGAAGGCACGCATAAAGGAGACGGGCCCGCTGGCGACGCCACCCGTCGACCCCACCCTATCTTTTTCGGGTCGCAGTCGCGAGAAGGAGAAACCGGTGCCGCCGCCGCTCTTGTGAATGAGCGCCGTGTACTTCACGGCATCGAAAATCGATTCCATCGTGTCCTCGATAGGCAGAACGAAGCAGGCGGAAAGCTGTCCCAGCTCGCGACCGGCGTTCATCAGAGTCGGGGAGTTGGGCAGGAAATCGAGGTCAGCCATGACCTGGTAGAACCGCTCCTCGATTGCCTTGATATCGGCTTTGGTCTGGTACGCCAGCTCCGCCGAGGCAATGGCTCTCGCCACGCGCCGGAACATCTCCTCCGGCGTCTCGACCGGATTGCCCTGCTTGTCCTTTTTCAGATAGCGCTTCTTCAGGACGTGAAGGGCGTTCTCAGTGAGGTTAATCGTATGTGAAATGGACTGGCTCTGGACTTTAGTGGTAGTAATCTCGTCCATCTTAGTCTCCTCCGTGTGTTTTCGTTCTTCCTTGGCCAGGATTTCCTCCACCACCGCCATAATTTCCGAATCGCTGGGCAAACGCTTCTTTTCTTTCGATTTCGGCACGAGGTGCTCCATCCCGGGCAGAGCCGAGGGTCGATTAGCATCCTGCTGTTTCTCCAGCCGCTCGATGACCTGCGCCGTGAGCCGGTCAATGTGCTGGCGGTCGGACATGCCCATCGATTCCGCGGCGGCGAAGATGGCCCGCGCCACGCGATTGCGATTGATTGAAGTTGCGATTCTTTCCTGTTCCACTAACGGACTCCTGCCCTCGGTCGGGCTTTACGGCTCCCGTTCAGCTCCGCCAGCTTGTCCGTATCGAGGAGGGATAGCTGGCTGGTGGGCGGCGGCGCCGGCTCGCTCACCAGGTCGTCCACCGCCCGCTTGAGCGCCGTGATATCGGCAAACTCGCGATAGACGCTGGCGAAACGGATATAGGCAATATGGTCGAGCCCTCTCAGCCGGTCCATCACCATGTCGCCGATGACCGTGCTGAGCACTTCCACCTTGCCGGAGCGGTAAAGCTCAGCCTCAATTTCATCGACCACCTTCTCGATGGTGCCGCTGGCGAGGGGGCGCTTCTCACAGGCTTTGCGGATGCCGGTGAGCAGTTTATCGCGATTGAACTCCTCGCGGCGCTCGTCTTTCTTGATGACAAACAGGCTCGCCGACTGCATTCGCTCGTAGGTGGTAAAGCGCGCGCCGCACTTCAAGCACTGCCGCCGGCGTCTGATGCCTTTATCGACATCACGGGAGTCAATGACTTTCAGTTCCTGGTTGCCGCAATAGGGACATTCCATTTATGTCACACCACAATCAGTAGTAGGCAAGCGTTACGATACCACAATCTGTTGTGTCTGTCAATAGGATTTTAGTCGGTGGGGGAAAAATATTTTTTCAGCTTCTCACATTGTCATTCTGAACGGAGTGAAGAATCCGTTTCTCATCCTTACTACAAGGCTCGCCCCAGCGGTCTTCCTTTACATAACGTCAAAAACGATTTACATAACTCTAAAAACAACTCAAAGCTAAATGGCGCCAATCAGCTTCGAATTGTTTCCCTCCAAAAAATTCTTGCGGCCAATATCAATCGGCAAATTAGTGCGCCCCGGATAGACTGCCACGCGCGCCTCTTTGTCTTTCCCTTCCTGACGCGCTAATATAGTAGGACTATGGACTACCAATTCGCCGTCGACTATATCCTGAGCTTTGCTGATTACGAGCGGCTCCCGCGCTCGGCGGTGGTCTTCGACCTCAGGCGGATGGAGATGCTGCTCGACCGGCTGGGCAAGCCGCAAGACTTCGCCAAATCGGTGCACATCACCGGCACCAAGGGCAAAGGCTCCACCTCGGCGATGATTGCCTCCATCCTGACTCAGGCCGGCTACCGCACCGGACTCTACACCTCCCCCCACCTCCTCTCCATCAACGAGCGCATCCAGGTCGATGGCAAAGACATCACCGCAGACGCCTTCGCCCGCCTGACCGGCTTGATGAAACCGGAGGTCGAGTCGGTCAACAACTTTGGCGAGTACGGTCGGCTGACCACCTTTGAACTGCTCACCGCCCTCGGCTTTCTCTATTTCCGGGAGGTAGGAGCCGACTTCCAGGTGCTCGAGGTGGGGCTGGGGGGTCGACTCGACGCCACCAATGTCATCCAGAAGCCCGAGGTCTGCGTCATCACCTCCATCAGCTACGACCATACGGACGTCCTCGGCCATACGCTGACCCAGATTGCCACGGAGAAGTGCGGCATCATCAAGCCGGGGTGCGTGGTGGTCAGCGCCCCCCAGCACCCCGAAGCGATGGCGGTGATTGAAAGAGTGTGTCAGGAAAAGGAAGTCCGGCTTATCAGGGTCGGCGAAGATGTCACCTGGCGCCGGAAGACTTCTGGCCCGGAAGGGCAGTCCTTCGTTTTGAGCGGCTTAACCGGCGCCTATGACCTGACCATCTCGCTGGTCGGGGAGCACCAGGTGGAGAACGCGGCGGTGGCCGTGTCGGCAATCTGGGCATTGACGGAGCGGGGAGTCCAGATTTCCCATCAGAGCATCGTCCAGGGGATGGCGCAGGTCAACTGGCCCGGCCGACTCCAGATTCTACGCCGGAAGCCATACGTCATCGTCGACGGTGCTCACAACGCCGACTCGTCAAGGAAACTGATGAAAGCGCTGAGACAGTATTTCAAGTTCAATAGGTTGTTCCTCATTTTCGGGGCGTCCTCGGACAAGGACCTGGGCGGGATAGTGGCGGAGCTGGCGCCTTACCCCGACAAAACCATCATCGTCCGCGCCCACCACCCCCGCGCCGTCAACCCCGAGACGCTGGTGAGCGAGTTCGCCAGATACGGGGCTAAAGCAGAAATTATTGAGGAAGTCCCCGAAGCCGTTGAGTCGGCACTATCTCAAGCCAACCCGGACGACCTCATCTGCGCCACGGGGTCGCTTTTTGTTGTCGCGGAAGTGATGGAGCATTTGAGGAAGGGCAACAAGAGAATTACTCACGGGGGCGTCTAAGAGGGGCTTCGCCCCTCTTCCTTTTTCTCCCCCTTTCCTTTCAAAGAGCAGAAGAGAGAATCTGACACCATTACCGTTCTTGATAAAATTA
>Ga0315296_10000264_pt1 | contig 48413 bp, 59 predicted proteins | sample YL17G14_18_MG_FD_203921 | JGI IMG/M metagenome (GOLD analysis project Ga0315296, IMG submission 203921) | Sediment microbial communities from Yellowstone Lake, YNP, Wyoming, USA - YL17G14_18 | ecosystem: Environmental > Aquatic > Freshwater > Lake > Sediment | place: USA: Wyoming | collected... | reverse complement strand
CCAGGGTCTGAGTCCTGGCGGGACATCCACGCCGGGAACGAGTCTGCTCCAGGGGATGATTCCTTGGGCGACGGGGGCCGCGAACCTCGCCACCCAGCGCCAGCAGGAGGTATTGTCGCCGGACTGGCTGACTTCCACGTCGCCCGGCCTGGCTCAGATTATCGCCGGGATGAAGGGCCGGCAGACGACCGACCTGGGGGACGCGCTGCGGGCGAACACGATGCGGTTCGCCTCGGCCGGTCACAGCTTCTCGAGCCCGATGCTCGGGAAGGAGATGCGGCTGCGGGAGGAGTCCGGGCGCGGCCTGAGTGAGGCGATCGGGGGCCTCGAATATGGAGACTACTCGGCGAAGAGGGCGGCGCAGCTCGGGATGATTCCGGGGGCGCAGGATCGGGCGACGGGGTTGGCGCAGGGGCTTCAGGGGAACGCCCTTCAGTTGATCCAGATGATGATGCAGTACGCGATGGGGGGCAAGGGGCAAGTAGTGCCGGGCCAGTCCGGGGGCGGGGGCGGCTTTATGGACATCTTCAAGACGATACTCCCAATCCTCGCGAAGAAGTATATTCTGGGCGCGGCCACCGGCGGCGCGGGAGCGGCGCTCTAGGAGGCTTCCATGTCTCTTCTCAAGCAAATGGAGATCGAGGGCAGTGGCGGCGGCGAGAATCCGTGGCTGGAGCTCCTGAAGCTGTTCGGGATGTACACGCTCATGCGCCCGGAGATGCAGCGCGCGAAGACCGAGCGGCAGAAGATAGATGAACTGATCGCGGGGATGGCGAGGCCGGGTGCTGCTACTGCCGCGCCGGCCGCCGCGAGCCTCGTGCCGGAGCCGCCCGGACTGAATCGAACCCACGCGGGTATCGGTGGCTTGCCGGGCCCCTTCTCGGGGGCGCCGGGGCCTGTTGCGGGCTTCGCCGGTTTGTCTCCCGGGCCGCCGGCAATGCCGATGGGGGCGACTGTAGAAACGGCGCCGCCGGAAGCGCCCCCTGGGGCGGCCGCGCCGATGGGGAGGGACTTCCTCTCTACCCCGCAGGGGCAGAAGCTGGTGATGGAGCTGTACCTGAAGAGTGGCGGGAAGATAAACCTGATGGATCTCACCACCCCAACCTATCAGCCGTCGATCGAGGAACAGGGCAAGGCGTGGCAGGTGGCAGCCGGCCTCGGTCCGGGTGCGGGCCATCTGAGCGCCGAGAAGGTGGCTGGCATCACAGGCCAGAGCCGGGAGGGGGTGGCGACGGTCACCGGCGAGGCCAAGGTCACGGCGGCGGAAGTCGCGGGACAGGCGAAGGTGGACGCCGAGCGGGTGAAGGCGTTCGCGAAAGCCCAGGCGGAGTTGGAGAGGTCGGAGCGTCGCACTCAAGAACTGACCACCTCCCGCAACATAGACCTCGTGAAGTGGCAGATCGACGACGTGGAGGCCCGTATCTCCGCCGCCCGCTCGAACTACACCCAGGACGGTGATCCACGGTGGCTCGACATCCTACAGGGATACGAGTCGCAGAGGACATCTCTGCACGCGCAGGCGTTCGCGTTGGCGAACGCGCCGGGGTCGCCAAGTGCGTCGATGGTGCCGGGGGGGCCACCGTCTTCCGGTGATGGGGGTTTGCCGCCCTGGACGCTGGGTCCGCCGCCGTCAGGCATCGGAGTCCCCACTCAGGCGGTGGGTGGTCGGACGGGCGCAACCGCGGCTAGGAGTGTGGCCACAGCTGAGGCCAAGGCGAAGATTTACACCGACAAGGACGCCAACCGGGACCGCAATGCGCTGATTTACTACCACTCCCTGCACCAGAAGACTAAGGCGAAGCCGAACCATTCGGGTGAGAAGGTCCCCGAGGGGCCCTCGAAGGCGAGCACTATGGGCCATGCGGCGCTCATGCAGGAGTGGCGCAAGATGCACGATGCCTGGACGCGCCTGAAGGCCAATGGACTTGATCCGGGGCCGGAACCGATGAAGCCCCGGGCGTCCGCGCCCAAAGCAACGGCCCCGAAGGTCTCCCTGGAGGAATTGCGGGAGCGGAACAAGCCGCGGAAGCGGTTCATTCTCTTCTGACTAGGAGCCAGTGGTGGCTGTCACACTTGGGTTCTACACTAGCTCCCTCCGCGGGGGCTGGTCGCATAAGGAGATCGTCGAGTGGCTCCGAAAGAATGAGCGGGAGGAGTATGGCTCGTTCATCGACTCGTCGCTTGCCGACGGCCACTCGCACGAGAAGATAGGGCGCTTCATCGAGCGCGAGCTGGGAGCGAAGGAATCGGGGAAGACGTTCCGGCAGGCACTCGCGCGCGAGACAGCGCCCCTGCTAAAGGTGGCCCCGGGAGCGGGCGGGCTTGCACAGGCGCTCATTCCCCAGGTTGCTTCCCAGGTGAAGCGGGTGGTGACGGGACTGGCGACGGGCAAGCCCCCGAAGCCGCCCGCACCGCCGACCGCGGAGATGGTGCAAAAGCTCCCCGTCGAGGCAGGCAAGGCCATCACCTCGATGCAGATGTTCGCGCCCGGCGGGCTTCCCGTGGAGGTCATTCGCCAGGTTCTCCCCGATCCGCCGAAGACACAGCCGGAGCGACTGAAGGAGCGGACTGAGTGGGAGGAGTCCCACGGGACACCCGCAGACCTGTTGGGTGTTGGTGGTCTAGCACTCGAGCGGGGGGCGAGAGGGTTCGGGACACAGGCGGCCTACGGGGCGGCGGGACTTGTGGACGGGCTCGTGCATCCCCGGTCCTTCATGGAGCACTACCTGCCCCACGCAGAGGCCGGCCGGGAGCGGGTTGCCGCATTCCCGAGGATGGAGGATATACGCGACCTCACCCCGGCGGAAGCGGCGATCGACGTGGTAGGGGAGGCAGCCGGCGGTCTGGGCGCGATGATGCTCCTGCTCTACCTCACGCGCGGCTTGTCGGGGGCGGCGGCACCGTGGGCGGAGCCCGTGATTCAGCGCATTCCGGGCGGGGCAAAAGCGCTCGAAGCCATCCTGCCGGTGGCGAGGGCAGGCCGCACGGCGGTACGGCAGACGATTGGGAGGCCGCTGTCTACGCTTCTTTCGAGGACGGGGACGGGCCTGGCGGAAGGCGCTGCGCTAGGGGCGGTGATAGCCGCTGATGATCCCAAGGTGATCGGGGAGAACGCGCTCCTGTTTGGAGTGTTGAGGGGGACGGGCGCGATCCCGAAGGCGTGGGAGCAGCGCCACTGGATCAACTACCTGAAGAACGCCGAAAAGTACCAGTGGAAGGGCGTGAAGGACGCCTGGAACGAGGCGCTGAAGACCGGGGCCTTCGAGTTCCCTGACGGGAAGAATGTTGTCTACCGGACGGACACCCCCGCGCAACAGGCCGCGGTCAACGCCTTCATGCGGGAGGCGAGAGTGCTGCGGGGGGCGCACGAGATGGGGGCGGAGTTCGATGTGCGGCTTCCGGGGCGGAAGATCGAGACACCCCCCGAGATATGGGCGAAGCAGCCAGCGGCGCGCGGGCTGCTTCCGGGCCGGGCGGGGGAGAAGCCTGTTACCGAGCCATCGCCGGCAATGCGAGCCGCGCAGGCGCACTTCGGGCCGGGGGAGCGGGTGCAGTATGGGATACCGGAGCCGGTAGAAGCAGTGCCTTCTGCGCCAGCACTTCCTCGGGTGAGATCTCGCCCGGGGAGAGCGCCCACACCTTCTGCGCCAGAAGTAACGCCTGCTGTCAGGCCTCCAGAGGGACCCCAGGATGCTGGGCAGTGGTGGGATGCTATCGGGCGGGAGCAGAAGAAGACGATCCTGCGGGAGATGGGCTTACAGCGGACGAACCCCGTTGCCTATGCCAACCTTCCCGAGGCGGCGCAGGCGCGGGTTGCAGAGCACTACAACGAACTCACGCGCGAAGCGGCGGGCGAGGGGGCTGGCGAGGCAAACCCTCATTATGATCCTGCGGTGCTGTCTTTGCAGACCTCCACGGTTGAACGCTTGCCTAAGCGCATGGAAAACCGCGCAGTTGGTCAAAAGATAGAAAACGCCGGGGACATTGTTAGGGAACTTTCTGGCGTGAAGCAGCCAGCGTCTACCTACATTCGCGAGAAGATCGGTAGAATTGAGGCCGAACTGGGGCATCCCGAGGAACTTACAATGGTCCTTTCTGTTGAGGATGCCGCTACAGCAAGGGCGATAGTTGTGGGGTATCGTAAACTGGGATTTTCGGGGCCCGCCGCAGAACCTACGCTTGGACTGATAGATGCGTTGGCGCGACAAGATGTACCCGCTGCCCACAAGGCAGTAAAGCAACTTCGGGACGTGTTGGGGTATGAAGCGCCAGGAGCCCCTGTAACGGGCGCAACCCCCCCGCCGCGGGCGGAAGTACCACTTTCCGCCGAGCGCCCCAGGGAGCCTGTGCCTGGTGCGCCAGCGCCCCCTTCTGTCGGTGCGGTTCGCCCTGCGGAGGGGGTCACGGGTCCCGAGGTGGTAGAACCCCCGAAACACGGAGAACCGTGGACCGGGTCGGCATACAGAGGTGAGGGGCCAAAGGGTCCGGTTGACGAAGGCCTGTACGGCAAGGGGACCTACCTGTCCCAGAACCGTGGATACGCGTACCGCATGCAGGAAAAGAGCGGCGGTGAGGGCCCACCGTCCGTGTATCAGGTGAGCCTCAAGAAGCCCTATGTGTCCGAAACCGGCGTGGAGGTATCTCGGCTTGGGGACACTGCGCGTCTGGCTGCGAAGGCCCGTGGAGAGTCCGCGGGCGAACAGAACGAAGCCGCCTCACGTGCTATTCGAGATCACCTTGAGGCCGAAGGATACGACGGCATCATTGTCGGGACCACCCCGCGGAGTGGTGCGAGCGAGATAGTCGTCTTTGATCCAAGGGCAAGTCTTGCATCACCCGGACCAGCCACAGAACCCGCCCCAACGCCCGCGAGAGAGGTGGTAGAACCCCCGCAGGCACTGGAGCCCGCACCCGCGCCTTACCACGGCATGATGCTCGTGCCCAACTCCAGCCGCCTCATCATGGAACGGCACGGTCGTTCCTACTGGGACAAGGAGCAGAACCACCTGGTCTTCACCCCTCGGTCACCAAAGCGGTTCCGCAAGAGCGGGGAGTATCGCCAGCTGGTCAAGGACCTGGAGGTCGCCGGCTTCATGGTCACGTACTCGCCCCGGCAGATATTCGCCAGGCCGCCGGGGCCACCCATTGTCACCCCATCGGAACAGGAGCCGACGATAGAAGCGGCTGGCGTCGTTCCCGACAAGGTGATCCACCCTGAGATTCCCAGCTACCTGAAGTCGCCCATCCAGCGGGTGATAGATGCCTTGGAGACCCGCCTTGAGGTCAACACCCTCCCCTCCCGCGCCGACGAACTGCGGAAGGCTGTCACAGAGGACACCGGCCTGCGGGTGACAGACGCAGAGCAACCCGGCAAGGGGGAGATCAACACTGATGACCTTCACGACGCGCTGGAGGGGGCGATCAACAGGACGTGGCGGAAGGCGCGGGACAGTGATGCCCCTCTGCGGGATCGGATCATGCTGGCGGTGGAGATGGAGCAGCGTCTCGGCAACCGCCCCCGGACATTGGGGATGCGGGCGCGCCAGCAGTTCTCCACACCTCTCCCCATCGCCGAAGCGACGGCGGCGGCTGGCGGGGTGCGCCAGGGCGAGGTCGTGCTCGAACCCACGGCGGGGACTGGCAACCTGATCGAGCCGCTCCGGGACAGCGGCGCGCGGGTGCAGGCGAACGAGCTTGAGCCGCGCCGGGTGGAGGTTCTGAAGGACCTCGGCTGGGATGTTACATCCGAGGACGCGCTGGGAATGCAGACCCCGGCAGACGTGATCTTGATGAATCCGCCCTGGGGGGCGATCTTCACCGGGAAGTACCGCATGGCGATGCCCCTGCCCTACAAGCCGGTGGATGTGTCCCAGCGGTTCTTCCATTGGGCGCTTCAGCACCAACTTCGAGAGGACGGCAGGATCGTGATGGTGGCCCCTACTAACCTGGCGGGGCCGCAGGCAGCGCCCTTCCGGGCGTGGCTGCGGAAGAATCACACGCTCCGCGCGATCATCGAAAGCCCGCCGGGGGCGTATGACACCAGGGGCACGACGGTCGGCAGCATCCTGATCGTGGTGGACAAGGGGAAGCTGGCGGGCGAAGTGGAGCCGCTCGTCCGCGTCGGTGAGAATGCCCCGAAGACGTGGGAAGAGTACGCCGATGTTGTCGGCGAGTTGATACAGGGCGGGCGGCTCGAGCGCGTTGCGCCGCGCGCCGAAGCGGGGTATACTGGCGAAGGGAGGCCTTCCGATGTCCGAGCAGGTGCAGGAGAAAGAGCCGGACCCGCTCCTGAAGGAGCTATTGAGCCTCGAGGAGCCGCTCCGCCCCGACCCAGCGGCGGCGCAAGAGATGTCACGGCGGCTGGGGCTGGACGCGGAGGAGACCGTGGGCCTACTGGACTGGAGGGTGAAGGGGCACGTCCCGATTTGGTTCCCAAGCAGGAGCCCGGAGGGGGAGGAGTTGTCGGAAGACCAGAGGGCGAAGCTGTTCCACGACGCCCTCGAGTGGGCCCTCGGAGACTTGATCCTGCCCTTCTGGAACAGCTTGAGCGAGATCGAACGAGCGCGCGAAGCTCTGAGGTCTTTGCTCCTTTTGAGAGTCGCTTTGGAGACGGGCGGAATCCCCATCCCCGGCTTGTCGTAGAGGCCCGCACGCTGGCGGGAGCGCCCGCTCCCGAGCTGACTGTCACCCCGCACCCCGACGCGATGCGCGCCTATGAGGCGGGGCTTGTCTCCGACGAGCAGATGGACGCCTACCTCGGCGCGAAGCAGGCGAACGAGGAGGGCCACGGGATGCTCGTCGCCGACGACGTGGGAGTAGGGAAGACGCGGGAAGCGGCGCTGCTCGTGCTGGACTGGATTCGGACGGGCGAGGAGACTGGCAAGCCGCAGCGCATTCTCTACACCACGCGAGGACAGAACAACATCTCCGATATGGAGGATGAGTTCGACCTCGTGTTCAGCCGTGATCCCACCGGCAAAACGAAAAACCCGGTGCCGATTATCCGCGTCTCTGACTACAAGCAGGCATCGAGTCGCTCGAAGAAGGAGTACGAGCCGCTCCCGGTGATAGACAACGCGATCTATGTGGTGGACTCGTTCAACATCGCCCCGTACCTGAAGGCGCTGAGGGACGTGGGGCTGACCGGGATGGTGGGTGACGAGGCGCACCTCTTCAAGAACAAGGACCGTCAGAAGGGCATCGCCTGGACTCAGCTGCACCGGGACCTGCTCGCGAAGAAGGGCAACAAGTTCGCCTACTTCACCGCCACCCCGGCGGAGATGGTCGAGGACCTGGAGTATATGTACGGGCTCCGTGAGTGGCAGCCCGGCGGGTTCTCGGACTGGCTGGCGGGCGCGACCGGTATCGGCGATAGACCGCCAACGGCCGCCGGGGATACCTCCTCGGACATCACTGACCTTGTGGGCACCGAATCGGACGACACGATGGGCACGACCGATTCGGCGCGGGTGCGTGACGTGTCCGAGCGCGCTCGTGTGACCCCCGCCGAGATCGAGCAGATCATGCGCGAGCTGAAGATGCGCGGCAAGTACATGAGCCGCGACCTTTGGCGGGGCGGGGTGGAGTTCGCGGTCAAGACCCTGGAGATGGCGCCGGAGACAATCAAGCGGTATGACACTCGAGTCGGATTCATGCGGGACGTTCTCCGCAAATACCTCTTCTACCGCACGTTCAACAAGGCGGCAAAGGACACTTACGGTATCCGCTCCCTCCTCCAGTTCGAGGCGAAGCGGGCACTCTTCGACCTACGGCTGGATGAGGCGGTGCAGGAGGCGAAGGACTCACTGGCACAGGGGGAGGCCCCGGTGATTTCCCTCCTCTACGTTCACGCCACCAGCACAGAGACCGGGATGCTTCCCGCCTGCATCAACAAGCTGAACACGCGTGACATGGATGTGATAGACGGGGAGGTGTTCGACAATGGCGAGATACCCGAGGCGCTGATTGTCAGGGCGGAACTGCTGGAGCGGCTCCCCGACGAAGCCCCGCCGTTCCGTGACCCCATCGAGGTCTTCCAGGAGGCCTTCGGCAAGGAGAATGTGGCGGTTGTGACCGGCGACGAGAGCGCCGCCAAGCGGAAGGTAGCAATCAGTGCCTTCCAGGAGGGGCGGCGGAAGCTCGCCATCATATCGGGCGCGGGGCAGACGGGCATCAGTCTCCACCACGTCCTTGAACTGACGGAGGGGGCGAAGGGCCGACGGCATCTGATCGTCTGCGACCTCCAGTGGCGTTCCTCGGCTTTCAAGCAGGGCCTCGGGCGGGTGGACCGGGCGGGGCAGGTCTCCGCCCCGAAGATCACCTACCTCAGCACCGGGTCGGCGGCGGAAAGCCGTTTCACCTCGGGGATCGCCAACCGGCTCCGCACCTTGGGGGCGACCTCGAAGGGGGCGGCGGAGGCGACGGGCACTGAGGCGATGGAGATGTTCGAGATCGGCGGCGGGTTGGACAACGCCGCGATGCGGCTGGCCTGGGAGCGGGGCATCATCACCGAACAGGACAAGCAGCTTTTCGCCCAGCGCCCCTACCATAACACCTATGCGGGCGCGGGGTACGGGCAGGAGGAGTATGTCCCCGAGTTCGATGCTCCGCCGATCTTCCGGCCGGGGCCAGATGCGGACGTGGCGAGCTTCATGCGGAACCTTCAGTTGCTCCCGTGGGCGGCATCCGACCGGGCGATGGGGGCCTTCTTCAAGGTGCGGGACGAGCTGAGGGAATCGGCGGGCGAGACGGAGCGTCAGGAGAAGATTACCGCCCACACTCAGGGCGAGGTGCTGCGCCGGACGAAGCTGGACCCCCTCACGACCTTGTACGAGGTCCAGGACACGGCCGGGCACAAGTTTGGGATGATCCAGGGCGTTGTCACGCCTCACATGAAGGCGATCCGGGAGGCGACCCGGACGACGATGGGCGAGTACACACCTCGCCAGTACGGGCGTTTCCGCGCCGGCGAGGAGAACATCTCCGGCTTGATGGTCGCGTGGACCCAAATCCCGCGCGTGGCGAGGGTCTTCGGAAAGGCGATGGAGCGGAAGATCACCCCCGCGAACGCGCTGGAGAACCTACGGGCGGGCGAGAAGATTTCGGTGCGGGGGCACCGCGGGGTGCCTTGGGAGCTGCGCTGGTCGCACAGCGCGTCGGCGACGGGTATTCGCATCGGCGAGGCGAAGATGGCTGACCGCCAGCACCTTCTCCAGTACGGGGCGAAGTACCATAGCATTGGCAACTGGTGGGAGCTTCCCGAGGAGAGACTTGAGGATTTCCTCGAGCGGTTCCCGCTTCAGCAGAAGACGGAAACCGCGCTGGAAGCGGCGGGCCGGCAGATCGCAGAGGAGACCGATGTGCCTCCGCCTGCCGCCGGCCTGTCCATCCAGTTCATCCGGGGCGCCCGCGGCAAGCGGCCGCTGGTGCCGGCCCGCCCGCAGGTGGCGCCGCCCGACATCCAGGCTGCTGTTGAAGAAGCCATGAAGGGGGTGCAGGAGCCGGGAATCGTTGAGAAGACGATCGAGATTATGCAGACCTTCTGGCACCGCAGTACTCGAACCTACCGGGACCTGCCCCGCGGCGAAAGGTACGCCCAGGCGCACTACGAGTTGACCCGGCTCCCCAACCGGAAGGCGAACGCCGGCATGGAGGCTGTTGTCCGCCAGAAGCACATCACGCTCGGCTTCGAGCAGGGCGATCTCTATCTGTTCACCTGGAAGGTGCTGGTGGACGACCTGGCGGCGGAGCTGGAGCAGAATCCCGATGTCGCTCTGCCGTTCTTCGGCAGGGACGTGGAGGCCTTCCAGGAGACGAAGACGCTGGTGGACGCCGAGGTAGAGAAGTATCCCAAGTTTCAGGAGGCTTTGCCGAAGCGGTCCCGCCACTGGCGCGAGGTGAAGGAGCGGGTGGTGAGCGCCTACGGGCGGCTTGGGGTGGACATCGCCGACAAGTTCAGGAAGGTGGACTACTACCGGCACCAGGTCCTCGAGTACGCCGAGGCGGAGCAGAAGCGCATTGGGGGCGGGAAGAGGCTGCATGTGCCGATGGCCGAGAGCTTCATGCGCCGGCGCGAGGGCAGCGCCAAGGCCATCAACATGAACTACTTCCAAGCCGAGTTTGACGTGATGGCCCGGATGCTGGCGGATGCTGAGATCGCCGACACGTTGCTTGAGATCGGCAAGGTCCACAACGCCAGGAGTCAGATGCGGCGGCAGGCGGCGAAGCTGAACGACGAGCTGGTGATGGAGAGGGTGTTCAAGCCCTTGGCGGACTCCATCAACTCCTCGCCCGGACGCCCCCCGAATGCCAAGCCGGTCACGCCGGAGAGCCTCTACCGGCAGACGCTCAACCGGAAGCAGGCGATCGGGTGGCAGCGACTCCAGGACAACATTGCCGACATAGAGGACCTCCCCGCCCGTTTCGAGGAGGTGGTTGCGGACCTCATGGAGCGGGCGGAGGCGAAGCGGGATGCGATCCTGGAAGGCGAGGTGGAGGAGGGGTTCGAGACTGGCGGGCCGACCACGCAGGTCGCCGAGGGGTCGTTCTCCCGGAACATCTTCGGGCTGCTGAACTGGCTGGCGAGGGCGCAGCCCAACACGCCGGCAGGCATGGCGGCGCGGCTGATCTTCAAGGGCATGGCGGAGAAGCGGGAGTACCTCGAAAACGCCCTAGGGTCTGCCTATCGCACCTGGCGCAATGTGATTCCGAGAACGCACCGGGCGTGGCAGCCCCGCGAGGGAGTGCAGTTTTTCTCCATACAGGCGATCCCCGAGGACGTGATGCGTACCATGCTTGATACTGAGCTGGGGGAGCTGGTAGGCAAGAACAAATTGCGCCAAGTGATGGCGAAGGGGCAACGGTTCCGGGAGTGGGTAATCCCGGTGGAACTGGCGGACACGATGGATGACGTGCTGGCCCCCGGCAAGGACAGTGACTATTGGGAGTGGCTGGCGAAGGCGCAGCGGATGTGGAAGCAGTACGTCCTGCTGAACCCCCGCCGCGCTGTCGGCTACAACGCCCGGAACGCGACGGGTGACGTGGAGCCGGTCTTTCGCGCTGCGCCGGCAGCGTTTCGGAAGCTCCCCCAGGCTTTCCAGCAGCTATGGGAGGTCTTCCGGGTGGAGCGGGCGCCGACGGACCCGGACCTTGCCTTCTTCATGCGGGAGACGGGCGTGGGCGGTCTGCTACAGGCGCAGGAGATCGGTGACCTGGACCAGATTGCCACCTTCCGCCAGATGCTCCCGCGGTTCGAGAAGGGCACGATCAACCTGGACCTCGTGAAGCGATACTGGTGGGTGATGCGGCGGGCGACAGACTTCCGGGAGTCCCTCCTGCGCTACAGCGTCTACCTGCACTTCCTGGAGAAGATGCGGGCGGGGGATGGCCGGCCGCCCAACTTCGGCGCGAGCATCCCGGAAGAGGTGCTTGCCATCCCGGACGAGCGGAAGCGGGCGATCAAGCTCTCGAACGAGTTGCTCGGGGCATACGACCAGATCACCGAGACCGGGCGGTGGAACCGCAAGTACTTGAAGCCATTCTGGAGCTGGCAGGAGATCAACGCGAGCCGGGAGATACGCCTCTGGCGGAACGCCTTCGCTCGGGAGGATGTGGCGCTCGCGCTGGGCCGAAACCTGGCGGCGGTAGGGGTGAGGGTCCCCTTCCGGGTCGCCAAGCGACTCGCCTGGATCGCGGGCGGCACCATGCTGATCGCCGCCATAACGCAGATGTGGAACCTGCTGTTCTACTCCGACGAGGAGGACGACCTGCCGGAGTGGGCGAAGTCGCGGCCCCACCTGATCCTGGGCAGGAACGAAGACGGGGCGGTGCGCTACCTCGGGCGGCTGGGCGCGGTGAGCGATATACTCGAGTGGTTCGGGCTGGAGGACTTCCAGCAGGAGGCCAAGGCTCTCTTGGATGGGGAGAAAACCCTGCTGGACCTCGCCAAAGAGGCAGCCAAGGCGGTGGTTCAGAAAGAGGTGGATATCATCGCCCCCTGGATGAAGATAGGGAGCGAGGTGGTGATGGGGCGATCCACTTTCCCGGACTGGACGCAGCCGCGGCGGATTGACAGGTGGGACTATCTGGCGCAGCAACTCTCGGCGCGGCCCGAGTCGCGCTTGCTTCGGGAGGGCGACTTCCGCCAGTACGCGGAGGAGGCGGTTACATCCCTCACCGGGGCGACCACAGCGCGGCCGGCAACGAGGGCGCAGACACTCATGGGGGGGATTCTGGGGGGGCAGGTGCCCGAGCGAGGCATGACGGGGGAGCAGAGGCAGCGAAGCCGGGTGGTGCGCGAGGCGACGGACCTGGCGCGCGAGGGGAAGGAGTCCGAGTTCACGACGCTCCTGCTGAAGCGGAAGCGCCTCCTTCGGGAGACGGACCTTCAGCGCATCGTCCGTGAGGCGGCAATCCCTGCCGAGCTGGCTCAGTTCAAGCGCCTCGGGGTGCAGGACGCGTGGCGGGTGTGGCGGGTGGCGACTGACGAGGAGCGCGCGATGTTCTCCGAGGCCTTCATGGAGAAGATCGCTAACGCCGTAGATCGCGGGACCCTCAGCGAGGACCAGCTGGAGGCTCTTTTCCGGGAGATCGGGATGTGGACGGCGCGCGAGCAGCAGCGGAAGGAGAGGAAACCTTCCACCCCGGCCCAGCGGCGCCGGGATCGTGTCGCTGCCGCGGGATAGTGGATTGGGCCCTGGAGCCGGTGGCGTGTAGAGCGAGCACCACCTTCGAGTACCAGCGCCAAGTCCGAATAGTCCTCACCTCTGTCGCCAAGTATTCCCTCTGCCGTTACCGCCCGTCAAGGCGAACGGGAGTTCGTGTGTGCCAGAAAGAACCAAAAAGGTGTTGACAGGGTGCAGAGAGTGTGGTAGAGTACCCCTGGAGCAAGGAAATGGGAAGGGCAGTGGAGAGAAAAGGCGAGCTGACGGGGGCGGATGTGCTCGTAGCCCGGCGCCGAGCGAAGGTCCGGCAGGCTGATCTCGCGGCCGCGGCCGAGATGCGGCCGGAACTGCTACTGGCTATTGAGCGGGAACAGGCGCAGTTGGTGCAGAGCGAGTACCGGCGGCTGCTTGACGTGATCGAGAAGATCGCGGCGGCGGGCGAGGGGTCACACTGATGTTTGCAATGTCCGATATTGGATCGCGCGTTACCTCTGACGAGGGGCAGGTTGGCCCCTTGCCGAAAGCCTCAGTGGGTATACAGGCAAGTCTATACCCGGAGAGGAGCCGAGCACATGGGAGCACGAGGAGGCTCGGACTGTGCCGAGGAGAGGATGGTTCGGGCGCAGTTGGAGGGGGAGGTCAGCGGTTTGGCCTGGGTGCTTCAGAAGGCGCGGGAACGCCTCAAACGTACCGCGCAGGAGGTCGAAGCCGTGACCGCGATGATGGACGCAGAGTTGAGCGCACGCGGGAATCGGCGGAGAACTCGCACCATGCTCAAACGCGTAGCCTAGTCACAGCAGGATTGGCAGTCAATGGTGGCCGGTTCGGGGAGGCCCGGGCCGGCCATCGTCTGGTCGCAGTCATCCTCAACGTCATACGGAGCCGGACTCCGGTTTCGAGCCGAGCCCGCGTCCCTGCTACGCGGCATCGCACTGAGTCGCCGGAGTCCATCGCCCCGGCCGTGGGGTCAAGCACCCCCTCGCTCGCCCTGCGGCCGGGGTCACACTCTTCTCGGAGGAGGCTTCCTATGGTTCCCCGTCTAGGGTCGCGGAGGAGGAGAGCGCCGTGGGTCGGGCGGGGACACGAACACCGGAAGCCCCGCGCCAAGACATCTGCGACGAGGTCATCCATTCGGGGCGCGGGGCAGCACTCATCGGAGCGTGGGGTCTGGATTCTTACCATGCTCGGCCGGCTTGCCCTGACGCAGCCTGAGCTTCGGATGATCCTCGAGATCGTGCGCTCCCTTGCGAAGGAGTCGGTGACGGCATGATGGCTGACAAGTGCTTGCGGTGCGGGAAGGACTTGATAGAGGCGGTTCTGCCGCGGGAAGACTCCACACAGGTTTACCTGGAGTGCCCCGACCACGGCGCTGACTACGTGTGGCGGCCATGCGGGGAGCGCGTCCCGCACCCCGATGAGGTAGACGGGTCGCACCTGCCAATATTGTGGTGTCGCTACCTCACGCGGGTCTTCGGGGCGCGCATTCCTGTCTCTCCCCTGATGTGTGCCGACTGCGACCGCCCCGTGCTGGCGGCGGCGCTGCGGGCGGATGCCATCGCCGAGATAGCAGAGAATCGTGCTCGTCGTATGGACGGGGGCTCGTGGGAGCGCGTCCAGATGCGTGATGCCGCCCTAGAGCAGGCGGGCCGTCTCCGTTGTGACGCAACGCTGGCCCGTGACGCCGCTCTCCTCGCGCTCGAAGGTGCAAAGCCATGAGCGTGACCGCCGTTGACATCGCCCGACAGGTGTACATGATCCGCTCCGCCGACGGCCGGTGCATCGGGACCTCGAACATCGGGCCCGCCGAGTTCCGGGCGCTCCACCGCGAAGTGCTGGCGCTGCTGATCCGGAGGGAGGTGCCCCGTGAGGACTAGGCGCTACGCCAGCCAGCTCCCGTCATCCTGGATTCTGACCATGCTCGGCTGGCTGATCCTGTTGATCGTGTTCTGTTGGGCCATCCCGCGGCTCGATCCGACCCCGACCGGCCCCATCGTTATGCACACCATCACCCCCGACTGTGTCAGCGGCGAGCAGATTGCACGGGCCTACGGCTGGACGGGCGACTGGAGGGAATACGCGTGGGCTCTCCAGCGCGTGAATCACTGGCAGCAGTGGCCCACACTTCACGTCGGCGAGGCGGTGTGGGCGATCGACTGCCGAGAACCCGCAGGAGGAAGCGAGGATGTTGATACCGCCGGACGCACCCCCGACACACCCCGACCCCTACGAGCAGGCCGTTGACGCTGCTGCGGAGCGGCGGGGCCGCATCCCGTGTGCGCTGGACGCGATAGCGTTGCAGCGCGCGGTGGAGGAGAAGCAGGCGACTGCGCTCCACTCCCTCCACCAGGCGATTGACGACGCGATCACCCGGTTGCTGGCGCTCTGGAGCGCCTGAGGGCCGGAGAACACTACCGCAGGAGGTAGACGAAGATGGCAGAGAAAGCCACACCCGTACTGTCGGACGGTGAGGTTGAGTTCGGATTCGCGAACGCCGACCTCGCCGACCTTATGGATCAACTCCAGCAGGAGGGCACCGATGTGCCGGCCCTGCTGGAGCAGATGGCGAGGCTCGACCCGGATACCCTGATGCTTCGCCACCGCGCCACCGCCTACAAGATCGCCCTCAAAGAGGCGAGTGTCCGCCGGCAGAAGGCGGCGCTGGACCTCTGGCTCGAGGGAGAGACAAAGACCTTGCGCAAGAGCCACGACCAACTCACGCAGACCCTGGTCATGGCGGCGAACGACCTGGCGATACGGACCAAGGGGAAGGTGAAAAAGCTGGGCACCCCCTATGGGTTCGTGCAGCTCCGCAAGGCGGCCGCCACCATCGAGGTCGATGATGTAGATGCGGCCCTCGAGTGGCTGCAACAGCATGGCCTGGAGCAGTACATCCGGGTGAAGCGCGAGATCAACATGCAGTTGCTGAAGGCGGCGGCGCTTGGCAGTGAGGAGCGCGACCCCGTCGCATCCCAGTGTGTGGCGATCGGGACGGACCAGGGCGTACAGGTGCTGGGCGCAATGCACTGGGACATCCCCGCCGAGGAGAACACCGCGACGATCACCCACACCTACGCGCCCAGGGCAGGGGGCGACGATGCCTCTGCATGATCGTCTGACAATAGCTGAGCTTTTCGAGGATGCCGCCGAGTTCTTCACACAGGCGGAGATCAGGCAGGCCTTCGAGGAGGAGGCCGCCGCCGCACGAGCGGAGCGGGAGAGCGGGAGCCCCCGCACCGCCGAGAGGTTGTTCCCGCAGGAGGCGAAGCCGATATGACGCACACAGTGGCACCCAGGAAGGTAGGAGAGTTCTTTCAGCCAGCGGTGTCGCAGCAGCGGCGGATCAAGGTCCTGCTGTACGGCGGGACCGGGGTGGGAAAGACCTACACCCCTGTGATGTACTTCCCCGGAGTGTACCTCATCGACACCGAGGGCAGCAGTCACGCCTACTCGCACCGGGCGACGTTCCAGCGTTTCGAGACGTCCAACCCCTTCGAGGCGATGGAGGCGATCGAGGCGCTGGTGAGCAACCCGCCCGAGAACCTGCAAACCCTGGTCATCGACTCCCTCAGCGTCTTCTCCGACCAGCTCCGTGTGGGGATCGGGCTCCACCGTGCGGATGCTCGGGCAGTGAAGGCGGGGCTAGATCCCTACGTGGCCGACATGACGCCGGGCGATTGGTCTCGCGTGAAGTCGCACTGGAAGGACCAGCTCTCGCGGCTGGTCCATCTGCCCTTCAACCTCGTGCTCACCTGCCGACAGGCGACCCGATACGCCAAGGGCGGCCAGATGAACGAAATCGGCGTAAAGCCGGCGGCGGATGATGATGTTGTGTACTACCCCGATGTGGTGATTCATCTCGAGAAGATCGGGGAGGGGGCGAAGACCCGCATTCGGGCGACGGTGGAGAAGGATCGGTGGGGGGTTTATCCCCTAGGGAGCACGCGCGAAAACATCGACTGGGGCTTCTTCGAGCCGATCCACGCCCTCTCCATCTCGGGAGCGGCGCCGGCGGGCGTCGAGGGGGAGGCCGACGCGGCACGCCGCATGGCAGCCTCCCAGCGAGCGGAAGCCGACCACCGGGCAGCCGCAGAGCAGGACCGCAAGGCAGGGCGGAAGTCCAGAGGCACGGTCGCCGACGACAGGGTCGCTGGCGACCAGGCGGGGCGGCTGCTGTACCCCCCGCACGTCAAAGCGCTCGTGGACGCCACGCGCGCCCTGTTCACCCGCCCCGGCGTGGGCGGCGGCCCTCCCGTTGCCGACGCGGATGGCTGGCGGCTCTGGATGGGCACCACCTTCACGATCGACGCGACGAGCAGCGAAACGCTGCTGGCAAGCGTCACGCCCTGGACCACGAACGACTTCGAGGGGGCGCTGAAGCTCGTCCGGCAGCACAGCCCCGGCGAGCTGTACGGCTGGAAGCCGGAGGCGATGCGCCAGGAGGAGGCACCGCCCCAGGAGGAGGCGCCGCCCCAGGACACGCAGGAGCAGGCACCGGCAGAGGCGGGGGTGAGCGATGGCAGCTAGGCTTCCCTACCACTACCGCCTTGCTCACTGTTGCGCTCACTGTCGGCAACGTCGGCGCGGGAGGCTTCCGTTTGTCGGGCCGATCTGCGCCCTGTTGAATTGCAGAGTCAATGCCATAGGCTACTGCTCCCGCTTCCGTTGGGCGGCACTATGGAGGCCCCCGATGCCCGAGAAGCCTATAGTCCCGACGGGCGAGATGCTGCCCGGAGAGGATGCGGATGATGAGGTGATGGGAAGGGGCGCGCGTCTACGCAAGCTTTCTGAGGACCACGGCGTACCCGTCAAAGAACTTGGTGGCGGGCTGATAGCAATTGACCTGAAGGGATTAGGCCCAAAGCTCGGGATTGAGTGCCCGATTGCGCCGGGCGAGGAGGTGCAAGATGGGAAATGAGAAGGCAGTATCCGTCTATCTCCATGCCCGTGCGCCGTTGACCTTGGGTGCGAGCCGGGACGGACAGATGGTGTGGTTCACCTGCCCCAAGTTCGCGATCGAGATGGTGATGGGGCGGAGCGACAAGACCGAAGTGGCGGTCTATCTTGGCTGCATCGAAGAGGCCGTGCTACTCGCCGACGCGATCTACGCCCACTGTCGGAAGCAGGCGGCGGCACACTATGCGCGGGCTGAGGCGATGGCCACGGTCCCTACCGCCGCCGAGGAGAAGACCCCCGATGCTCAATAGACTCTGCCTGGTGGGCCGCCTGACGGCCGAACCCGAGCTGCGCTACACCTCCGACGGGGTCGCGGTCGCCTGGTTCTCCGTCGCCTGCGATCGAGACTACAAGGGCGATGACGGCAAGGCCCCCGTGGACTTCATCAACTGTGTTGCCTGGCGCCAGCGCGCCGAGTACGTCGCCAACTACGCCACGAAGGGGCAGATGGTAGCCTTGTGCGGGCGACTCCAGCAGGACAAATGGACGGACCAGACGGGGCAGAAGCGCAGCGTTCACAAGGTCCAGGTGGACAGTGTGAACCTGCTGTCTCGCCCGAAGGGGGCCGCCGATCCTGGGCAACCCGGTGCCGGCGAATCCGACGCGGGAGCCTCTGCCGGCGAGGACGCAGACTCCCACGTGCCGGATACCGACGTGCCGGACCCCTGGGAGAACGAGTGAGAGGGCTCCCTGATACCCCGAGCCACGCGGTAAGACCTGGCGACTCGGGGCCAGGGACAAGCCGGCAAGGGCGGCCGCCAGAGTGGGGACCCTCGGCGGCCGCCCGAACCGGAGAGAGAAGGCAGGGATCGCAGCAGTCGCCCTGAGCGATCGAGCAGAGTAGTCACCACAGGAGAGGGAGCAGGGATGATGATAGAGACGCAGGGCGTAGTCAGTCGGTACGAAGTCTCTCACCGCCGCACACGACGAGGAACCTGATCGAGCTGCTGAAGCGCATTCGGGCGCGCGGCCGGCCGGTGATTCCGACCGGAGCCACGACCAGGATGAGCAGATGGGCGGAGGTCGGTGTGGCCCTGAGTGCCACCCAGAACCGCCGGGCCGCCCCATAGAGAGAGGAGAGGACCATGAGACTGTTCGGACGACGTGGGAGCATAAGCCAGGGGGTCGCAGCGACGCCGGGGACCGGCTGGTCGCCCGAAGAGCAGATTCGCGAGTTGCGCATAGGGATCTCTGTGTTCCGGGAGCGGGTGGTCCGGTTGGAACGGATCATCACTGCGGCTGGCATCGCGAAGCGACAGGACGCTGGCTGGGTGGTTTCGCGGGGAAAAAGCCCGAGTGTGTTTATCGCTGACGTTCCGGGAGAGGGTTGATGGGGTCGCCAGCGACGGGGCGCACGCTCTATTTCGATGTAGAGACGACCGGGTTCATGCGGGCGGACGCGCCGCGGGATCACCCCTCGCAGCCCTGGATCGTGCAGCTTGGGGCGGTGCTTGCCGACGAAGATCGGGTGTGGGCGTCGGTGAGTGTGGTGATACGAGCGGAGGGCCGGGAGATGCTGGCGGAGGCGACACGGGTGCACGGGTACGACGCGGCGTTGGCGGACGCGGTCGGGGTTCCAGAGGAGGCGGCCCTGGGCCTCTTCGCCGCGCTGGTGGACCGGGCGGAGCATGTGGTGGCGCACAATCTGGAGTTCGACCTCGAGTTCGTGTCCCTTGGGCTGGAGCGGTGGCTGCCGAAGGCGGCCGCGCGGTTGGCGAGGCTGGCGGGGACGTGCACGATGAAGGCCGGGACGCCGGTCTGCCGGCTGCCCGGCCGGCATGGGTCGTGGAAGTGGCCGAAGCTCTCCGAGCTGCACGAGCGTCTCTTTGGGGAGGGATTCGAGGGACAGCATGACGCGCTGGCGGACGTCATGGCGACTCGGCGGTGTCACCTTGAGCTGCTTCGCACGGAGCGAGTGGTACAGGGATGAGCAGATGGGCGGAGGTCGGTCGGGGGAGGCCTTTGTGAGCGCGTACTACAACGAGATAGACTCATACTGCGCTTCATGGCTTCGGAATCTGATCACGGCTAGGCTGATAGCGCCGGGTGACGTGGACGAGCGGGACATGCGGGAGGTGACGGCGGATGACGTGCGAGGATACACTCAGGTTCACTGGTGCGCCGGGATCGGAACTTGGTCGGCGGCCCTGCGAGGTGCGGGATGGCCGGACGACAGGTCCTGCTGGACGGCGAGCTTGCCCTGCCAGCCGTTCTCGGGGGCGGGCAAGAGGAAAGGGTTCGCCGACGAACGACACCTGTGGCCCGCGCTCTTCGCTCTCGTCCGCGAGTGCCGACCTGACGCGCTGTTTGGCGAGCAGGTTGCGAATGGTCACGGACAGGCTTGGCTCGATGTTGTATCGGCTGACCTGGAGGGAATCGGTTACCGCGTCGGGTCGCCTGAGATGCCGGCTTGTGGCTTCGGCGCGCCCCACATCAGAATGCGAACGTACTGGGTGGCCGACACCCGACGGGAGCGCGATGAACGACGGGGAGAGCCTGGAATCGTTTCAGGCAAGGCAAGCCCGGCTGAAGGAGCGATATCGGAACGGGAACGGGGCGGGGATGCCGCTGGCGATAGCCGTGCAACTCGCGGGGTGGCCGACGCCGCGGGCGAACGATGCGGAGAAGAGGGGGATGGTAGCGGACGATCCGCGGAATGGGTTGGTGACGGCGGCGAATCTGGCGGGGTGGCCGACACCGGCAGAGCAGAATGCAACGGGTGGGGCACGGGAACGGCCCGATGCTCGGGGATGGAACACGCTGCAGACGCTGGCCCTGTCAACGGTTTCTGGCACCTCGCCGACTGGCTCCCCTGCCGAGACGGGAAAGCCCGGCCAGTTGAACCCGGCACATTCCCGCTGGCTCATGGGGATACCCGAGTCGTGGATGCAGATGGCACCGTCAGGACCGTTTCCCGCGCGCAAGTCCTCAAAGCATTCGGGAATGCCTTAGTCCTACCCCAGGCAGTGGCCTTTGTGAGGAGTTACCTAGATGTCACAAGCGTATAAGCAGAGCCGTCGGCAGGGCAAGCGGATCGGGGAGCACCGGCTTGTGATGGAGGCCCAATGTGGGCGGGAGTTGGGGAGGCTGGAGTTGGTACATCACGAGAACCTATGTCCCATGGACAATCGCGCCGAGAACCTGAAGATTGTCACCCCGAAGGAACACGCCGCCATTCACCTTCAGAAACATCCACTCACCTGGCGATGCGAGGTGTGTGGCACTGAGTTCACCCCAAGTCCGACGAAACGCGGTGGGGGAAAGAGAACGTGCTCAAAGGCCTGTCGCTTCATACTGACCTCGCGGACTCAGCGGAACCCAGACGGCCCGAGATCAAAGTATCGCCTTTCGGCCTCACCATCTGAGATCGCGCGTCGTATGGAGGGCCCTCATGTCTAGCCTCCCGCAGGCGACGGAGTTCGTGAAGGCCTACATGATGGAGCGGACGGATGCCGGGTAAGGGCGGCTGGTTCAAGTCCTACGACGACGAGATCGAGGACCCGAAGGTGGAGGGGCTGACGGACTCCGAGTACCGGGTGTGGCGCTCCACGCTGGACCTCTGCAACCGCAGCCCGGCCCGGCTTCGGGAGCGCGGCTGCCTCTACCACAGCAAAGGCTTCCCGGTCTCGGCCGAGTACATCGCCCGGCGTCTCTCGAAGCCCCTCGAGGAAGTGGAGGCCGCCCTGGCTCGGCTTTGTCAGGCGGGCGGCGAGTCCTCCCTGTTGATGCTCGAAGAGGGCACTGGAGGCCCCGTTTACCGCATCCGGGCATGGCGGAAACGACAGCTTGGGAGCGACGAAGACCAGGAAGATCCCAGAAAGATCCCAGAAAGATCCCAGAAAGATCCCGAAAAGATCCCAAAAAGCTCCCAGGAAGATCCCGAATTGTCGCGGCCAGACGTAGACGTAGACGTAGACGTAGACTTAGACATAGACAACAACGGCCCCTCCGGGGGGTCGGCGAAAAGCCCGCCGACGGCCGCTTCGACGGCCGAAAAGCCCCCGGTACGACGGCGGAAGCGCGCGCCGATCTTGACGCCAGAGCAGATCACGCTCCATCGGACGGCGATCGAGCACTATTGGTATCGGCTCCAGGAGTGGACAAACACCCCCAAGCCACAGTGGACTTCCAAGGGGGGCGATGATGGCGGGATCGCCGCGAAGTTCTTTGCTGAGAAGGTGCAGCAGGCCGAGATGGACTGGAGCGCGGACGACTTCCGGGGGATCATCGACTGCTTCTTCGACGAGTACATCCAGCCAAAGAGCGCCGCCAACTTCGACCACTTCGTCAAGGTCTGGAACGCGCTACTCGCGATGTGGGCGAAGCCGGAGGTGCGGGCTCGCGTCGAGTGGAGGAGCAACCGCCGTGAGAACGCTCAGAGAACATCAACCGCCGCCAGCGACGGAAGTGGTGGGGCGGCAGAAGGGACCCCTTCACCCGAAGGTGGCGGAGGTGGTGGGGAGTCTCGCGAAGAGGATGGGGATGGAGCAGCCCCGGACGCCGCCGGTGAACCCCCGGCGGCCGAAGACTCCCCCGCCACCCCCGACGGCAACGCTGTGCCCCCGGTGCAGGCAGAAGACGCTACTCCGGACGAAGCAGTGTCCGAAGGGGCTGTGTCATTGTGAGCTTCCTGAGCCGAGTCCAGGCCGAATGCCACACATCGAAGCAGAGGAGCAGCAGACATGACGCCAGGGAATGTAGCCAGGGTCCTGCGATCCATTGCAGCAGCGATCGGCGCACTGTCCACCGGCCTGGGTTCGCCAGACCCGGGGAGGCAGAAGGAATGCTATGTGGCGGCGCTGCGGTGGCTGGAGATCGCGGCGGCGGCGATCCGACAGAGACTGTAAATGGCGGGCGCTTGCCCGTTCAATGCCCAAGGACTCTGCGAGGTGTGCTACGCGGAGTGCGGGTGGGACCCGGGCTTTCAGGCCTGCCACACCTATCGGCGCGAGATGGCGCGGCTCCGGGCGATTATCGCGGTCTGCCCCAACGCTACGCGCAGGAGGCGGCGGGGGAATGTCGGTCCCTCCGGCGCGCCGGTGGTCGGGCCGAGGGAACCCTTCGTATGGTGCCACGCCACGCGGAGTTCGACACTCTGCTATGCGGATGTGACCGACTGCCCTCGCTATTGGCGGACCATGTATCGGCAGGAGAGATCGGTTCGGCGGCAACGAGATAGGCAGTTGAGATGGAAGGAGAAGGGGATGTACGAGGGATGCGTGATCGGCGTTGACTGTGGCGGGCATTGGGGGCTGGCCGTGCTCCAGCGCCTGCCCGGCCAGGGGAACGGGGTGGTGTTGCACGTCGCGCGGTTCAATGAGTGGGAGTCCGAAGAGATGGCCGTCGAACTGGGCAACGCGGCGAGGAAGTGGACACCCGTCGCGATCGCGTATGAGCGGGCGTTTGTCTCGAGGAACCCGGACCTGGCGAGGGCGGCGCTCTCGCAGGCCGCGAAGGCAGAGGCGGTGAGACTGTCCGCTGTGAGGTTGGGGATAGAGGCGGTGCTGGTCCCCCCACAGAGCGACAGGAGGGCGCGAGTGGTCCAGCGGATGCTGCGCGACGCCCTGGCGAAGATCGGCAAGGCCGAGGATGTGGCGGCGCCGAGGGGCAAGCATATGCGCGACGCGCTGGCGATCGCCGACGCGGCGATCGGGCTGCTCCGTGAGCGGGTGTTGCGGGAGAAAGCGGAGGTCGTGGCATGAGCACCAAGGAGACGGGCGCGGCTGGGGCGGTGGAGATGAGCGCTGATCGCAAGCTCTGTCACATGGCACATCTCCAGACTGGTGACGGCCGCGTCAGTGCGTGGTGTTTCAAACGGCCGCGGGCGATCAATCTTCGGGTCGCGCGCTGGACGATCAGGTGGAGTGCTGTGACCTGCCGGAAGTGCCTCAGAAAAGGGCCTATCCCGAAGTTCACCCGAAATATCAGCCCAGAGGAGCAGGGGGGTGAGCGATGATCTACCGAGTGCGTGACAGCGAGGCGGTGTCGGCGTGGATCAGCGATGATCGCGGCCGCCACACCCATGGCGGCGAGAGTGTGTGCCCTGGCTTCCATCGGTATAAGGGCTTCGCCGGCTGCCCGGCCTGGGCGGCGGGGCAGGAGTGTGCCTATTGCTTCCTCCGTGCGACGCACCGCTTTGACCGGGAGCTGAGCGAGGGGGTGGTGTGGGGGAGGCTGCTGGCGGACTGTGAGGACTGCCATAGGCAGGAGGATGATGCCTCCTGCCGGGCGCCGGAGTGCAGAGTTCCGATTGATGTTTCGCCCGCCCGCGCGGCGGTGGCGAAGTGGCTCCAGCGACCCGCATCCTGCGCGACGTGCAGTAGATTGTGCTTGGGCCGGCAATCCGTTCTGAAGGAAGCCCTCGCGTGCGACAAGTGGCTCCCCATGGTCCTGAACTGCGGCGAGCTGGCGGACTCCTTCGGCTTCTCGCCCAAGGAGAACCCCCACGTCGGGATGCTGCTCTACCTGTTCAGTGACTTCGAGACAAACCCCCACGGGCACAAGGTCCTCTTCGTCACGAAGGCGGGGCTGGAGGCGACGAAGGCGCACCTCGGGGGGCGGAAGGCGAGCGACAACGTGATCCTGTCATGGAGTATGGGGGACTCCCCGGACGAGGAGCCGTACTGGCTGGACCTCTGGTCCAACACCGGACGCTTCTGCGGGATGGCGTGGGCAAGCCGACAGGGCTGGCGCGTCCGGGTGCGTCTAGACCCGCTCCTTGGAAGAGACGAGCTGTCGCTCTACAAGCACGCTGCCAACATAGCCTCTGCCGCGCCCTGTGCGCTGCCGAATGTGGAGTGTTGGACGCTGGGGTGTCGGCGCTACCGCGGCGGCCGTCAGGCCGAGTCAGAGGAGTATCGGATGTGGGCATACCGGCAGGTCATTGAGGGCATCCGGTGGTGGCAGGGAAGGCGTGGCGTTGAGTCGACCATCGCCCTCTGCAAAGAGACGCCGGCGATGATCCGCGAGGTGCTGGGGATCGAGCCGGGAGAGATGAGGTGCAACTGTGTCGCGTGACGCCTTGGAGCCGGTGCTGATAGAGGCGCTGGGGGCGGGGGCGCAGAGCCAGGTCTTCTTGGACGGCATTTGCGAACACGCGTATGCTCTTGCCTGGGCGCTCAATAGGGTGATCCGCGAGTATGGGCGGGCGGTGCAGCGATATGGCGTGTTCGGCAACGCGCACGAAGGCTTGGGTGTGCTACTGGAGGAATGGACGGAGCTGGTGGAGGCGGTGCGCTCCAATGATCCGACCAGGATGCTGAAGGAGGCCGAGCAGGTGGCGGCAATGGCGGTGAGGTTCCTTGTGGATGTGGGAGCCAGGGAATCCTGATGAGGACCTACCCCACGGCGAAAGACCGGATTCTCACGCTGCTCTCGGATGGCTACCCTCATACTACGATTGAGCTTGCCCGGCCGGAGGTCGGTGGCATTCGCTTCGGCGACCGCATCGAGGAACTGAGGAAGCTGGGCTACACGATCGACAGCAGCGAGGGGGTGCCGGGCACGACGTGGCGCTACTACAAGCTCGTGGCGCGTCCGGGGTGGGTATCTTACCTATCCGAGCGACAGGCGACGCGAGTAGACGCGAGTTCGCGGGGGCCGCGCCGTCACCGGATGGCGGCTAGTGGGATGGCGAGGGCGCAGGTGGGCGAGGAAGAGGAAGGGCCGCAGGGGAGGCTGCTGTGATTGAGGCCGCGGACCTGATAGGGCAGGTGTGGGAGGGCGACTTCCGCGACCTCGCGCCGCAGTTGCCGGATGGGTGCGTAGATTGCGTTGTGACCTCGCCCCCCTATCCGCAGGGCAAGAAGAAGTCAGAGGACATGGGGCGCTACCGGCGTTCGGGCACAGCCGAAGAGCAGCGGCAACACATCCACGGCAAACCGAATCAGAAGGGTGAGACCGGCCTGGAGGTGAGGATTGCAGCGCCGGAGTGGCTGGACTGGTTCCTGTCGTTCACGCCAGAGATCAAGCGCATCTTGAAGCCCAACGGGAACTTCATCGTCAACGTGGACTCGTGCTGCTACCCGACGCGGCACCGGCACTGGGGCGTCTTCTCGCTGCCGGAGCGGATGGAGGCGCAGGGGTGGTGCTTTGTGGACGCCTTGCCCTGGATCAAACCGAATGGCCCCCCGACCTTCAGCCGTTTTCGCTTTCAGCACTCCTGGGAGTTCGTCTATCACTTCGCCAATGGTGAGCATTGGTGGCGCAACGAAGATGCCATGTGGCAGGAGCGGACACCCGGCGGGAAGGTCGAAGCGCGAAGGCGCTTGGCCGGCCGGATGAACTATGGGCAGAGATATGGGAGAGACGGGAAGGCTCAAGGATTGCCGCCGGACGGCGAGCGGCGCCGTGTGATGGATGTGTTCTCGTGCTCGGTTGGCGGGACCCGGTGGCACGGACTCGGCGGCGCTCACTTCGCCGCGATGCCCTTGAAGCTCGCGAAGTGGATCATCTCGTGGGCCAGCAAGCCCGGTGATATTGTACTCGACCCCTTCGGCGGCGCGGCGACCACGGGCGTAGCGGCGGTGGCACTCGGCCGTCGGCCGATCATCTGCGAAGTCACCCCTGCCGCTGCGGAGATCGCGAGGAAGCGCATGGAGCGAGTGCTGGCGCAGGGGATGTTGGAGGTGGGATGATGCGGAGACTCTGGTGCTGGGCAACCCATCCCGTTGTAAGGCTGGTGCTCGCCCTGGTGGTGGCGATCTACTTGGGCGTGATGGTCGGCAGGACGGCGGCGCGGGTGCACTGGCTGGAAGCGCGTGTCAAACACCAGCAGCAGGAGATCGACGTGCTGAAACGGCGACAGGGGATGATGCGGGCGTTGACGCTGGTATCAGGTGCGGTCGCGATGAGCACCGTGGAGAGCTGGCGCAACCCGCAGTACGCGGACCTCTACGCCGAGTTGGAGATGGATCAGACGGAATGACAAACGAGGAGGATGCGACGATGGACGCGGTAGCGAAGCGAAGTTGGACGTGGGTGGCGGTGCTGGTGGCGCTGGCCCTGATTGTCCTGCTGCTGGTGTGGACACAGCACGAGGGCCTGACGTGGACGGAGGTGCGGCACACCGCCGGCATCACCTACACCCTCGACGGGGGCGAGCTGGTGACGGTCGAATCGAACGAGCAGGTCACGATGGTGGCGGAACGGGGCAGGTTTACGGCACCGAGCTTCGCCGTGCGGGGGAGCGGAGAGGTCAAGACCCTGACTGTGGACTATGATGTGGGCACGAAGGCCGCCACCGCCCACCTCCCTCTCCAGGGAGGCACCTACGTGGATGGCTCCCTGGTGGTGGAAGGCACCGGAGCACAGGTGCTGGGGATTGTGAGCGGTAGGCTGGATGTGCGGCTCTCGGGGATGGACCCGCCGGGGACCGTGACGGTGCGTTATGATGTGATCTGGTAGTAGTCGTTTCTCCCTCCTGCGGGAGAAAGAGGGCGCCCGGGCGTCGGGGCCTGGGCGCCCTCACGGGGGGGCGGAGCCGACGGGGTAGACATGAGAGAGGAGGCCAACGGTGAGCGTTGAGGACCTGGCGAAGGCGATGCATGATGGCCTATCAGGGTTCGATCCTGCTGTCCGAAGTCCACGATGGGACGAGTTGGCCGGATGGGTTCAGGAAAGCTACCGACGGCAGGCCCGCGCCGCGCGGGAGTTCTATGGCATCCCCGAGGGAGCGCAGAAGGGCGCGGTGCGGGAGGCGGTGGTGTATGTGAGGCGGCAAGTCGAGGGATGTACTGAGTTGGGTGATCGACGCCGAAGCCAACCTGACGCCACTTGCGTGGGCTGCTGTGATGAGGAACTGTGCCAGGAAATAGCTCTACTGCGCACTCTGGGCGAGGAGGTGTGAGGTGAGTGAGTGTCCCTACTCGTTCTCCGAAGGACAACAGTGTGTTCTTCCGCCCAACAGGCGCGGCAAGTGCTTGATGCGCGACCGCGCCGCCGAATGTGCATTCCTGCGATTGTACGGCCCACTGATCGAATCTGTGGCTGCGCCATTGCGCGTTCGCGCCGAGGCGGCGGAGGCCGATCTTGCGCTGAACGCGACGATGCTGGCGCGGCAGTGCGACCTGGCACGAGAGGCCGAGATACAGCGTGACGCGTGGCGGCAGGATGCGGAGCGGTTGGCGGAGGCAGGGCAAGAGATGCGTATGGGAATCGGCCTGCTATTGTGCTTTGTGTCGGGACGGGAATACCGCGATAGGCAGACAACAGCGGATGCCTGGGATGCCGTCCTCGCCGCGCACGAGGACCTCAAGCGGAAGATGGGCGAGTGAGCCACCCCATACCCCACCCCACCAGGAGGCTAGGGTATGCCCACACACCTCGGGCAGTGCGAATCTCGTTCCGCGGGGCGGGTGGCTCCGCACTCCGGGCAGGGATAGTGGGAGACCTCGACGATTCGCACTATCGTATTCCCCTGCCAGATTGTGCCGTGCTCATCGAGCGCGTCGCTATCGGTGCTCGACAGGTGATAGTGGGCGGCAGCGGCGGCGTGTGCCTCATGCCAGGAGGTGTGGGGCCCACTCACCCGTCGGCCCAGATTCGATTCAACGTAGAATGTCAGCATCATCTCTCTCCTCGGCCTCTCGGCCTGTCTCCACCCCAAGCCCCACCCCATACCCCACCCCACCAGGGGGAGAGCTACTGCGCTGCGGGCGAAGCCACCTCCACAATGTTGCCGCCACAGTGGATGCAATCCCTGTGGATCGGCGATGCGTCTTTGCCACATGACTCACAGATGTGTGTGAATCGCGGGGTGGGCACGGGTACGACTGCGCGTAGGTCCCTGGCCTCCATGCAGGCTTCGCAGAGGGGGGTCCCCGAATACACCGTCCCCCGCGTTGTGTCCAGGAGGAGTGACGCGCGATCCTCATGGCCACAGTCGGCACAGTGGGCTTGCTCGGGCTTCTTGGGCTCTGGCTCCTCGTTCACCTCCCAGCCCAGCATCGGGGCGAACGCGCGGATGATGTGCTTCACCTGCTCGCGGCCGAGGAAGAGGGTGTAGCTGAGGGGGTGATGGTCGTGCGACTCCGCCCGTGTCGCCCGATCGACCGAAGACGCGTCGCCACTGATCCACCAGCTAGCATTAGGGGAACTGCTGGCCCGGACCGGCTGGCCGTGTGTGTGGATGTGCGTCTCCACTGTGATCCTGTCGTTTGCCATCTGCGTCTCTCCTCTCGGGCTCTTGCCCAATGCAGACGACCCCCGGTGCCACGCGCTTCTGGATCGAGGCGCAGTCCGGGGGCCGCCTGTGTTGGGGTCTCGCAAATTGTGAAAGCGCCTGGCATCTGCATCCTCGATCCATGGTTAGTATACACCCCTCGCACCACGTTGTCAAGAGATATTCTCTTTCGCCCCTCCCGGTGAGTCCTCCGGGGCGACACACGCTCCGGGCATTTGGGTGTGCCATCAACCTCGATGCGGAATGGGGCCTCTGATGGCTACTCGTAAGCCGAAGGCGACGAAGAAGGCGCGCAAGCCGAAGGGGGCGGCTTCACGGAAGCCCACGATCTCCGGGGCCCCAACGCGCGCGCGCGTGAAGGAAGCCGCCTGGTGGAACGAGCGGCGCGAGACGGCCTTCGGGCTGTTGGTGGCTGGCGCCGCGGTGATGCACGTTGCTCAGAGTGTGGGGGTTGACGAGAGCACCCTCTACGACTGGCGCTCCAGCCCCATGTGGCAGCGCCGGCTGGTGGAGCTGCGGGACGCACGGGAATCGCGCTTCGCCGAGGCGATGCTGGGGATCGACGAGGCGGCGGTTATGTCGATGAAGACGCACGTCATGTCGGACCCCTCCGCCGCGCTGGAGTGGCTGCATCGGCGGGGTATCTTGCCGAAGCCGTCCGACACACCGGCTCTCTCGGCGGAGTTCGAGAAGCAGCTCGGCGAGATGCGCGAGGGTGTGACCGGCGACCAGATCGCCGCTGCGATCCGGGCGGTGGCGCGGTATGCCGCGAGCGAAACGTAGGAGCGAGGCGCAGTGCATCCTGGATTTGGTTGGCATGATGGGCGGGGCGGTCGGCGTGGCGTCCCGCCTGGCCTGCGAGCTGGCGACGAACCCGCAGTACCTCGCGAAGATGCGGTTGGACCCGGTGCTGTTCGCCGACCTGGTCTGCATGGGCGTGGACTTCGAGCAGGACCCGCCGAAGGTCTTCAAGCCGCAACTCTGGCCGTGGCAACGCCGCTTCGTGCGCCACATGGCGCAGCTCGAGCAGTACAACCCTCAGACGCCCTTCCATCGCCCAAACCGGGCGCCCCGGTACATCGTACTGAAGACCCGTGGCTGCGGCGCGACCTGGACGACGATATGGCTGTTCGTGTGGGCGCTGTGGGCGAAGGCCCCCTGCCAAATCCTCATCATGTCGGATGTGGAGGAGAAGGCGAAGGACCTGCTCTCCCGCGTCGCGTTCGTGATTGCCAACCTGCCGCCGGCGCTGGGGATGCGATACAAACGCGGCGGGGACTCCACCCTCGTGAAGAAGTTCGTCAACGGGTCGGAGATCATCTCGCTGTCGGGCAACCCCGAGCGGATACGGAGCTACCACCCCTGGGCGGTGCTCGTGGACGAGGCGGCGCAATTGCAGGCGGACCCGAGGCCGCCGTTGATGGGCCTGAAGGGTATCTCCATTGTGTTGAGTACGGCGAACGGGTACGGGAACCCCTTCGCGCAGATGTACGAGGACGCCGAGGACAACAGCGGCGAGCAGTGGGGATACATACCCATTTTCCTGCCCTGGACCGTGCGGCCGGACATCAGCGAGCGGCCGGTGGGCGATCCGCGCCTGCGATCGCAGGAGTATCCCGAGACAGCACGCGAGGCGTTTCTGACATCGGGGCGACCGTATTTCGATCTGGCGGCGGCGCTCGAGCTGGAGCAGGCGCACGTCCGTCCGCCCATGAAGCAGGACGAGAATGGGAGCCTGAGAATCTGGTGGCCGCCAAAGAGGGGGCAGCTCTATGTGATTGCCGCCGATACCGCCAAGGGCCGGCAACAGGAAGCGGATATGGGGGACGAGCGAGGGGGCTCGGACTTCTCGGCGGCGACCATCGCGGAGTGGGGCACGTGCAAGCGTGTGGCCACCTTCCATGCCCGCCTGCCCGAGTTCCAGTTCGCGGACATGCTCTACCGGCTGTGGCGGCAGTACCCAGGCATCATCATACCGGAGCGCAACGGGCCGGGGGAGGTGGTGTGCAAGCGGTTGGCGATGGTCGAGCCGGGGTGCATCTACTTCGACCACGACGGCAAGCCCGGTTGGATCAACACCGTGACCTCGCGGGCGCACGTGCTGGATGTGTTGCACAAGTCGATGTACGTGCGGGACCTGAAGATTCCCGATCGCGGTCTGTGGTCGGAGGTGCGGACGTTCGGATGGCAGGAGAGCGGGAAGGTGGAGGCCAACGCCGGCTTCCACGACGACCGGGTACTCTCCGAAGCGATCGCTCAATGGTATCTCACGGAAGGGCGCCGGCCTGTGCCGCGGGGAGCCGAAAGTCTCGCTCCCCTGCCGCGGGTCAAGGTGCCGTTCTGAGAACGAGAACGGGAGGAGTAAGCCATGTCGCGCATTCGGAGTAGTTTCCTCGCATGGGGGGTGCTGGTCATTCTGGCGTGTACGTTCGTACTCGCGCTGGCGACCAGCGCCTCGGGTCAGCTTGACCTCGACATCAGCCGGTGGTTCCAGAAGGTCCGCACGGCCAATCTGGAGTTCCACGGCGACAACTTCGCCATCACGAAGACGACCGATAGTGGAGACTACTTGATCGACGTGCAGGATGGCATGGGCACTACTGGCGGGCTCGGCCTGTATCCGTGCTCTCAGACGATGGATGCCGTCGCCGCGCTCAGTGCGGCAGGCGTACACGCGGCGATCGTTCTGCCCACCGGCGCGACCGCCACCACTGTCGAGACGACCGGCATCACGAGTCCGGTGCATTACCGCGTCCTCTCCATCACCGGGAACGATGCGGTTTGCACGTCCAACGTGGTGATTGCCGGCACGAACTGGGCTGGGCAGGCCATCAGCGAGACCATTGCCGGCAACGGCGCAGCCAAGGTCATCGGCAATAAGCCCTTCAAGACCGTCACCTCGATCACCGTCTACGGGGTTGCAGTGCCGGCGGGCAAGACCTACACCATCGGATTCGACGACAAGCTTGGGCTGTACCGCCCGATCGCGGCGACTGCGGACCTCGTGCAGATCGAACTGAAGGCGTCGGCCGGTACTGCATGGGTTATCACCGCAGCCGGCGTACTCCCCACGGGCGCAGCCGTGAGCGCGACGTATGACACGGTGCTCCCCGAGACTACCATCACGGCAGTAGACAGCTACAAGTTCCTGTACAACGCCGAAGCCTGGTAGACACGACCAACCTGAACGGGAGACAGGGCAGAGCGATGGCTGCGATGCGTCCGCCGGAACAGGGGATGAAGCCGACCCAGCCGCTCCACGGCGCAGTGGTGAAGCGGCTGCTGGGCTATTTCGAGATGGGGACACGGGACTCCAAGGACCGCCGGTCCATCTACGCGATGGCCGACAACCTCTTCACCTCCTACGTGGACCCCGATGACATCGACAGTTCTGGCAAGCTGAAGAACCCCTACGAGCGCACCCTCGTTCTGCCCTTCTCCCAGGCCTGCGTGGAGACGCTGGCGAGCTACCTGCACTCGGCGATGACCGCGCGCACCCCCTGGGTGCCGTTGATGACGTATGACCCGGACCTGGTGAGGAGCGTCCCGCTCTTGGAGAGCGTGCTGCACTCGTTCCACACCGAGAACAACTGTGATCTGCGCCTGTTCGGGTGGGTGCTCGATGCGCTGAAGTACGGCCGCGGGGTGATGCAGGCGTACTGGGATGCGGAGCAGGAGCCGGTGGTCGCCGAGTACCAAGTGCCGATCCCCGGCATGTTCGGCGTGACGGGCGCCACGACGATCGCCCGCCGAACCGAGTGGCAGGTGAAGCGCGAAGCGGAGATGTGGGAGAACATCGACATCCGCAACTGGATTCAGGACCCCCGCTGTCCGGGATGGGACCTCCAGCGGGGCGAGTTCGTGGCCTGCGAGGCCTTCTACCACTGGTACGAGGTGGAGAAGCTCCGCGCAACGGGCGAGTGGTTCAACGTAGACGAGATACCGAAGGACCTCTCGCCGCAGATGGAGACACGGGCGGGGTCGGGCAGGACCCGCTACAGCGTGAGTTATGACAATCAGCTCGAGGGGGACCGCAGCCCGGTATTCGCCCTCAGTTTCTTTGTCCGGCTCATTCCGGCGCTGTGGCCGAGCAAGACTGTCCCGATCGGGCAGAGCTACCGGGAGGAAACCTGGGAGTTCTGCCTGGTGAACGGGCAGACCATCTGCCGCGCCCGCCCGATCGACAACCGGCATGATCGCTTCCCGTTTGCTACGATGGATGCCCACTTCGACGCTCATGCCGCCTGGCAGCCGGGCGACCTCGAGCAGACGGAGGCGCTGAACAGCCACGCGAGCTTCCTCTACAACGCGCGGCGAATGAACGTGCTCTCCTCGGTGCTGAATGCGATCGTGTTCGACCCCCGCTACATCAGCACCACGGACATCATGCAGCCCTATCCGGGGATGCGGGTGCGACTTCTTCAGGCGCTCGATCGCCCGATCAGCTCCGTGCTCCACCAGATGCAGACGCAGGACGTGACGGCGAGCTACCTCAGCGACATCGGCATGATCGGGACGCTGCTCAAAGACGTGACCGGCGCGGTGGACACGATAAGGGGGCAGTTGGCGAAGGGGACCGTGACCGCCACGGAGATCGACGCGGCCACGAGTGCGGCACAGGCGCGGGCCGCGAGCCGGGGCAACCGGATGTGGCTGCAAGGTATTCGGCCGATCGTGGACATCGAGATCGAGGACGTGCAGCAGTTCATGTCCCAGGAGCGATACGTGCAGATCGCCGCCGAGGGCAGGACAGGCCAGAATCGCCTACTGCTCTCGCCGGGGATGCTCCAGGGAAGCTTTTTGGTGGCGCCGATGGACCTGACACAGCCGGTGACGCGCGATCGCCAGGGAGAGGTGTTGCTGAAACTTGCCGAGCTGGTGGGCACGAACCCTCTGCTTCAGATGCAGTATGACGTGACGCAGATCATCGAGGAAGCCTTTTTCGCGCTGGGAGTGAAGAACATCGACGACTTCAAGGTACAGGTGCAACCGACCGCGGACGTGCTGGGGCAAGCGGAGGCTGGGAACCTGATTCCGACGCCTGCGAGTGCGACCCCTGAGATTGCGGCCGCACAGGCCCTCATGCAGGCGGCGGCCGGAATGGGAGGAGGGCGGTAGGGATGGCTGGGATGAGCGAAATGCTTCGCTCTTTCCTGGGGATGCTTGCCTTCGGCGGCAACGCACAGGCCCGGCTGGAGGGCGAGAAGATCCTCAAGCAGTGGGAGGATGCGATTCTGCGTGACGCGCCGGCGTTGGCGGAGCTGATGGAGTCGAAGGGCTGGGGCATTGTGGGCGTCCGCCTCCAGGAGACGCGGCGCACGACGACCGAGCAGATGATCGGGAGCCGCCCGATGGCGGACCCCGAGCACCCCATCGACATCGGGCAGCGGAATGCGGAGCGAGAATGGCTGGCAGGCTTCATGGCTGGGCTGGCCTACGTGCTGGACGTGCCTGAGCAGATTGTAACTCAGGCGCGTGAGATCAGAGAAGCCCGTGCGAAAGATCACGGCGAGGAGATGGAGTAGATGTCAGCGGTAGACAGATTGATTACGGACCCGACGAGCGCAAGGCCCGAGGATGGGCCGCCGCGGACGGTAGACGGGACGCCCCCGCCGGCCCCGGCACCTGCACCTGTGCCGGAGCCCACACCTGCGCCTGCGGCAGCGCCAGAGCCCGCCCCTGCGGCCCCTGCTGCGCCTCCCCCTGTCGTGGTCCCGCCGGCAACGCCACAGGCACCGCCAGCGGCACCGCCAGCGGCACCGCCAGCGGCACCGCCAGCGGCACCGCCAGCGGCAGTGCCAGAGCCTCTGCCGGCGCCCGCACCGGAACCGACGATTGCCGTGCCCGACTTTCTCCAGGCGGCTGAGGTCGTTGCGCCTCCACCCGCACCGGCGCCCGCGCCGGCGCCAATCGTGGAGCCTCCGCCTCCGGCAGGGCCTTCTGCTCGCGATGTGGCGCGGGACGCGCTCGCGGTGGCGGTGCTGGATGCGGAGGATGCCTACCCCGAGGGCCAGCGCGAGCAGTACCAAACGGATCGCGCCGCGTTCAGCGCCAACCTCGACGCCTACGTCGAGGAGACCATTCGTGAGGGCTTCCGCAATCTCCTCGAAGAGGGGAGGGAGCAGTACGCGGGGGTCGAGGCGGCGCGAGAGGCCTATGGGAAGGCCGAGAAGATTGGGGGCGCCCTGCTCGAACAGGTCTTCACGAACCTCCCCGTCGTGAGGGAGCTGTGGGGGCCCGAGACTCAGGAGTGCGTTGACTATGTGGCCCCGATCGGTCGGGAGGTGCTGAAGGCGCTGGGGTTCGACACTGCCGAGAAGATGGCGAGCATGACGTCCGCCCAATTCCAGTATGCCGCCACTGTCTTCGTCAAGGCGATCGGCGGCCGGGTGGTTCCCCACCTGGAGAAGATGAAGGCTGCGGGCGCCGGTGCAGGGACACCCCTGGCGCCGCCGCCCGGAGCAGAGCCGCAGCGTGTGGTGGCGACGAACACGCCTGTCCCGCGGAGCGTCGGGTTCGGAACCCCGGCGCCTTCGGTGGGGGCGGTAACTGCCGCCGGCAATCTCACGCCGGCGGAGCAGGAGGGCCAGGACCTATTGGCCAGCATCCAGCGCGAGATGGGTGTGGGGGAGGAGCGAAGGCCCCCACTTTAGGTATTGGGGCGTCCCTGGCCTCTCGCCGGGCCGGGGCCGCCCCTTAGCGGGTGATCGGCGAGAGGGGTCGGCGGCACTGGCAAATGCCGCACTGGCGAGGACCCCCCCACTAACAGCCGGCCCCAAGGGGCCAAGGCATACAGGAGGGACCTTGCCATGTCGATGCAAGAGCTGTTTGGCGGAATGCGCTCCCTCGCCGATATTGACGAGGACGCGCGGATGGGTGAGTGGGGAGAAGGCATTTCCTACGCTTACCGCAACATCAACATCTTCACGGCCCTGAGCTCGCGCCTCAAGCGCGAAGTGGTCGAGGACCCGACGTTCTCCTTCTACGAGGGGAGCGCGCCGCCTATGCGGGTGCTGAAGGACGGCACCGAGGCGGACACTGCGGAGACGAGTCTGGTGGTAAAGTCCAGCCAGTACACGGCTCCGGCGAAGATGATGCGCAAGGGGATGGTCTTGCGCGTCGGCAGCTCCCCGGTGGCGGGCGAGTTGCTCTTCGTCACGGACAATCCCACCACGGACGACACCATCACGGTGCGGCGGGGGGCCTTCGGGTCCACAGCCGCCACGATCACGGACGAGGACGAGATCACCATCATGGGCACCGCCTCGCCTGACGGCGCCGGTGCGCCCTCCCCGGTGGGGATCGAACCCTACACGGTCGAGAATCAAGTCCAGATTTTCCGCAACTCGTATTCGATCGACGCGACCCTGGATGCGACGAAGACCAAGTGGGGGATCAAGGAGCGCCTGCGCCGGAAGACGAACGCGCTCGAGCAGCACCTCCTCAGCCGGGAGATGACATGCCTGATGGGTGAGGGGTACGAGGAGGTGGACTCTGAGGAGGGGACTCCTCTCAGGACCACCAAGGGCGTCATCCCGCACATCGTCACCAACCGGCTCTCCGCTGGGAGCACGTCGTTCACCTATGCGGCCTTCAAGGCGTGGGCTCTGCCTCTCGCCAAGTACGGCCAGGTGGAACTGACGATGCTCCTGGGCGCGACGCTGTTCGCGTCGATCCAGGATATGTGCGAGGACAACTCACAGACGACCATCGAGCCGGGGATTCGGAAGTTCGGGATGTACATCACCAGGCTCCAGACGGCAGGGCCGGTCATCAACCTGGTGATTCACCCGCTTCTCACGCAGTATTACCCCGGCACGGGCGTGGCTCTCGACCTCAGCCAGATCGAGATCAAGACCATGCGCGACAAGGATGGGGTGCGGGACATGAGGTTCCGGCCCAACATCCAGGCGCCCGACGTTGATGGGCACATGGGCGAGTACCTCTCGCACATCGGGATTGCGCTGGGGCATGAGGATCGCCACGGCGTCATCCACGACAACACCGTGTACACCCCCGCCGCCTAGACGGCGGGTGAATGGCGAATGAGCCGCCGCGGCCGCCCTGGGCGAGAGGGGCGGCCGCGGAGAAGACCCGGAGGAGAGGACCATGGCAGTTTTCGAGTGCGACGGGATGCCGTTCCCGTGCATCCACATACTCACCGCAGAGGGGATTGTACACCCTCTGTATCCCCGCCCTCTGCACTTCTACGCTCTGCGTGTGGACACGGGGACAATGGCGAGGCGCTTCAACGTCCCCGAGGGGAAGTTGATCGCGTCGATCCGGGCGCATCCCGAGTTCGGGGAGCGCATCTTCGAGCGCGGGGTGGTCATTGAGGAGGAGAAGGTTCCCCCGAACGGGCCCGATCCGCCTGCCCGGCAGGCGCCGGACATCCCCCCGGATGATCAGGGTCTTCCGCCCGAGGAAGCAAGGGCGGCCGATGTGTTGGACGCCGTGCTGGGCGACCAGTCGCCGGGCGACCAGTCGCTGAGCAATCAGGATTTCTCTCCCGCCTCTGAGGGGGCGCCTCCCACCGAGGGGGAGGCTGTCCAGCCAGTCTCCCCCTCACTGACCTGTTCTGAGTGCGGGCTGGTGTGTGGGTCCGCGCGCGGGCTGCTGAAGCATCTGAGCAAGAAGCACGGGATCAAGGACCGGTAGCACCGAGACGCGGCGCGGGGGCACACCTCTCCAAGGCCGAACTGCCCCCGCGCCCCTCGGAAAGGGGAGGAGTGGAAAGGGATCGCCGATATGGCTACCGTAGACGAGGTGCTAGGGCATATCCACCCAAAGCGCATCGCTGAAGCGAGGGCTGAGAAGGTCACCATCGTAGGGACGGACACCTATATTGCTCTGGCCGTGCCGGGAACAGCAGAGGATAGCCCTGTGTGGCAGGTGCGCCGGGTTTCGATCCTGGAGGGCACGACGAGGATCACGTGGGCGGATGGAGACGCACTCTTCGATAATCTAGCTACCGACCTCACTGAGCTGGCGTATTCGTGAAAGAAAGGTGAGACAGCATGGGCAGTTTGAGTGACTACGCCGAGAAGAAAGTGTTGGAACTGCTGGTTGGCAAGACTGCCTTCGCCACGCCGACCTGCTATGTAGCGCTGAGTACGGCTGACCCGTTGGATGACGGTAGCGGCATGGCGGAGCCGGGCAGCAACTACGCGCGGGTGGCGACTGCCGGCGCGGACTGGGAAGCTGCAGTCTTGGGTGCAGGGACGATCCAGAACGCGAATGCCCTCACCTTCGTGGAGGCGACTGGGTCCTGGGGCACACCCCGATGGTTCGTACTCCTGGACGCCGCGAGCAACAAGCTCGGTTACGGGTCGCTCGCGACAAAGGCCTGCACGATGGCCGCGACGGGAGATGTCGTCACGTGCACCGGGCATGGGTTCGTCGTGAACGACCCGATCTTCTTCGCCACCGGTGTCGGCGGCGTGACGGGCGGGACGATCTACTACGTGAAGACGGTCCCCAACGCGGATACGTTCACGTTCTCGGTGACTCCTGGGGGTGCCACCTTCGACATCACCGCGGACGGATCGAACAAGGTCGGCGCGGCGAAGACGATTGGTGCGGGCGACACGCCCCGCTTCGCGGCGGGCGATCTGGACTTGACGTTGGACTGAGGAGACAAATGGCCATCACGACGCTGGACCAAGCACTGGCGGGGATGCAGCAGCCTCGGGAGTTTGTCAAGGGCGTTACCGGGACGCTGGTAGCTGGCCGTCCGAACTCGCTATTCTACCTGGCGGGGATACCCCCGGCTGCGGCGGCGCCGGCTCCGGGGATCGGAGGCGCGGTGCTGACCACCTATCCAGGCCAGATTCCGTTCACGAATCCCGCGAGTGGGAACACCTACCTGGCGAGACTGCAAGGGATAGCGCTGCAGGCAGGGACACTGATGCTCTGCGACCGGCTCTGGCACAACTCCGGCATCAGCATCACGACGACGACGGAGCAGGTATTCACTGGCTCGGCGGACATTCCCGCCAGGGACGCGAAGGGGCTGGCGGAGGGGTGGGAGGTCTTCGGCGCGCTGGAGGTCTCCGGGGTAACGGGTGCGGGGGTGCCCACGCCGACACTGAAGTATACGAACGAGGCGAACGTGGCGGATAAGGTCGCACCCAACATCATCGCCTGCGTGGCGAGCTCCATCGCCGGGACCTTCCATCCCTTCGGGTTGGCGGCGGGCGACAAGGGCATCCGAAAGCTACAGTCGGTGACCCTGGGGGTCTCGTGGACTACCGGCACGATCCACGCCGTACTTTACCGCGTGCTCGCCCGTCTGGAACTGAGCGGCGCGATGGCGAACGCGATAGACGCGCTCACCGGTGGCTTCGTGCGGATGTACGACAACAGCGTGCCCTTCCTGGTTTTCGTCCCGAGCACCACTACGACGACGCCCATTGCGGGACATGTGATCTGGTCTCAGGGCTGAGGCGGTAGGGATGGCGACGAACTACAGCGGGCAACTGCGAAACGCGTGGGCCTTCCAGCTCGGGAGGACGGGGTCGCGGCTTGCCCTGCTGCGCCAGCAGGTGCGCTCGCCGGCGAACGATCCGGCGATCTGGCTGGCCTGGTGGGCGGGGTGGTCGCGGGAGATCAGATATGTGCTGGTGGCCGCGACGGCGGCGGCAGAGGCGGTCGCCTGGGGGCCAATTAGAGCGGCGCGCAGAGTCTGGAGTATCGTGGGCGGCGCGTCGGCCACCGCGGCCGTCACGCGGGCATCTCGAAGAGTTTGGGGGGCTACTGGTGGTGCCGCGACGAGCGCGGCCGTTGCGCGCCTCTCCCGTAGAGTCGTGGCAGCGGCGGCGGCGACTGCGCTTGTGCAGGCGATCGCGAGAATCGCTCGGCGCGTATCGGGCGGGGCACTGGCGAGCACGACCGTGGAGGCAGCGGCGAGGGCGACCCGCCGTGTGCTGGCTACTTCGGAGGCCGTGAGTGCGGCCGCTGGCGCACTGACGGTGGAGGCGGGCGGTGAAGTGGCGTTCCGTCCGGTATACGACATCGTGGGGGCGAAGATGTTGCTGCATGATCACGGGGATGGCGAAGCTTCGGTGTATGACGTGAAGTGCTCGAAGGCGCTCTATCACGATCACGTCTCCCCCGGGTCTTTAGTCGCCACCTATGACTTTCTGGTGCGCCGGTTCCTGTTGCACGCACATGTGTAGGGAGAAGCGAAGCCATGAGCACCTTTGCGGAGCTGAAGACTGAGGCGGAGGGGATCATGCGCCGCACGTTGGCGGCAGCCACAGCGCTGCACGCTACGCTCCTCGCGCGGGTGGTCAACGATGGGATGCAGGCGATCGAGGCCCTGCACGACTGGCAGGCGCTCGGGGCTACGCTCGCCCTCACCACCACAGCGGCCTCGCCCTTGGTGGCGGTCTCGTGGCGCTACAAGGACGGCGGAAGGCTGTACCTGGTGAGCGATGACGGGACCCGCACTCGGCTCGCCACCTCGAGCAACGGTGTGCCCCTGACCATGGACTTCATGCGGAAGACCTTTCGCAATCCAACGGAGACGGCGGACGCGCCGCTCTGTTGGACCTTCCAAGGGCGCAACCTCTATCTGGGGCCGACCCCGAATGCGGAGCTGAGCCTCGAGCTCGACTGCAATGCGTATGTTGAGAAGCTGTCGGCGGCGGGGGACACAAACTGGTTCACGGAGCGGGTGGACTCGGCGATTCTTTTCGAGGCGGTGGCGCTCGGGCTGGAGATGAACGAGGAGCCACAGGCGGCGACGTACTGGCACACCCTTGCCGCCCAGCGCGCGAGCAAGGAGATCGAGGTGGATGCGAGGGAACTGGCGAGCCGGCTTGAGTACCTGCGGCCGAGCCCGTATCCGGGGCGGCGGGCAGTGACGGAGCGAGGATGGGAGGGCTGAGATGCCGGTGAAGATGGGGGCGCGAAACACGCAGGGCTGCACTGGCTCAAAGCCGTGGCCGATTATCGAGGTCGCGAGCGGCAGGAAGGTCGCCTGTGCGGGACCCAGCCGGGCGCGGGCCGTGAGCGCGGTGCGGATTCGCAACATGAAGTCCAAGGGCATCACGCCGAAGGGCGGGTGGAGGAGAAAGTGATATGTGCGCCTGGGATGTGCTGAAACCAAGCGGTTCACTCGTCGTTTCGGCGGTAGACGATCAGATCAGGGCGGACAAGGTGACCCTGCTGGCATCGCTCAATGCCGAGCACGTGTTCACCGGCGCCGATACGAGTTGCGGGCACCGCGAGGGGTCGGCCCGCATCAGCATCGCGCTGGTGGCCGACGAGGGCAGCCTCGATGCCAGCGAGGGGAGGCTCTACTACGATCCCGAGACGGGACTGGTGAAGTATGTAGACAGCGAGGGCGACTGGCAGGTCCTCGAACCCAAGCGTGTCGCGTCGCGGTGTTCCCTCATCGGCACCGGGGCCCAGACCACGTCTGTTCCGTGGGTGGCCATCCCGGATGTGATCATTGAGGCCCACGAGCGCGCGAGCGAAGCGCATGATCTGCACATCGAGGCGGGCATTACGCTCTCGGCGCTGGTGGCGGCGAAGGACGCGCGGCTCCGGCTCACCGTGGACGATGTGGCGGTTACGTCGGCCACCTTGGGGCAGGCGAGAGTGGGGTACACGATGGGGGTTACGACGATCCACATGGCCTGGGTGAGGCTAGCCGCGGAACTGACCGGGACCACTCACGAGATCGAAGTTCAGTGGCAGGTCGATGCTGGGGGCGGCGCCGACCTCACAGCCAACTACAACAACACCATCATAGCGTTCGACCTGTAGGGTCGCAGGCGACAGGGCAGCCATGCACGCCGACTTCCAATTCTTCGAGTTGCCGGACTGGTCGGGCGGCTTCCGCCAGGACATCCCTGCTGGAGACCCCAAGTTTCCGCCTGGGGACTCGCCAGAGATGGCGAACGCGATCGTCAAGGACGGCGCCTGCGTGAAGTGGCCCGGCACGGTCAAGTACACGACGGCGCAACTCCTCGGGGGGGCGAAGCTTGAGACGGCTGCGCCGGTGCGGCTGCTGGTGGACTTCCGCATGGCGTCCGGGAACCGCCACCTGCTCGCGTCGGACGGGCGGGACCTGTTCCGCCACGATCCGGCACCCCCCGCCTCCTGGGTCTGCATCACGCCCATCCAGCAGGACGCCGCGACGGTCTTCACGCACGACAGCAAGACCGTCACTTGCGTGGCCGCGACCTGGCTGGCAGACGGGGTGGCGGGCGGCATGGCGATCAAGTCGGACACGGATGGGGTCTGGTACGAGATCGACACGGTTGACGACGAAGACGAACTGACCCTGGTGGATGCCTACCTGGAGGCGGGCGGGAGTCACACCGCCACGATCCGGCGGAGACTGACGGCGACGGGTGAGTATTGGCTTCGGGCGCTGACCCCCGAGGACAAGGTTATCGTGGTGAACGGCGTGGACCCGCCGCTCTGGTGGGATGGCGACGAAGGAGACCCCTTCATCCCTCTCGGGGGCGGCCCGGAGGCGGGGCGGTTTGCGACCACGTTTGCGATCGAAAACCTGCTGGTGCTGGCGAACTTCCCGACCGACCATCGGCGCTTGATGCACTCGGATGCCCGCGACTACGAGGAGTGGACGGACGGGTATGCCGAGTTCTACGACTTCCACAAGTGCGCCGGCGTGATTTCGGGGTTGGACGGGAGCCACGAGAACCTGGTGCTGTTCATGCAGGACGCGCTGTGGCGGGGGTGGTGGAGCCACACCGACGTGCAGATGATGTGGGAGCAGATTCCCTCGACCGCCGGCCCCGTCTATCCAAGCAGCCTGCTCCGCTTGGGCGGGGCGGCGAAGGTATCGGTGGAAAGTCCGTTGACGCTGTGGGCCTACTTCGGGCAGAAGCAAATCTACGCCTTCGACCTCGAGCTGGTGGTCCCGATCGGGGAGGAAGTCCGTTCCTGGGTGTTCGACCAGTTCGATCCCGAGTATGGGGATTGCATGGTCGGGGCCCCGGCGTCGGAGTGGAACCTGGCGATGTGGAGTTTCCCCACGGTCGGCAGTGAGGGGGTGAACACGCAAACGATCGCCTATGACTACGTGGCGCGGCGCTGGTTTGTGAGGGATAAGGGGTGGAGCGCCTTCGGGATGTACGACCTCAGCAAAGCTGACCCTCAGTGGGATCAGCTCGTCGGGTCGATTGACGCCCAGGACCGCATCTTCGATGCCGTCTTCGCCTCCCCACAGCCGATCATGTTGTGTGGCGACGAGGAGGGCTGGGTGTACTACCTGGCGCTGAAGGCGAACGAGAACGGCGCGCCGATCGCCGCGAGCCGGCGGTCAAGGACCCTCACCCCCTTCCCCGGCTTTGCGGTGTCGATCGCCGGGGCGGAGGTCTATACGACGGCGCGGCCGGGGTCCACTCACAGCGTCACTCTCTACGGGGGTGAGAACCCTCATGCGCTCGTCGCCTTGGAGACTCACGCGGTGGTAGTGAGCGGGTCGGGCGCGTTGGAGGTGCCATTTCACCAGACCACGCGGTACTGTGCGCTGGAGATCGCGAACGGGGAGCTGGGGCAGGAGTTCGGGATCGTGACGGCGGGGCTGTGGATCAAGCGGAGGGCCAGGTAGGAGATGCGCGGCGAAGGCATCCGATCGCCACGGATAGCGGAGGCGGCGACCAGGCGGAGTTTCGACCGTTTGGGCGCGCAGATGGCCGCGCGTGACCTGGCGGGGGACTTCGCCGATCGGCCGGAAACGGCCCCCTACGGGGCAACCTACAAGTCGAGAGACACGCTGGAGGTGTTCTGGTACGGGGGGAAGGACATTGGCTGGCTCCAGCTTCATGGTGAGATACCGGGCGGGGGGTTCACTTGGGAGGCTCCGGTCGCAGGTGCGGTGATCTATTCGGACGCTGACAAGCACCTGTGGGCGAGTGAGGACCTCACCTGGGACGCGACCCTCAAGCGGCTAGGGATCGGGACGAATGCGCCCTTGTATCCCCTGGATGTGGTCGGCCAGGCCCGCGTGAGTTCCTTGACGGCTGGCAGCGTGCTCTTCGCAGGTGCAGCAGGGCTACTCTCGCAGGACAACGCGAACCTCTTCTGGGACGCGACGAACAAGCGGCTGGGGATCGGGACGGCTGCGCCGGCATACCGGTTCCACTCCTATCTACCGAAGGCAAGCGCTACGTATGCCCTCCACGTTGGGGAAGGGACATACGGGGTGAGTTTGGGTGGGGCCACTGGCGTGGCGAATCGTCTCTCCCCGATGCTCCTCATGTACGCCTGTGATGTGAACGACGGCGGGGCGCAGAACATGCTGATCGGGGCGGTGGACGCGGCGAGCGATGTGGGCACGAATCCGGTCTTTCGCTTTGATGGAAGGCGTGCGGCTGCGGCGGTGGTCACTCGGCCGGTTTTCGGGTTCTACAGCTACACCACCCACCTCGCGGACCTCATGCCAAATGGACAGGTTTGTGGTGTGGTAGGGTCGGCCGGTGCTCCGACCTACGCCTTCTTTACCTACCCGACGATGGGGTTCTGGGCGAGCGCCGCCAATCGCGTCAACCTGGAAGTGGGGGGTTTGCAGGTATCAACCGGGACGATCTCGACACAAGGGGTCGCAGGCGTTCCATCGGGCACAGGGCCGGGCGCAGAGCTTCGCTATACTGGCGGCCGAGTCAGCCTGCTGGGGTACAACCGAGGCACTCCGGCTTACGTTCCGGTGGAGCTGGTGGGTTCGGCGCTCTACTTCAACCTCAGTGGCACGGACAAGGCGAGTATCACGGCAGGCCCCATTTTCTACCTTGTCCCGCACTCGCCATCGCTGACCGTCGAAGGTGAGGAGGCGATGGACTCGACGCACAATACCCTGCGCTGGTATCTGGGTGGGATGCAGCAACTCGGGGCGTCGCTACTCGACACGGCGCTCGTCGCGGATGTGACTGTCACCTCTGTGGGCGGAGACCTTGCCGAGACAGAGATTACCTCCAAGTCCGTCCAGAGCGCGTTCTCCGTCATTGGGAACTCCGTGAAGTGCTATGTGACCGGCTCCGCGATCCTGTACCCGAGGGGATCGGCCGGAAACTCCACCATGCACATTTACTTCCGCATCGAGGGCACGAACGTTCTCGATCTCGTCTACTCTGCGGTGTATGGCGAAGGGCCGACCTGGATCAATTTCGAGTTCGAGTTTGTTGCCACGGTTCGGAGTTCTACGGAGTGGATGATCGGCAACGTCAAGGGGAGAGGCTTTGGCTCATCCGAGGCGTTGGACCCGAGGCCGAACGCGACCACGTCGTGGTCCGACAACCGGTATCGTATGACCGCCCCCTTCACGGTTTCTGGAAATGTGGCCACATCGGTGCGGTGCTCTATCGCCAATGCAACGGGGGGTGAATCCACCTGCACGGTCCATCAGCATCAGTTCGGATTGGAGCAGACCTAGTGACCCATGCGGGCGCGACGGATGGCGCGGCGCTCAGCCCGCGCGCTGTGTGGGCGGGGAGCAATCATACGGCCCTCTCTGCCAAGGGCGGGATGTGGAACAGCAATCACCCGCGGTTCCATGGGGTTTCGCGCACGGAGGATGGCGAGGCGGGTCCAACCCGCACCGAGGATCAGAACCGACAGGACAGCGAGTGCAAGCCAGAACTTGAGTCGGAACATGATGTTCTCTCCTGACTCCATTCTACCACAGAAAAGGGTGTCATAGATGGCCTATCTACCGCCGAACAAGTGGCAAGCGAGAGCGTATGAGTTCAGGGAGCTGGTCGCCCGTGACGACAGTCTGCGGGAGTTCTTCCGTCTGCTGCGGGACCGGTTCCCGGCGGCCTTTGCAGCCTTGCGCGACAGACTCGATGTGCTGTGGGACAAGCGGGTTGCTCAGGCCCAGGTTGACGTGCCGCCCGCCATGGGCGATCTCGTGAATGAGGGTTCCATCGAGGAGCCGGAGGAACCGGGACCATGAGGAAGAGCAAAGCGAGACCTGAGCTGGACCCCATCGTTCGAGCGGGGCTGTCGGGTGACGAGCTGGCGGTGAAGATGCGGCAGGACCAGGAGAAGGCGCGCGCACTGGTGGAGTGCCGGCAAGAGGCGGCGCGCGCCGAGATCGTGGCGATCGAGAAGAAATACCAGATCGCCGTTCTGGTTCAGCCTACTGCGGTTGGCTCCCCGGGCCTTGGCCTCCTCACCGTTGGGGCCGGGCTTATGCTGGTGCCGTTCGAGACCGGGGCGACCTCGCTGCTGGACAAATCCGAGAAACCTTCAGAGGGGCAGGTGGATCATGCCAAACCGCAAGGCGCGAGCTAACAACGGCAACGGGATTGCCATCCTCCGGGTGCTGCTCGTTGTGGTGGGACTCTTTGCCACTTTTGTGAGCACATGGCTCTGGCAGATCGACAGCAGGGCGGACGGGAGCGCCCTGGCGATCGCCCGCACTGGAGTGGAAATCAAGCAGCTTCAGGAGGACAAGCAGCAGCTCCAGAAGGATGTGAGGCGACTCCAAGGCGACGTGCAGTGGCTCCGGGAGGCGACGGGGCGAGTGCTGGATCGGCTGGACATCGAGCGTCCGAGAGAGCCCGGAGAGGAGGGTTGATATGCCGACTCCAGCGCAACTGCCCTGGCAGCCGACGAAGGCGGCGCATCTGGTCTGCCTGGCGCTCTCGGAGGTCGGGAAAGTCTACGTCTACGGCAGCGAGGGTCCGGTTGATCTGCTACTTGATACGTGGGATTGCAGCGAGTTCGACCAGCACTTGCTCGCGATCGTGGGCGTGAAGGTGGTGACGGATGATAGGGTGCCGCCGCGGGTGACGCCCATCACCGCTTTCGACGGGGCCGGCTTCCAGTGGGAGCGGAGCCACCACATCTCATTGCCGACCGGGATCAAGACGGCCGGTGCACTCCTCTTCGTGCAGAGTGCGCGCTCCTACCCCAGCAAGCCTCACAACATCGGGCACGTAGCGATCAGTCTGGGCAACGGCTTCATCGTCGAGGCGCGCGGCAAGGCCTACGGTGTGACCATCGGCCCCGTGCGGGCCAGTTTCAACCTCGCCAGCAAGGTCCGCGAACTCTACACACCCGCGGTCCTGGCGTGACGTAGCAACAGGGAAAGGACTGGTGACAGCATGAGTCGCAGACAGATGTTCCTGGTCGTCATCCTCTTCGCTAGCCTGCTCGCCCTCTATCCGGTGGCGGTGCAGGCGGCTATCCCCATCGAGGGACTTGAGGTCAGTTACACGGCCTATAACCCCATCCGTGGCGGTGACAGCGTGTTTCTGCCGACCCTGACGCTTCGCCCCTTCCCGGATGAGGGGCCTGGCACTCCGGGGACGCTCGGCGAAGTGTTGCCCTGGCTGAAGTCGAACCTGGGGATCGAGTTGCCCTTCGAGGGCGACGAGACAACGCTCCTGCGGCTGCGCGGAGTAGGTGTTTCCGAAGCTGTCGAGTGTGGGTCTCTTGGCGGAGTCCCGGTGCGTGCCGGCATTGCGTGGGTGAGTGGCGCGGGGATGTGCGTGTTCGTGCGCGCTGCTCTGCTGGAGCTATAGTCATGCTCCCCGACCTGGGCACATCCTCGGGCATCGCCCTGGTGGTGATGCTTGTCGTTGGACTGGCGAAGTGGCGGTTGGAGGACCTGCGCGGCCGGCGCACCGGGGCGCTCGTGGTCGCGGGTGCGATCGCGGCGGCAGTCCTTCACGCCGTCATTCTCGGGGCGCCGAGTCCGATTGTGTTCGAGCAAGCGGTCCTCACCGGCCTGCTCGGTGCGGCCGAGGCGCTGGGCGTTGCGGCCATGGTGAGGCTGGCGGCGAAGAAGAAGGTGTGCTCCGGCGAAACGTCTTTGGGCCCCCTTGGAGACGTGTGAGCGGCTTACATGAGTGCGACCCGCACCAACGGAGCAGGGATAACAGCTTTGTCGCAGCACCGGACACATCCGGTGCGGGTCGCTCGCGTCGGGGAAAGCGCGCAGGTGTGGGCGGACTTCTTCTCCTTGGTGCGGGAGTGCGAGGAACGGTGGAAGCCGCCAGACGATCCTGACTGCCCGACGTATGGGAAGGCGTATCTGATGATAGCAGCGCAGGGCGCCGAGGGGTTGGTGGCCTACGTGGGGGAGGCGCCGGCGGCGATTGGGATAGCGAGTCCAGGGGAGTGGCGGTGTCGGCCGGCGCTCCTCGTGGAAGGGGTGTATTTGCGGCGGCGGTCGCAGGCGTATGTGCTGCGGGAATTGCTGGCGGTGGGGGAGGCGCTGGGGATGCAGTGGGGGTTGAAGCAGATCGTGTTCGACAGCAACAATCATACCATGCCGACTCTGGCGAAGCGGCTGGGGTTTTGTGAAGTGGCGACAGTCTACCGGAAGGAGATCGAGCTATGAGCTTCGGGGGCAAGAAGCAGAAGGCAACCGTGTACGGCGAGCTGCCTGGTATCGAGGGTGCGGGCAGTCAGGTCTATGATATGCTGACCAAGTGGCTCCAGGGTCTGAGTCCTGGCGGGACATCCACGCCGGGAACGAGTCTGCTCCAGGGGATGATTCCTGGGGCGACGGGGGCCGCGAACCTCGCCACCCAGCGCCAGCAGGAGGTATTGTCGCCGGACTGGCTGACTTCCACGTCGCCCGGCCTGGCTCAGATTATCGCCGGGATGAAGGGCCGGCAGACGACCGA
>Ga0315296_10000263_pt1 | contig 48424 bp, 50 predicted proteins | sample YL17G14_18_MG_FD_203921 | JGI IMG/M metagenome (GOLD analysis project Ga0315296, IMG submission 203921) | Sediment microbial communities from Yellowstone Lake, YNP, Wyoming, USA - YL17G14_18 | ecosystem: Environmental > Aquatic > Freshwater > Lake > Sediment | place: USA: Wyoming | collected... | reverse complement strand
CCTTACATGTTTTATCTTGATTTCAACGACTTTCAGATTATCGGGGCTTCTCCGGAAATGCTGGTGAGGGTCGAGAACGGCGCCGTGATGACGCGTCCTTTAGCGGGCACGAGGCCGCGGGGCAAAAGTCCGGCTGAGGACGCCCGGCTGGAGCAGGAGCTAAGGACCGATGAGAAGGAGCGTGCGGAGCATATCATGCTGGTGGACCTGGCACGCAACGACATCGGGCGAGTCAGTGAGCCGGGCACCGTTAAGGTTAGCGACGTGATGGATATTGAGCGCTATTCCCACGTGATGCACCTTGTTACCCACGTGCAGGGCAAACTGGCGAGAAACATGAGTGCTTATGATGCCCTTCGTGCCTGCTTCCCCGCCGGTACGGTCTCCGGAGCCCCCAAAATCCGGGCAATGGAAATCATCGCGGAGCTTGAGTCGGAGAAAAGGGGTCCCTACGCCGGAGCGGTAGGTTACTTCTCCTTCTCCGGAAATATGGACACGGCAATCGCCATCAGGACCATCGTGATGACCAGGAGCACTGCCTACGTCCAGGTGGGGTGTGGGGTGGTGTATGATAGTGTGCCGGAACGTGAGTATGAGGAGACAATGAATAAGGCAAGAGCCATGCTCAAGGCAATCAGTCAGGCTGAGGAGGGAGGAGGATAAGATGTTGCTGCTGATTGATAACTATGATAGTTTTACCTACAACCTCTACCAGTATTTGAGCGAGCTGGGTGAGGAGGTGTTGGTCATGCGAAATGACAGGGTCACCGTTGAAGAAGTGGCGCGGATGAAGCCAGAGCGCATAGTCATCTCACCAGGGCCATCGACGCCGCTGCGGGCCGGCATTTCCAACGATGTTATCCGACATTTCGGCGCAAAGTTGCCGATACTGGGCGTCTGCCTGGGGCATCAGTGCATCGGATATAGCTACGGCGGCATCGTTGGGCAGGCGAAGCAAATCATGCACGGTAAGTCGTCAAAGGTTTTTCATGGCGGCAAGGGCGTGTTCGCCGGCCTGCCAAGTCCGCTCACTGTTATTCGCTACCACTCCCTGGTAGTGGAGCCCAGAGGACTGCCTGACTGCCTGGAAATAACCGCCTGCACAGAGGACGGTACGATTATGGGTCTGAAGCATCGCCAATACAAAGTGGAGGGGGTGCAATTTCACCCCGAGTCCTTTATGACCGAGGCCGGAAAGGACTTGTTGCGGAATTTTCTGAGGGGGGAAATCCCAAATGATTAAAGAAGCTATTGCGGCGCTGGTCTCCGGGCGCTCACTGACCACCGAGGAAGCCTCCTCGGTAATGGAAGAAATCATGAGAGGCGAAGCCACGCCGGCTCAGTTCGGCGCCTTTGTCACCGCTCTCAGATGCAAAGGGGAAACGGTGGAGGAAATCATCGGTCTGGCGAGGACGATGCGGGCTAAGGCGATTCCGGTAAATGTTCCCGGATTAGTTGTAGACACCTGCGGCACCGGCGGCGATGGTTCGCTCACCTTCAACATTTCCACGGCGGCAGCTTTTGTCGCCGCGGGAGCCGGGCTCAAGGTAGCCAAGCACGGCAACCGGGCCATGTCAAGCCACTGCGGCAGTGCCGATGTTCTGGAAGCCCTGGGTGTTAAGATTGACCTGAATACGGCTCCGGTTGAGAGATGTCTGGAAGAAGTGGGCATCGGTTTTATGTTTGCGCCGCTATTTCACCCCGCGATGAAGTACGCCGCCGCCCCTCGACGTGAAATTGGCATTCGCACTGTATTTAATATTCTAGGACCGCTGACCAATCCGGCCGGTGCCCAGGCCCAGGTCCTCGGAGTGGCGGAGAAGTCGCTGGTGGAGAAGCTGGCGCTGGCGCTGCGAGGACTGGGTTCCCGGCACGCGCTGGTGGTCCACGGTGAGGACGGCATTGATGAAATCACCGTCACCGGGGAAACTCAGGTCTGCGAACTAAAAGACGGCTCGTTAAAGAGCTATACCATCACACCTGAGGAATTCGGTTTTTCCAGAGCCAAGTTGAGCGACCTGCGCGGTGGTACAGCGGCCGAAAACGCCGATTTGTTGCGCAGTGTTCTGCATGGCACTTCTGGCCCGAAACTGAATGCGGTGCTGATGAACGCCGGTGCCGTTCTGCTCGTTGGAAACAGGGCAGGAACACTGAAAGAGGGAATTGCTCTCGCCAGAGAAACGGTGGGTAATGGCCTTGCCTTTGCCAAACTAGAACACCTGATTAAGCTCACCCGGAGCTTGACCTAGGAGGCGTGGATGATTTTAGATGAGATAGTCCGGGCAACTCGACGGGAACTTGAGAAAACGAAACACCGCATGCCGCTTGAGGCGCTGAAAAGGATGGCGAGCGAGCAGTCACCGCCTGGTGACCTTGCTTCGGCACTGCGCGGGGAAGGTATGAAACTCATCGCCGAGGTGAAAAAAGCCTCACCATCACGGGGCGTGATTTGCTCCGACTTCAACCCCGTGAAGATTGCCCGAATGTATGCCGAAAATGGCGCCTCGGCAATTTCAGTGTTGACGGAGACCCGGCACTTTCAGGGCAGTATGAATTACCTGAGAGATATCAAGAGTGCACTGGGAAGTAGATGCCCTCCTCTGCTCCGCAAGGACTTCATTATTGACCCCTACCAGATTTATCAATCACGCGCTTATGGAGCGGACAGCCTCCTGCTCATCGCGGCGATTCTGAAACCAGAGGAGCTAACATCTCTGCTCAAGTTGAGTCACGGGCTGGGCATGAGATGTCTCGTGGAAGTGCACAATGAAGCTGAAGTTGGAGTTGCGATAAAGAGCAATGCCGGGATTATCGGCATCAATAACCGTGACCTGACTACTTTCCGAGTCGACCTGACCACGACGGGACGCCTGCGACCGCTGATTCCCGCGGGCCGAATCGTGGTCAGCGAAAGCGGCATCAAAGACCGGAACGATGTTGAAATGCTGAAAGAGTGGGGCGTTAATGCCGTCCTCATCGGGGAGGCGTTAATGTCAGCGCCTGATATTGCCGCCAGGATGAAGGAGCTATTTTGACCAGGGTTAAGATTTGCGGGCTAACGGAGACGGAGCACGCTCTTGCCGCCGCGAAAGCCGGCGCCGATTTTCTGGGGCTCATATTTGCACCCAGCCGGCGACGACTCACTCCAGAAAAAGCTCTGAAAATAGTGGAGGGCGTTGATAGCTTACCCATTCGTCCTCTCATTGTGGGGCTTTTTGTCAACGAGTTGGCGGCGGAGGTGAATCAAGTTGCTGAGTTCTGCCATCTGGACCGGGTTCAACTCAGTGGGGACGAGAGCTGGGACTATTGCCGGGATATCAATCGACCGGTCATCAAGGTTGTCCATATTACCGATGACAAAAAGACGAGCCAGGTTATCAGAGAAATCGAAGTGGGCTACCGCTTACGCTTAAAGCATGACCCCCTTTGCCTGCTTGATGCTAAGGTCGGGAAGGCATACGGAGGCAGCGGCAAAACATTTGACTGGCAACTGGCGCGCGAGGTAGCCGCCAGGTTTCCGGTAATCATTGCGGGCGGGCTGACCCCGGACAATGTCGGTCATCTGGTCAGGGAAGTCAGACCGTGGGGAGTCGATGTCTCCAGCAGCGTGGAAAACAACGGCAGAAAAGATACTGCCAAAATTGAAGCCTTTATTCAAGCGGTAAGGGAAGCGGAACGTTGAACCAAATCCTAACGTCTGTTTTGCTTTCCGGGAAGGAGGTGCCGACTGCTGCCTGATGAAAGGGGATACTTCGGCCAGTACGGTGGCCGGTTCGTGCCGGAGACGCTAGTGCCGGTCCTCGAAGAACTAACCGCCGCCTATCAGAAAATCAAGACCGACTCGTCCTTCTGGTCGGAATACAAGGCGCTCTGCCGTGACTATATCGGGCGGCCCACGCCGCTCTATCCGGCGGAGGGGCTACGCCGGCACTGCGGCGGTGCCCGGATTCTCCTGAAACGAGAGGACCTGGCGCACACCGGAGCGCACAAAATCAACAATGCCCTGGGACAGGGCCTGCTGGCGCGGCGGATGGGCAAGAAGCGCGTCATCGCCGAGACGGGCGCCGGCCAGCACGGCGTCGCCACGGCGGCGGTCTGCGCCATGCTGGGGATGAAGTGCATCATCTATATGGGCGAGGAAGACATGCGCCGTCAGGCGCTCAACGTGCTGAGAATGAAGCTGATGGGCGCCGAGGTCCGGCCCGTCTGCGGCGGCAGTTGCACGCTTAAGGACGCCATCAACGAGGCGATGCGCGACTGGGTATCAAATCCCGCCGACACCTATTACCTGCTTGGCTCGGTGGTGGGTCCGTATCCCTATCCGATGATGGTGCGCGATTTTCAGTCGATAATCGGCAAGGAGACCCGGCAACAAATACTGGACAGGTTCAACCGCCTGCCGGACTATATTGTCGCCTGTGTTGGCGGGGGCAGCAACGCGATGGGCATTTTCCATTCCTTTATTGAAGACAAAGGAGTTAAGCTCATTGGGGTGGAGGCGGGTGGTAAGGGTTTGGCGACGGATAAGCACGCCGCGCCTCTATTGGCAGGAAGAGTCGGCGTCCTGCACGGTGCCAAGACCTTCATACTTCAGGACAGCGGCGGGCAAATCAGGGAGACGCACAGCATCTCGGCGGGACTGGACTATCCCGGCGTGGGGCCGGAGCACAGCTACCTGAAAGAGACCGGGGCGCGCCAGCTACGTCGCCATCACCGATGAGGAAGCGCTGGAAGGCTTTCAACTCCTCTGCCGCACCGAGGGTATTCCGCCGGCGCTGGAATCAGCGCACGCTATCGCCTATGTCAGCAAACTGGCCGGTTCCCTGGACAAAGAGCAAATCATCATCGTCAATCTATCGGGTCGCGGCGATAAGGATATGAATATCGTCTCCCAGGCGCTGGAGGGAAAGGTATGAGCCGTATCACAGGGCTTTTCCGCGGTGGGCACAAAGCCCTCATTCCCTATATCACCGTTGGCTATCCCAGCATTGAAGCCACGCTGAAGGTCGTCCCCATTCTCGCTGAAAGCGGCGCCGATATCATCGAGCTGGGGATACCTTTTTCCGACCCGCTGGCGGACGGCGTTACTATCCAGAAGGCGAGCTTCCAGGCGCTGAAGAACGGCGTCACGGTGTCGAAATGTCTCGATGCGGCCAAAGAGTTGAGCCGGAAAGTCAGCGTGCCCCTCGTTTTTATGACCTATTATAATCCTGTCTTCAGCTACGGAGTCGAGGAGTTTTGTCGCGAGTGCGCTAAATCGGGCGTGGACGGCCTCATCATACCCGACCTGCCGCCCGATGAAGGCGGCCCCCTGGAGGATGCCTGCTGGGAAAAAGGAATTGACGCAATTTATCTCCTGGCGCCGACGAGCACCGAAGAGCGCGTTCGGCTGGTGGCACAGAAATCGAGCGGCTTCATCTACTTAGTGTCGGTCACCGGCGTTACCGGCGCGAGGCAAAGCCTCGCCGCTAATCTGGAGGAATTCGTCGCCCGCGTGAGGCGCGCCGCCCGCCAGCCTCTCTGCGTGGGGTTCGGCATCTCCACGCCGGAGCAGGCCAGTGAGGTGGCTCGACTCGCCGACGGGGTCATTGTGGGGAGCAAGATAATCCAGCTCATGGAGAAGAGCGACGATTTCGTTGAGCTGAAGAGGTTCGTCACCAGCCTGAGACAGGCTATCGACCAACACCTGTAATCTTCGCCCTCGGTCGACCCACACTCTTCCCTGGCGTAACTTTTTTTTACACCAGACCTGTTTTCCCTATTGACATAGAACCATCGTTCTACTATAGTGTTAGTACGATAGTTCTAAGGAGCGTGACAATGAGGAAAACTTACGACCGTAACAGCATTCTGGAGTTCATCAAGAGTTTTGTCGAGGAGAGGGGTCACGCGCCCACCCTCGGCGAAATCCAGCGGGCGATAGGCATCAGCTCCAAGTCGGTAGTTGACCACCATCTGAAAGCGCTGGAACGGGAAGGTCATATCAGGAGGGATGCCCAGGTGGTGCGCGGCATCAATGTCTCGGGCATCGGCCGGCGGTCGCGGTCGGTGCCTCTTCTCGGCACCATTGCCGCCGGTGCGCCCATCGCCGTGCCCACCGATGAGACCTGGCACAGCGCCGCCCTCGATACCATCGACGTGCCCGTCGAGTTGCTTTCCGGGGAAAGACAGGTCTACGCTTTGAAAGTGAAGGGCACTTCGATGATTGACGCCCTGGTCGACGACGGCGACATCGTTATTCTTGAAGCGAAAAACACCGCCGATAACGGCGAGATGGTCGCCGCGTGGCTGAGCGACCGCAACGAGGCGACACTGAAGAGATTATACCGCGAGGCCGGTCGCATCCGTCTCCAGCCGGCGAACCAGACGATGTCCCCAATCTACGTTGAACCGGACAAGGTGGAAGTGCAGGGGAAGGTGGTTGCCGTCCTGAGAAAAGTGAACTAAGGAGGCTATCCAATGCTTATCGAGCTTCAGGCAAAGAACCTGGCCACCATTGACAATGTGCGCCTTCAGTTTGGCAAGGGTTTCACTGTTCTGAGCGGGGATGAGGGCGCCGGCAAATCCCTCCTCGTCGATGCCCTCTGCCTGCTGGCGGGCGGGCGGGCTTCCGCTAACCTCATCCGCAATGGAACGTCCGGCGCTTTCGTCGAAGGCGTGTTCAGCCTTGATGGTGGCGACTCCGGCCTCAAGGTAGTACTTGGAGAAGCCGGCGTTGAAATCGACCCGGACGGGACGCTCATCCTGACCCGAGAGGTGCAGGAGCAGGGGCGGGGTATCGCGCGGGTCAACGGCCGGGCTGTGCCGGTGTCTTTGTTGAGACAAATCGGGCATTTCCTCATCGATATTCACAGTCAGATGGAGCACATGTCCCTCCTCAATCCCCAGAATCAGCTGGAACTGCTCGATAGCTTCGCTGGGCTGGATGACCGGCGTACTGAGGTCGGCCGGAAAATTGCCCAGCTCCGGCAGGCCAGCGAGGAGATAAAAGCCGGTTACGGACAGCAATCGCAACAGCAACGCGAGCTTATGGAGTTCCAGGTGGCGGAAATCGATAGCGCTGGTATTGAGGTCGGTGAAGGCGAGTCCCTGCAGAAGGAATGGCAGATTCTCCAGCGCGTGCAGGAACTCAAAGAAGCCGGCTATGTGGTCGGCAACACGCTGTACGCCGATGACCCATCCGCGACCGCGCTCATTCACCAGGCAATCAAAACCCTGCGCGGCGTCAGCTCAATTAACCCGACGCTGAACGGGCATATCGAAGCCCTGGAATCGGCCGCCGCCCAGATTGAAGAGACGGCCAAGAGCATCAGCCAGTATGTCGAATCGGTGGAAGATAACCCGGAACGTATCCGGGAGGTGGAGAAGAGGCTCGACCTCCTGCACCGCCTGAAGCAGAAGTATGGTCCCACGCTGGAAAAAGTCATCGAGTTCGCCGAGAAGACCAGGAAAGAGCTTCTTTCGATTCAGTCGCAGGACGAGCACCGCCGCCAGTTACAGGCGCAGTGCCAGAAGCTGAGGGAGGAAGCCGGTTATCTGGCGGCTGAATTGTCCCGCGCCAGGGAAAAGGCCGCCCGGAAGCTCACGGAGCAGGTCAATGAAGAGCTTGCCGACCTGGCCATGAAAGGGGCTAAATTTGACATAAAAATCGTGCGCGAGGAAGCGCAGGACGGCCTGCCTTTCGGCCAAGGCGCCTGTGCCTTCACCCAGAGCGGGATTGACCGGGTGCAATTCCTGGCGAGCACTAACCCCGGCGAACCGCCCAAGCCGCTGGTCTTCATTGCCTCCGGCGGGGAGACCTGTCGCTTTATGCTGGCACTGAAAAGCGCTCTGCGCCAGGCCGACCTGGTGCCCACTCTAATCTTTGATGAGATTGACGCCGGGATTGGCGGCCGGAATGCGCAGACGATGGGCCGGAAGCTGGCGGCGCTGGCACACAAGCGGCAGGTAATCTGCATCACCCACTTGCCCCAGGTGGCTTGCTTTGGCACCGAACAGTACCACATCGCCAAACATATCTCCGGCGGGCGGGCGGTTACCTCGGCGCTCCTCTTGAACGAGAAAGCGCGCGTCAGGGAGCTGGCGGCAATGCTCGGTAGTGGCGGCGAATCGATGCTGATGGGCGCCGAAGCCCTGCTCAAGTACGCCCGGGACGAGGTGGAGAAAGAACCGGTCAAGGTCTAAGACGGGAGGTGGGGAGCAACAGCAGATGACGAGTGGTTCCGGACTATCCTGTTTACCGGCGGCTACTCCTGCGATAGTAAAGGCACGACCTTCTCGTAATAGTCCAGCGACTTTGGGTTGGATAACGAGTCCCGGTTCAAGACCGGCCGGCCGTGGATGATATTGGTGACGGCTATTTCCACTTTCTTCATGTTGTGGGTATAGGGGATTTCCGGCACCTGGATGATTTTGGCCGGAACGTGGCGCGGAGAAGCGTTCTGGCGCAGGGCTTTCTTAATCTTGCTCTGCAGGTCTTCGGTCAGAGTATGCCCTTCCGTCAGCCGGACGAAAAGGATAATGCGCTGGTCGCCTTTCCAGTCCTGGCCGATGGCCAGACTATCGGCAATCTCCGGCAATTTCTCCACCTGGTTATAGATTTCCGAGGTGCCGATGCGGACTCCGGACGGCTTCAGCACGGCATCCGAGCGGCCGAAGAAGGTGATTCCGCCGGTATCGCTGTGGACTTTAATGTAGTCGCCGTGACGCCACACGTTGGGATAGACGTTGAAGTAAGCCTCGCGATATTTTTCCCCGCTGGCATCGTTCCAGAAGTAGAGCGGCATCGAGGGAGCGGGCGCCTCGCAAACAAGCTCGCCGGTCTGGTCCACCACCGGCTTACTTTTTTCATCGTAGCACTTCATTTTCATCCCCAGACCCGGCCCCTGAAGCTCCCCGGCGTAGACGGGCAGAGTCGGATTGCCGATGGCGAAGCAGCCGTTAATCTCGGTGCCGCCGGAAAGGGAGTTGAAATGCAGGTCTTTCTTGATGCTCTGGTAGACGTATTTGAAGCCCTCCGCGGAAAGCGCCGAGCCGGTCTGGCATATTTCGCGCAATGAGGAGAGGTCGTAGTCCTTAGCCGGCTGAAGTCCCTGGCTTTTCAGGTAGTTGATATAAGCGGCGCTGGTGCCGAAAATGGAAACCTTTTCCTCCTGGGCTAACTGCCACATAGCGCTGGTGTCAGGGTAGGCCGGGTTGCCGTCAAACAGAACAATGGCGGCGCCGGTAGCCAGAGAGCTGAGCATCCAGTTCCACATCATCCAGCTGCAGGTGGTGATGTAGAAGATGGTATCATCCCGCTTCAGGTCGCAATGCAGCACCAGCTCCTTGAGATGATTGATGAGGACGCCGCCGCCCGACTGGACGATGCACTTGGGCTTGCCGGTTGTCCCCGAGGAAAACATAATCAGCGCCGGATGGTCGAAAGGCAACTGCTCAAATTCAATCTCAGCCGGTACTTTTTGGCTCAAAAAATCCTGCCACAGGACCGACCCGGTGATATTGCCGATGTCAGGGTTCTCGCTAGCGTAAGGGGCGACAACGACTTTTTCCAGTGAAGGGATTCCCCCGGCAATCTCGGCGGCATTGGTCAGGGTGCTGAAGACTCCTCCCTTGTAGTGGTAGCCGTCCACGGTGAACAGAACCTTCGGCGTCACCTGCCCGAAACGGTCGAGCACCGCCTGCGGACCGAGGTCGGTGGCGCACGACGACCAGATGGCGCCCACCGCGGTGGCGGCGAGCATGGCGATGGCGGTCTCCATCAGATTGGGCATATAGGCGACGACACGGTCGCCGGGAGCGATGCCCATTTCGCGGAGAGACTTAGCCAGTTGTCCGACCTGCTGATAAAGCTCGTGGTAGGTCATCCGGGCCGATTTCTGGGTCTCGCCCCGGAAAATGAAGGCCGTGCGTTCGTCGCGGTTTCGCAGCAGGTTCTCAGCGAAGTTCAGTCGAGCCCCGGGGAACCACTTCGCTCCGGGCAGCCTGTCCAGGTCATCAACCACCGCGTCATACTGCTTTGAGGCGATGACCAGCATAAACTGCCAGACCGCCGCCCAGAAGTCCGGTATTCTATCGATAGACCACTGGTACAGGTCGAAATAAGACCTGAGCCTCAGCCCGCATTCGCGATTGGCAAAGTCCATGAAGCGGGTGAGATTGGCCTGTCGCTTGCGTTCCTCGGAAGGGTTCCAGAGCAAATTATTGTGTGCCATAGCTGAAGCCCCTTATCGCCGTAATACTAGGAGAGAGAAAGACGACTAACCGCGAGCTTGCCATCGAGTGAAAAAACGGACATAGACTCTCCTTCGTGGTGGCGTCAGCCCGATTTGCTTCGCTAGATATTTTACTCCTGTCGCGCTACTGACACAACAGCCCGGTCTTCCCGGGCCCGGGGAAGCCTCGTGGTCGGGGAGGGGAACACCCCGCAATATCCGCCACTTTGCCCCTACGGGAACGTTTAGATAGCCCTATTGACAAGCCTGTTCCGCCCGAAGTATACTAATAGCATCAACAAAGTCAACAATTATCCTCGGAAGGAGTGGTTATGGTCGTCGACCGGAAAAGCGTTGAGGAACTCAGAAATCGTGGCGTAGTCAAGCTCAGGGACAAAGATATGTATGCCCTGTGGGTGAAGACCGCCTGCGGCAACATGAGCGCGAAGCAACTGCGCAAGCTGGCGGAAATCGCGGACAGGTACGCCCGCGGTTATCTGCTCTTCACGACCCGCCAGATACCCATCATTCCCTTCGTTCACGGCAACGACGTGGAAAGAGTCCAGGAAGAGCTGAAGGCGGTCTACCTGATTCTCGACCGCTGCGGTCCCACGGTAAGGGGTATCAATGTCTGCTACGACGACAAGTATGCCCCCTGGCGGTGACCAGATGTCTTTCCCTGGGCGAGAAGCTGGACAACTATTTCTACGCCCCGATGGCACATAAAGTGAAAATAGGCGTTGCCGGCTGCTCCAGGGACTGCATCGTTTCCCGCGTGCTCACTGATATCGGCTTTGCGGGTGTGGAACGAGGCGGTAGGGCTGGCTACGATGCTTACGTGGGCGGGCGGCTGGGGGTGAACCCGTTCCTCGGCGTGAGAATGGCCGAACTGCTCACGGAAGAGGAAGCGGTAAGGTTCGTGCAGAATTTCTTCGACTTCATGAACCGGGAAGGTAAACCCGGGGAGAGAGCCGCCGACCTCGTCAAACGGTTCGGCGCCGAGAGCATGAAGCAGGAACTGAACAAGGGCCTGCACCGGACGGTTACGCTCGAGCCAATTAAGTGCGAGACAAGCACGGTAAAGAAGTCGACTGACAAAGTTATCCTGAAAATACGGGCCACTTGTGGCGAGGTCACGGCTCCCCAGCTCAAGACAATCGCCGACATCGCTGACAGTTATGGCCTGGGGTTTGTCCATTTTGCGGTACGTGGGGCGCCGGAAGTTCCGGGCGTGGACAGCGCAAGTCTGGAGGCAATCAGGGCGGAACTGGACGGGGTGGGGATGACGATATTGGACCGGGGAATCGATAACCTCCAGGCCTGCTTTGGCGGCTACTGCACGGAAGCCAACGTGGCGCCCCAATCCTTACTCCGCAGGGTGGAGAAGCTGGTTGAAGACCTTGGCATCGACGACCTGAATATCAAAATCTCGGCTTCGGGCTGTCCCAACTCCTGCGGCATTGCCCATTTGAACGATATTGGTTTTATGGGCGTGGTCGAGCCTGGGATTGATGCTGTTAAGTGCAACGGCTGTGAGCTGTGCCGGGCGGTCTGCAAGCGTAAGGCGATTGAGATGGTTGATGGGATAGCCGTCATCGCTAAAGACAAGTGTAGCGACTGCGGGCAGTGCATCAGCGTCTGTCCGCTCAACGCCATCGCCGAAAAGCGGCGCGGCTTTGCCGTGCTGGTGGGCGGCCGGGAGGGTAAAGACACCAGGCTCGGCGAGATAATCGCCCGGTTCCTTTCTGAAGACGAGGCCGTGGCCGTAGCGGAGAGAGCCCTGCGGCTGCTCAGGGAAAAGCAGGCGGACATGGCGGCAATTATCGATGGACTGGGCATCGAGCCGTCTTCCGGAAATACTGGCATCGCGCTGACCTGTGTGGTGAATGCCCTCGGCATACCGGTTGAGATAGCCGTGCCATCGGGCGTTCCTGAGGAAAAGAAAATCATGCTCAAATTCCTCGGGGCGAAGCTGCAGGAAGCGGACGATGCGCTCTGCCCCCTCTTTCCCAGCGAGGGGGCCCGCGGGCTGGTCAATGCCCTGGTCAAAAGCCCGGCGACGCGTGCCCGGTACGTCAGTCCCAACCAGTACGAGAACGAGCTGAATGTCCGGGCGCATTACCAGAGCACTGGCCCGGAAATCTGGCGGCAGACCGAGGGCAAAATCACCCACTTCTTTGCTGGCTTCGGCACCTGCGGCACAATCAGCGGCGTTGGCAAGTTCCTGAAGGCGCAAAACCCGCAGATTAAGGTTATCGGCATGGAGCCGGCATCACCCAACCACCGGTTGCCGGGACTGAAACGCATTACCGGACTTACTGAGGAGCTGATTCCCAAAATCCTAGACCGCTCGGTGATTGACGACAGGGTGGAGGTGGCTGACGAGGACGCCTACCGCACGGCAATCGGTCTTGCCCGCAAAGACGGCATACCCGTGGGCCCAACGACGGGCGCAATTCTGTATGCGGCGCTGCAGTATGCCAAATCGAATCGAGGTCTGGCCGTAATCATCTCGCCCGATGATGCCTTTAAGTACACCTCCTTCTACAAAGAGTACCTCGAAATCGAGGCTGGTCAAAGCAAGAGCAAGCAGTGGGACCTGTCCGACCTGGTCTGCCCGCTCAGTAAAATCAAAGCCACTGAAATCTTGGACAGCCTTGACGAGGGCGAGACGGTGAGAATCATCCTGGGCAATACCGATTCGCTGACGAGCGTGGCGCAGGACATCAAGGTCCGCGGCTGGCGGCCCGGCTTTGAGCGGGAAGGGGAGAACCGCTTCGTCCTGACCGTCACCAAAAGCTAGCGGTAGCTTGCCGGCCGTCAATTGTTCTTGCGGTGTAGCTGCGCCTTTGCTTTTTTGGACGTTTCCGTCTCCTGATTTCCTCAAGCAAACGTTTCCAGAAATTATGCCCGGTGCCTGCCAGAGTCCCACGTATTCCATCGGACCCAGCAATTGACTTTGGTTGCCCAAAAGAGATATTCTGAAGAATACAATTTGCCGGGGTGTCAACTACTTCCGGGGGCATGGGTGACGAAGACTCCATATCTGGTGGACTGGGCCATTACGGAAAGCTGCAATCTAACCTGCCGGCACTGCCGCGGCATGGTCGCCGGCGACCTCAGGCGCGATAGGGCGATGCGGCTGGTCGAGGAAATCGCCGCCCTCAAGCCGGGCTGGGTCATTATTGAGGGCGGCGAGCCATTGCTCCGGACCGACCTGTTCGACCTGCTGACGGCGCTGCGCAATAAGGACATCGATGTCAACCTGATTAGCAATGGCCTTCTGCTGACTGATACCGTCCTCAGCCGTCTCCGCGAACTCGACGTCAAAGTGATGATTAGCATCGATGGCGCCACCGCCGCCACCTACGAGGCTATCAGAGCGGGCAGCAGTTTTAAGAAGGCGGTGGCCGCGGCTCGACGCTGTGCTGAAGCCAGGCTTCTCAGTGCCATCAACTGCACCATACTGAAAATGAACTACCGGGAAATACCCGGGGTTTTCGACCTTGCCGCCTCGGTGGGCGCGCCGAAGATAAACTTCATCGGGCTGAAGCCCTGCCACAACTACCCCGCCGAGCTGCTCACGGCTGAAGAATGCGGCGAGGCAATCCGGCTGGCGTGCGAGTCCGCCAAACGCACCGGTCTCCAGTTCTTCTTCGACGAGCCGTTCTTCGGGGCGGTGGTCAAGGAGTGGGGACTGCCGTTACCGGCGGCATCGGGTGATGCCGGGATTGTGGCGTCAGCGACCAACGCCTGCATTTTCGGCGAGTACCTGTTCATCGAACCCAGCGGCGATGTCAAACCGTGCAGTTTTGCGCCCATCGCCGTCGGCAATGTCAAAGAGAAGAGCCTCACCGCGATTTGGGACGAGATGCAGACCTTGCCCTTTTTCTGCCAAATCAAGGAGCCAGGCCAGAGGACGGGGCGCTGCCGCGATTGCCAGTACCTCGCCCAGTGCAAGGGTTGCCGTTCCCGCACGCGGGTGATAACTGGCGATTGGTTTGCCTCCGACCCGGTTTGCCCGTTGCTCAAGAAGAATAGTAAAGTTAAGGAGGGTTAAATGAGAGTCCTCGGCATCGACCCCGGTACCGGCAGCTTCGACCTCTTTGGCATGGAGGGGGACAAGGTCATCCTGGACACGTCATTGTCAGTGCCGAAGGTGGCGGAAGACCCCAATATCCTACTGGAGACAGCCGCCAAGGTTTTTCCACTAGATGTCATCGTTGGGCCATCGGGATACGGCATACCGGTGACTAAGATTAAGGATATGGGCGATAGGGAGCTTGACCTGATGGTACCGGACGATAAGAGTATCCCCCTGTACGGCGGCATCCGGATGGTTCTGCGGCGGATGAAGGAGCAGGGTTTTCCCGTCCAGTTTACCCCGGGCGTAATACACCTGCCTACGGTTCCCGACTATCGCAAAGCAAACAAGCTGGATATGGGCACCGCCGATAAAGTATGCTGTACCGCCCTGGCTATCAGAGACCAGGCCGAGCATTTCAATATTGACTATAGTCAGACCTCGTTTATCCTGGCGGAGGTTGGTTTTGGCTTTACGGCAATCATCGGCGTGGAAGCGGGCAAAATAGTCGATGGCTTTGGGGGGACGGCCGGGGGACCCGGCTTTCTTGCGGCGGGCAACATCGATGCCGAGCTGGTGCTCAGGCTCAAGAGTTTCCCGGGCACCGCTATTTTCACCGGCGGCGCCAGAGATGCCAGCAGTGACCCCAACCTGACGCCCGAGGAAATGGCGCAGGAACCTGAGAAGTATTCGGCGTCCTGGAATATGATGCTGGAAAGTATTGCCAGAGGTATTGCCGCCATGACCGTCGCCGTGCCCAGGCCTCGCGAGATTTTGCTTTCTGGTCGCTTGACCCGCGTCTCGCGAATTGCCCGGGCACTGGACGCCGCACTCTCTCGATTCGGAAAGGTGAGGATAGTCGGCCGTAAGGCGAATACAGCTAAAGAGGCGGCGGAGGGGGCCTACATCATCGGCGAGGGTCTGCTCGGTGGCAAATACAAGGGCAACGTTGACGGCATGCAGTTAAAGGGCGCGCGCGGCACGATGTTCGACCATATACTAATTAAGGGCATCGACTTTAGAAAGCCCTGACCTGGTCGGGAGGTGTCAGATGGCGGCTGGTAAGCTACCGGTCGTTGCAACTAAGGGCAAGCCTTTTGAGAGAGGCAAGCAGTACGGCACGCAGGCGCAGAAACTGGTGCGGCGCAACGTGGAAGTCTACTTTGATATGTGGCGCACCCTGTGGAACGCCGGCCGCCCCGAGATTCTGAAGAAAAGTAAGGAGCTCGTTCCAGTCATCGGGGAGTACGATACCGAAATATTGGAAGAATTAGAAGGCATTGCCGAGGGCGCTGGCCTGTCGCTGGAGGAAATCGTCACCATCAACTCCCGATACGAAATCAACTTCAGCTTCGGTCTGAGCTGTGGGCAGGTGGGGGAGGGGTGCACCTCGGTCATCGCTTTGCCTTCCGTTACCAGGGAGGGGCATACGCTAATCGGGCAAAACTGGGACTGGCTGACGCGATTTCAGGAACTTAACATAATCCCGCAGGAAGAACGGGACAACGGGCCGAACGTGGTGACGCAGACCGAGGCGGGGATTCTGGCGCACCGGGGAATGAACTCGGCGGGGGTGGGGGTCTGCTTCAACGGCCTGGCCTCGACCCGCGATAGCTTCGGCAAAACGGTGCCGTTTCTGATTATACTGCGCGGCGTTCTCAATGCGGAGAACTATGCCCAGTCGCTTCTGGCGGTGATGCGCGCCAAATGCACGCTCTCGGCCAACTATGCCATCGCCGCGCGGGGCGGGCAAGCCATCGACCTCGAAGTATCGCCGGTGGACGTGGGCTGTGTCTATCCGGAAGGGGGCATTCTCACCCACAGCAACCATTTCCTGGCGCTGACCAACAGAGCCGACTTTAATGACATCCTCAAGCGGGTGTACCCGGATACGCTCCACCGTTTCCAGCGTGCCCGCCAGCTTCTCGAACCGGACCGGGGGCACATCGATGTGGGTAGTTTCCGTCGGGTGTTCAGCGACCACTTCAGCTATCCGCAATCGATTTGTCGACACCCTGACCCCAAAGCCGAGGGCATCAAGCAGTGGGCAACGCTGTTCTCGATGATAATGGACCTGGACGAGCTGGCTCTGTATATTGCGGAAGGCGTGCCCTGCCAGAACGAGTACTACAAAATCTCGCCGTCCATTTTGAGTAAGGGGTAGCCCTAATCTCCCTCGCCTCTCCACCGTTTATTTAGTTGGTCTGGGTTAAATGTTAACTCTATAAACTCTACGAGCTCTACAAACCCGAAAGGCGGCTTGCCTTCCGGCTGTCCGTCTGCTACAATGCACAATCAAAGTTCTAACTAGAGGAGGCTGAGTTATGGCAAAGTACTGGTTTGACCACGTCCATATTTTGAGCAAAGACCCCTTGAAGACGGCGGAGTTCTACGAGAAGACCCAGCTCGCCAAAAGGGAGAGCGTCAATACGCTGCCTGACGGCCGGACGCTCGTTTCTCTCTCCATGGGAGGGCCGACCATAAAGGTATCCAACCCACGGATAAAACAGCTTGTTCCCGGCGCCCTTCCTGACGGCTGCGGGCTGGAGCACTTCGGGATGAGGACGGACAACATCGATAAGGCGATGGCGGAGCTGAAGGCGAATGGCGTCAAGTTCGTCCAGGAAATCACCCAGATTAACCCGAAGACCAGAATTGCCTTCTTCGCCAGCCCGGAGGGCATTCTCGTCGAGCTTATGGAAGTGAAGGCCTAGGCTCCGGGTCGGTCGTTATCCCAAACAGTCGTCCACCATCCGGCCCACATACTCGGCGATAGCAGAGGATGACGTTAGCCCCGGCGACTCAATGCCGATGAGGTTGATGAGTCCGGGCAGTCCCTTATCACTCTCCTCGCGGATGACGAAGTCGCGGAAAGCGCCGCCCTCATCCTGAAGTTTGGGGCGGATGCCGGCCATCTCCGGCTCCAAATCGTCAAACTCGATGAAGGGCAGCATTTTCTTAGCCGACTCGTAGAAGGACACTTTGCGGCGGATATCTACCGTATAGTCGAGGCTATCAAGGTAGTGGACGTTCGGGCCGAGCCGCATCCGCCCGTCAAGGTCGAAGGTCACATGGATGCCAACGCCGGCGACTTCAGCCAAGGGCACAGGGTAGATTAACCTCTTGATGAAGCGGGATTCTTGCCGTTGCCGACGCTGAAGTACTCGCCCTTGCAGTAGTGGAGCCGGTAGCCGGCCTTGTCGATGTCAATGCCCGCCATCGCGGCGACCTTATCGCTGTAGAGTCCAGCGCAGTTCAGCAGGAGGCGCGTGGCGAAGGTAGACCGGCCACTCGCATCCTCTACGGCAACCTGGTAGCCATCGACCAATTTTTCAATACCGACCACCTCTGCCCGGTAGGCAATCTGGGCATCGCTGGCTTCGGCTCTACCAGCGAAGGACTTCATCAGGCCGTGCGCGTCAATGATACCTGTCGCTTCCGAGAGAATAGCGGCCGCGCCGGTGATGTTCGGCTCCAGTGACTGCATCTCGCGCTTGGAAAGCAGCCTTAGCCCAACCACCCCGTTCTGGTCGCCCCGCTCCATCAGGGTATGCAGTTGGTCGACTTCGCCCTCGTTAGCCGCGACGATGAGCTTGCCCAGTCGCTTGTGGCCAATGCCGTACTTCTCACCGAGTTCGTAGAGCAGGCGCCGCCCCCGGACGCACAGCCGGGCTTTGAGGGAGCCGGGCGGATAGTAAATTCCGGAGTGAATGACGCCGCTGTGTCGACTGCTCGTCTCCTGGCCGAAAGTGTCGTTCTTTTCGAGGACGAAGACGGTGCGGTCGTGGCGGGCGACCTGCGCGGCGATGGCCAGCCCCACCACCCCGGCCCCCACGATGGTAATATCGGCTCGGTCTGACATACTTGCCCTAGGGTCGCTTGCCGATGTCGACGGTCACCTCAATCTGGGAAGACCCCCGGACCACAGTGAGCCTGAGCTTGTCTCCAGCGCTCTTATTCTCGCCCAGGTATGAGGTAAATTCGCCCACGTCTTTCACGGCCGCGCCGTCCACCGCAATGATGACGTCTCCAGCCTTCAGTCCGGCCATCTCCGCCGGGCTTCCGGTACCAGGCCTCTCGATGAGCACTCCATTGGCTGACTGCAGACCGCGGTTCAGCACCGTCCGCGCACTGAGGTCGGTAATCTCCATCCCCAGCCAGGGATAATCATCTTTACCATTGGCAATCAGGGCGGCGGCGACTTTTCTCATCTTGTTTGATGAAACGGCCCAGTTGACACCGTCGCCTTCGTCAGGGTTGACGCGGGCGATGACGAGACCGATGATGGCGCCTCTCGAGTTGACCAGCATCCCGCCCGAATTGCCGAAGTTGACCGCGGCGTCGAATTGGATGAGGTTGGCAATCCAGCGGGACTGCGTATCGTATTCAATCCGACCGAAGCGATTGAGGCCGCTGACAATGCCCGTGGTCAGGGTCTCATTAAGGTCAAAGGGATTGCCGATGGCGGCCACCGGGTCGCCCACCTTCACTTTGCTGGAATCGACGATGGGCGGCGGCTCGATGTTGAACTTCTTTTCCAGGGTCAGCACGGCGATGTCACTATAGGTCGACCCGCTGACTTTGCTGGCGCGGGAGACCTGCCCGTCCGGCGTGGTGACATAGACGGTAGTCAGCCTTTCGACGACGTGCTGGGCCGTCACCACGTGCGAGTCGTTATCGAAGATGAACCCGGAGCCGATGGTCACGTTGCCATCGCTGATGCTGACGCCGGCTTCTTGTGCGGCTATCAGTGCCTGCCCGATAGCCGCAGCAGAAACATCGACGCCCTCCACCTCGAACCCCATCCTGGCCAGGTAAATGGCGTTGCGGCCATTCCCCATCGCCACATCGAGCACCCGCCCCTTCGGGAGAAGCCCGGCGTTCTCGACCAGGAAAGGGGCGGGTTCGAAGCTGCTTTCGTGGACGTGGGGCATCTGCTCAGAATCCGAGTTTTTCCTTGACCAGAATCATGGTAATACGGCCGGGGTCGGCTTTTTCATAAATCAGAATCCGGCTCACCGTAGTGCCGGGGTACCCGATATTTTTCATCCTTTGGTCTTCCAGAGGCACGCAGTGCTTCCACATACGGCGGAACGCCTGACCAAGGTCAGCAACAATCTTCTGGGCGCCGGCTACCCAGATAACCTGCTTAGGCCCGTAGGCATAGGGCCCGGTGCGGGTGCCGGTGGCATCGCAGTTGAGCACCTCACCCGTCTGCGCGATTGCCTGGACGCTGGCAACAAAGTAGTCGACCAGTAGAGACTGACGCCGCAACTCGTACTGCTTTGCCGGGTCTTTTTCCGCGAAGATGGCATCCTTCAAGTTGCGCCAGGGGTGTTTCTGTGATTTTAAAACGTCAGTGAAACCTATTTCGTCGAGGGTGGTGGTGCCGCCGGTCATCACGCTGGCGCCGGCCGGGATAAGCTCCTTCAGCTTTGCGAGTGCCTCGCTTTTATTGCGGACAACAATTACCTGTATATTACGCTTCTTGAGCGCTGCGACTGTCTGCTCGATTACTTTGTCAGCGGGTATGGTAGTCCAGTCCATAGTTTTACCTCCCTTTCCACCCCTAACCCCCATCGGTCTGGGGGAAAGCCACCTCCGTGTATAGTGTCTCCACGCGCAATTTGTGTTGCTGTTCCTCTGCCGCCAGGTCTTCCAGCACCTTCCGTGTCTCACCCGCCGGGTGTATTTGGGCAAGCCCGAGATACAGCGCGTGGGCCGCTTTTTCCCGGACCGCGGCGAGCAGGAAAACATCCTTCAGTCCCATTATCGGCGGTGGCTCCGGCTCTTCCAGGGTCTCCGCTATTTTGTAATCGACCACCAGTCCCGGATTGAGAGCGCCCTTCCGGAGCTTGCCGGCCAGGTACCGTTCGAGCAGGTTCTGGTGTCCTTTCTCCTGCCTGGTCATGTCGCGCAGGGCGTCTCTCGCCACCGTATCTTTCGCTTTCTGACTCAGGTCAGAATACAAACGCTGGGCTTCAATCTCTTTCTGTATGGCCCTCTCCAGGACTTGCTGGAGGGTCAGTTGTCCCGCCATTTCTTCACTCCGAATCTAGACTTGTTTGTGCTTCAATTTCATAAGCTCGCGGCGGATGCACTTGTCCATAACCACCTGCAAGCCCGCTTCCCGTGCCTTCTGCGCCGCGGCTTCATTGACGATGCCTTCCTGCATCCACACCACCTTTGCCCCGACCTTGATGGCTTCCTCGACGATGGGCATTACGTCCTCCGGTCGGCGGAAAATGTCCACGATTTCCACTTTCTCCGGCACGACGCTCAGGCTGGGATAGCTCTTCTTACCCAGAATTTCGGTCGCCTTAGGATTGACCGGGATGACGTTGTAGCCGTGCTCAGCAAGATAAACAGCCACCTTACGGCTCGGCTTCAACGGGTCGCTGGACAGGCCAACGACGGCAACATTGCGGTATCTGGTCAGGATTTCCGCTTCGGCCATCTAGTCACCTTTGTAGAAAAGGTCGTCGTAGAGAGTCTCCAGTCGCAGCTTGTGCTTCAGCTCGTCGTGGACGAGGCCTTCACAGACCCGCTTGGCGTTCTCATCGACGAGCGCTCCCATCATTTTGGAATAGAACTCCACCGACCCCTGTTCCTTCTTCATGGCGAAGATAAGCGTGTCCTGAAGTCCGGCCCCCTCCAGTGTCTCCCCGCCGCTGACGTAGTCGCTTATCTTCAAATCGGCCACCTTCTCACGGTGCCAGTCGTGCTTGTTAAAGCTCTTGTCCTTCAGTTTCTTCAGCCGGGACTGGTGGCCCTTTTCCTCGGCCGCCAGCTCTTTGAGCAGGGCTTTGGCGCCGGGGTCATCGGTCTTGCCCTGCGCGGCGCTGTACAGCGCTTCCGAGGCAATCTCCTTGTAGATAGCAGTGTCCAGGAGTTCGGTCAATTCATCCGGCATAGGACTCTCCTTACGAATAGACTTAGCGCCCCTGACCCGGGAGCATTCATGGTTTCAAAGCGCTTCCGGTCAGGGGCTGGGTCCTTGTTCTTAGCAACGGTTCGGGGAACTACAGGTCTTCGAGCAGGGTGGTGAAGGTATCATGATGGTCTTCTTCCTGCTCAAGGATTTCGCGGAAGATGCGGTTGGTGGTCTCGTCGCCTTCCTTACGGGCCAGTTCGACAATTTGCTGGTAAAGGTCAATCGCATCGACTTCGTTCTTGACGTCCTGGGCAATCATTTCTTTGAGCGTCTTGCCGACGAAAATGGGGCTTGGCTTGGTCGTCGGGATGCCGCCCAGATAGAAGAGCCTTTCCGCAATAGCTTCGGCATGCTTCATCTCAACGACGGCGATTTGCTTGAGCTCTTCCTGGACGGCAAATCCCTTGACCCCGCTCCACTGAACGTGCTGCCACATGTACTGGATGGAGACCTGAATCTCCCGGGCGATGGCCTGATTGAGCATGTCCAACAACTTCTCGGATGCTTTGACTACTGGCATATCTTAACCTCCTTTTGTTTTATACCCGTATTATACTACCGGCTACGAAGAAACACCGTAAGTATTACTACGTATTTTTGCCCTCTAACCACCGTCAAGGGAAGGGTGCTCCGCCTTGACGAACCAGGCGGCCGGGTCTTTCAGGAACTCGAAGTAATCGAGGAGGAGACGGTGGTGCTCTTTCTCCTGGGCGGATAGCGCCTCGTAGAAGGACTTCGCCGCGTCGGAAGTGGCCGTTTTCAGCTGACTGCGGTAGAAATCATAGGACTTGTTCTCCATATCCATCGCCGTTTGGACGGCGCCGATTTCGCTGGCGAGGGCTTTAGTGGCTTTGCCTGCCTTCCCGGCAGCTTCGTTGAAGACGGTCCTCAGACCCTTGCCGGCATCAGGTTTGACGGTAATATTGGGCCAGCCTTTCTTATGGCGCAGGGCTTCATAGATTACCTCGAAGTTCTGGCGGTGGATGTCTTCTTCGGCGGCGAGAGTCTTCAACAGCTTCTTGCCGGCATCATTACTGCTTTGCGCGCTGGCCCTGAGGTAGAACTTTTTGCCGTCGGTCTCCATCTTGATGGCCGCTTGCAGGGCTTCCAGCACTCTGTTCTGTTCCGTGGTCATCAGTCCCTCCACCTGGTATCACTAGCTAGCTAGAAGTATATCACACTAGAAGCAGTGGGTGCTAGCCAAGTGCCACTTTACTTGATATACTAAAATTAGCAGGCTATTTTAGGAGGTTAGAAATGGCTGAGAAGACGGTTGTTGTTTACAGCACTCCCACCTGACCCTGGTGTCACCGAGCGAAAGAGTATCTTTCGAAGAAGAATATCAAATACACCGAGTATAATGTGGCCCAGGACCGGGAAAAAGCCCGGGAAATGATTGACAAATCAAAACAGATGGGCGTGCCGGTAATACTGGTGGATGGCGAGGTAGTGGTGGGGTTCAATCAAGCTAAGCTGGACACCCTGCTGGCATCATAGTTGACATAGTTCAGGAGGCGAGCCGTGTACGATTTGATTATTATTGGTGGCGGTCCGGCGGGACTGGCGGCCAGTGTGTACGCGGCTCGCAAACGGCTTAACACTTTACTCATCACGGTCAATATTGGCGGGCAGATAAATACCACGTGGGGCATCGAGAACTACCTGGGCTACCAGTTCATCGAAGGCCCCGAGCTAATCAGCAAATTCGAAGCCCAGGTGAAGCAATTCCCCATCGACCAGAAGATTGGTTCCAGGGTCACGTTTATCCGGAAGATTGAGGGCGGTCTTGAGGTCACGGCTGATTCCGGCGAGAAGCACCAGGGGAAGGCCGTTATCTTTGCCACGGGTAAAAGCCCGAAAAAGCTGAACGTGCCGGGGGAAAAGGAGTTCGCCGGCAAGGGCGTCTCCTATTGCGCCGTCTGTGACGGTCCGGTCTTTGCCGGTCAGAAGGTAGCGGTGGTGGGGGGAGGCAACTCCGCGGTGACGGCGGCGCTGGATATGGTCAAAATCGCTGAATACGTCAACCTGGTTTCCCTGACCAAGCTCACCGCTGACCCCGTTCTCATCGACAAGCTGAGCGAGGCAAAGAATCTCGCGGTCTACCCGGAACACCAGACCCTCAGCATCAAAGGAAACCAGTTTGTCGAAGGGGTAGTGACAAAGGACCTGAAGTCCGGCACTGAAAAACAACTCGACATCACGGGTGTCTTCATCGAAATCGGCCTGGTGCCCAACTCGGATGCGGTCAAGGGTCTGCTCAAGCTCAATAAGTGGGGTGAAGTGCCCGTTTCCTGTAACACCGAGACCGAGGTGCCCGGGCTTTATGCCGCCGGCGATGTCACCGATGTGCCCGAAAAGCAGATTATCATCGCCGCAGGGGAGGGGGCTAAGGCGGCGTTACAAGCCCATCGTTATCTACAACGCCTGACATAGGCTGTTGTTTCAGAGGAGGTGGCTGATGCGGAAAAACATTCTTTTGATTGTTGGGATTCTGATGCTTGTTGCTGGTCTTATCGGGATTGTCTTTAGCTGTGCGCCGGGGCCAGTCCCAGGCTACCAGTACCCGCGCGGGCCCGGTATGATGGGACCGGGTGGCATTATGGGTCCCGGCGGGATGATGGGACCCGGTATGATGGGCGGGGGCGGGTTCTACCGGGCGGGCGGACCGCGCCTCAGCCTCGACCAGGCGACCAAAATCGTCGAGGACTTCCTGCGGGACCGCAATGACCCCGACCTCAAAGTCAAGGAGATAATGGAGTTCGAGTTCAACTTCTACGCCGAGTTCATGGAGAAGAGCACCGGCATCGGCGCTTTTGAGGCGCTCATCGACCCATATACCGGGGACATTTATCCCGAGCCGGGTCCCAATATGATGTGGAACACCAGGTACGGGATGATGTCCGGCATGATGTGGGGCACCCCCAGCCCCAGCGCCCCGATGACGGTGACTGAAGAGCAAGCGCTCAAATACGCTCAAGAATTCCTGAAAGGCTATCTGCCCGGGGGCAAAGCGGATGAGGTGGAGCGGTTTTACGGTTACTACACCATTCACGTCCTCAAGGACAACCAGATTTACGGGATGCTGAGCGTCAATGGCTACACCGGGCAGGTCTGGTACCATGCCTGGCACGGGCCGTTCCTACGGCTGAAGGAGTTTGAGCACTAGCGGGTCGTGGGGTGCTGGCTGTGGTCAAGGAAGTGAAGAAAAAAGGACAGACTCTTTACCTCTGTGCAGAATGCGGCATAGCCTACCGGGAGAAGGAGTGGGCGGAGAAGTGTGAGGCATATTGCCGGGAGTACCACGGCTGTAACCTGGAAATCATAGAACACGCCGTGCCGCTGGAATAAGAGCTAGTCCTGACTTGTTTCCGACCGGGGGAAGAGGTACACCAGCCATATCATTTGCAGGACGCCGAAGACGAGCAGGACCGACTAGTCTTCTCGTGGACTACTTCTTTTGCTGGCCGACGTATTGCTCCGGATTCTGGTCGAAGGCTTTCTTGCAGCCCATAGCGCAGAAGTAATATTTCTTGCCTTTGTATGTCGAGGTAATGGCCGCTTTTTTTTCGTCAACCTTCATTTTGCACACCGGGTCGAGCACCATAGCACATCTCCTTAAAATCCCTTATATTTTGATGATAGCATACGTCAGCGTGTGATGTATATCATATACAGCCACGAACAAATGTTTCTAAAATAGGATAAGATTAAATAGAGGAGGTAGGATATATGAAAGCCATTTCAATTGTTGTTGCTCTTCTGGGTATTGCCGCAATAGTCATCGGTGCCGTGTTTGTGGGACTGGGTATGTCGCGAAATAATGAGTTGGTGCAGGCGATGAGGCAGGAAAAGGTCGCTCTAGGTATTGAGCAGTCCGATGCACAAGCTGGACAGGTTATTGATTCTCTTGGTGAAGCGCTCAAAGCGGGCGACACCATCCGCGAGCACCGCCGCAGCATCGCTCCCAGTTACAGCGATTTGCTGGCAGGCGGGAACTATGACCCCACCAATCCCAAGCAACTGACCTACGCCCAGGCGATGAACCTGGAAAACTACCTGTACCTGGCAGTGGTCGCCTTCGGCTTGACGCAGGCGGTAATGGGCAGCGGTGCCTTCATGGTTCTCACCGGGCTGGCACTGGTGGGGACGGGAGTGGTGCTATACAGAGTGACTCAGAAGCTTTAAGAGTCTGGCGTCGGGGTTAGTCGCCCGCCCTGCTTTGTGCTATACTGAAATAGCTATTGAGGGTAGGCCGTGAGAGTCAGTGTAGACCGGGACCTGTGTACGGGCGTGGGCAATTGCGCGGCGATTGCCCCGACTGTTTTTCGCCTTGATGAAGAAAACAAGGCGATGGTCTTAGACCCATCCTCGGTCGACGAGGGGACGTTGTGGGATGCGGTGCAGAGCTGTCCGGAGAAGGCAATAATCCTGGAAGATGATTCGGGTACTCAGCTTTATCCCTGAAGCCAAATAGTAATGCCGCTAATGTCCTGAGGAGGCAAGATGGAAGTCGCAGAAGCTCTGGCTTTAATCCAGAGGATAATCGAAGAGCACCGGCAGTTTATCGGGGGATTTCAAAACCTGGAACAAATGGCGAATGACAGCAGCGTGATGCGCGGTCTGGATTTGAGTAAGGAGGCTTTTATACCAGGAAGACTGGACCAGAAAGAAGGTCTGAAGAAGTTGGGAGAGCTCTTGTTGTCTATCTCAAAAGGGCTGAGGGCGCATTTCGGCCGTGAAGAGGCGGCGCTTCCCGGAGTAGTCACGCGATATGGCACGGAAGAAATAGCCTCCGATTTGCGTTCCATACTTCTGGAGCATGAAGACCTGAGAAACCGTATCACCCAAGCGGAGAAACATGTTGCCGAGCTGACGGGGGGTGGCTTGACCCGCCAAGTCTGGGAGGCAACTGCTCACGATATGCGCGCTCATATGACCCACACCCGGAAGCTGCTTGAAGCTCACGCAAAAATCGAACAGACACTCTTAAGTAGCTTAGAGAAAGCGCTGAAAGCAAGCTAAACCAGCCTGACGTCAAAGTTGGAGGTTATGGTGCGCAGGGTCTATTTCGATAATGCGGCCACTACCCGGATACTGCCTGAAGTCCGTGAGGCGATGATGCCTTATTTCGATGAGCACTTCGGCAATCCGTCCTGCCTGCACGACTGGGGCGATGCCACCCGTCAGGCGATGGAAGAGGCGAGAGCGCAGGTGGCGGGACTGGTCGGCGCGGAGTCCGAAGAAATCATCTTCACCAGCAGCGGTACGGAGAGCAACAACTTTGCTGTTAAAGGCATCGCCCTGGCCCAGCAATCGAAAGGCAAACATATCGTCCTTTCGGCCATTGAGCATTTTTCCGTCCTGCACTCGGCGCGGACACTGGAAAAAATGGGCTTTGAGCTGACGCTGGTGCCGGTGGACAAATACGGTTTGGTTGACCCTGATGATGTCAAAAAGAGCCTGCGTAAAGATACGGTGCTGGTCTCCATTATGTTTGCCAATGGCGAGGTCGGCACCATCGAGCCGGTGCGGGAAATTGCCAGAGTTACCAAAGAGGCCAACATACCTTTCCACACCGATGCTATCGCCGCGGCCGGCACGATGCCAATCAATGTCAAAGAACTGGGGGTTGATGCCCTCAGCCTGACGGCCAACCAATTCTACGGTCCCAAGGGCGCCGGCGCCCTGTATGTCAGAAGAGGGGTGCGCATTATGCCCCTGCTGGATGGCGGGGTGCAGGAGGGGGGACGCCGCGCCGGCACGGAGGATACCCCGGCCATCGTCGGGTTGGGCAAGGCGGCGGAGCTGGCGCGACTCAACATGAAGTCGTGGATAGCGCAAATGATACCCCTGCGCGACCGCCTGCTTAAAGAGTTACCCGCCCGAATCGACCACGTCACCGTGACCGGGCATCCACAGAACCGCCTCCCCGGCAGCGCCAGCTTCTGCGTCCGGTTTATCGAGGGCGAGTCGATGCTGATGCTGTTGAACAGCCAGGGCATCGCCGTGTCCAGCGGGTCGGCCTGCACCTCGCGGGCGCTCAAGGCGTCACACGTGCTCATTGCTATGGGAGTCTCGCACGAGATTGCCCAGGGTTCCATTTTGTGCTCGCTGGGCGTTGAAAATACCAGAGAAGATGTCGATTATTTCCTGGAGACTCTGCCATCCATCGTCGACAGGCTAAGGCAGATGTCGCCGCTTTACGCCAAGTTCACCAAAACCAAAGGAGGCAAATAGTATGCCGATATACAGTGAAAAGGTGATGGAATACTTCATGCACCCGCGTAACGTGGGGGAAATCGAAAACGCCGACGGGGTGGGTGAGGTGGGCAATCCGGTCTGCGGGGATATGATGACGTTCTACATTAAGGTCAAGGACAACCGCCTGGCCGAGGTTAAGTTCAAGACTTTCGGCTGCGGGGCGGCCATTGCTGTCTCCAGCATGGTCAGCGAAATGGCGATGGGCAAGACGTTGGAGGAGGCCCGGAAGATTACTCCCCAGCTCGTCGCCGATGAGTTGCAGGGACTGCCCAAGAATAAGTTCCATTGCTCCAACCTGGGGGCGCAGGCCCTCAACAAAGCCATTGATGATTATCTAAGCAAGACAAAACCGGGGGGCAAGAAAGAATCGGGGAGCAAGAAGAAAGCAGGGACCAAGAAATAATGGTTGCCAGAATCCTTTATCCTGAGCTGAAGACTCCGGCGGTGCTGGTCGATATGGACAGGCTGGAGGCAAACATCAGGGAGATGTCTGACCTCTGCAAGAGCGCCGGCGTCAAACTGCGGGCGCACGTCAAAGTCCATATGTGCGCCGATATTGTCAAGATGCAGATGGCCGCTGGAGCTTACGCCGTCGAGCTGGGGACAGTCTACGGAGCGGAGGCGTTGGCTGAGGCGGGAATCAACGATATCCTCATCGCACACCCGACCTCTTACACCGGCGACAAGATGGAGACTCTGAAAAGGCTGCTCAAGAAGCGGGGGCAGAAGACCACCGTCGTCCTCGATATGGTGGAGCAGGCGCAGACCGTCTCTCAGATAGGTCAGGAGCTGGGCAAGAAAGTGCCGGTGGTGCTCAAGGTTGACGTTAACGCGGTCATCAACGGCTTTTCGCGCTTCGGCGTTCTGCCGGAGGCAACCCTGAAAGTGGCGAAGGAGTTCGTCAAACTGCCCGGCATCGACTTCAAAGGTCTGTATGCCCATGAGATGCCGCTCAACACCACAAAGGAAGGGCTGGAGAAAGCCGCCCTGGACTGCTGCACGCTGATGGTGGACACGGCGAAGCTATTGAAAAAGGAAGGCATACCGGTCGAGCACCTTTCCGTGGGTGGCTCGCCCACCATCCGCCCCATTTCCAGGTTCATGAGGGAGGGCAAATTCCGTGAAATCACCGAGGTGCATCCCGGCAACTTCGTCATCGGCGATATATCTTATGTGAAGGAAGGCGGTAACACCCGCGAAATGTACGCCGGCTCGGTTCTGGTCACGGTCACCAGTACCGCCCATCCCGAAAAAGCCATCATCGACGCCGGTTTCAAGACTTTCGGTGGCGACTACATGGTCGGCGCGGCCAAAGAGCCGGACTACTGGTGGAACGGCTGGCCCACTTTCGGTGAAGCGCAGGGCCGACTCGACCTACGCTGCGGCTTTCTGAGCGCCGAGGTCGGTTCGATATACTATATGGACCCTTACCGGAAACTTGAGGTTGGCGAGCGTATCGAAATCGTCCCGAACAACATCACTCTGGTCATCGCCATGCACGACCAGATTTACGGGGTGCGGAGGGGTAAGGTGGAGAGGACATTTGCGGTGACGGGGCACGGGAGGGGTATTTAGCAGGAGGAAGTATGGCAGGAAAGCAGAGCATTCCCTATCCGGAAATCGATACCCCGGCGGTGCTTCTCGACCTGGACAAGCTGGAAGCCAACATCAAGGTGATGTCGCGGCTGGCGGCCGAAGCCGGGCTGAGGCTCCGACCCCACGTCAAAGTCCACGAGAGCGCGGACATCGCCAAACTGCAGATGGATGCCGGCGCTTGCGGCATCGAGGTGGGTCCGGTCGACCAGGCGCTGGCAATGGCCGAGGCCGGCTTCAACGATATTATCATTGCCCATCCCTTCTACGGCGCGCCCAAGCTGGAAAAGCTCAAGAAGCTCGTCCAGAAGCCGGGCGTGAAAGTGGCCGTGGTCTTCGATATGTTTGAACAGGCGGAGGGGATTTCCCAGGTAGGACAGGCGCTCGACAAGAAAGTGCCCGTCATCATCAAATTAGAGACCGGGGCGAACCGCTACGGCGTTCAGCCCGGAAAAGCCGTCGTAGAAATGGCAAAGAGAATCCGCCAGCTGCCCGGCGTGCAGTTGAAAGGTATCTACACCCACGAGGCCGGCGGTGCCACACTGGAAGAAATCGATAAGATGGCGTTTGACGTCGCTGTGGCCGCCGAGGAGACGGCGAAGCTCCTGAAGAAAGAAGGCTTCACCATCGACCATGTCAGCGCCGGCGCCTCGAATACCTACCAGGCGACCTGCCGCTACGTCAAGAAAGGCCAGTTCACCGAGCTGACGGAAATCCATCCCGGCAGCTGTGTCATCGGCAGCATGATGCATGTCCACCGCCTGGCAATGACCCTGGACCAATGCGCCATGACGGTGCTGGTCAGCGTGATGAGCACCTCTCATCACCCAACTCTGGCTGTCGTTGATGCCGGTATTAAGACCTTCGGCGGGGATTCGCTCATCTGGCGGCGCGACGCCCCCGACTTTTTCTGGGAAGGCAAGCCGGGCTTCGGATATGTGAAGGGCCGTCCCGACCTCTGGGTGGGCTTCCTGCACGCCGAGACCGGCCGCATTTTCTATAAAGACCAGAGCCAGAAACTGGCGCTCGGGGAGCGGGTGGAGATTATTCCGAACAACTCGTTTGTCGTCATCAATTTGCATAAAGAGCTTTACGGTGTCCGTAAAGACAAAATCGAGAAAATGATTCCCGTGACCGGCATGGGGCGGGGTACTTAAAGGAGGGTAGAGCTATGGTAAACAAGCAAACGGCGGACAAAGGTCAGCGTTTCTGCCCTTACTGCGATGAAGAAGTGGCGACCGCAGAACAGCCCTGCAAGGCGTGCGGTGTGACCGTATTCTACTGTCCCAAGTGCCGCAAACCGGTGGAGAGGAGCCTGCGAAAGTGTCCGCACTGCGGCGCGGCGATAAAGGGGGAAAAAACTTAAGGAGGTGGGGGTGATGGAAGAGAAAGAGAAGTTAACCATTGTTGTTTTCAGCGGCGATTTGGACCGGGCGCTGGCAGCTTTTATGCTGGCCACGACGGGCGCCAGTATGGGCATGGACGTGACGATGTTCTTCACCTTCTGGGGGCTGAACGTCATCAAGAAGAACGAGGGCGGCTGGAAGAGCAAGGGGATAATGCGCAAGATGCTCGGCATCATCAACCGCGGCGGGTCGAAACGGCTGACGCTCTCTAAGTTCAATTTCCTGGGCGCGGGCACCTGGATGATGAAACAACTGATGAAAGACACGAAAATGCCCTCGGTCGAGGAGTTCATCCAGATGGCAAAGGAGATGGGTGTCAAGATGATTGCCTGCACCACTTCCTGCGGGGTGATGGGATTGCCGGCGGAGGCTTTCCGCGGTGAAGTGATGAGTATGGCCGGCGCGGCATTCTTCCTTGGCGAGGCGCGCAAGTCTAAGACAACCCTGTTTATCTAAGAGGCAAGATGAAAGCGGAAAAGACTATCGATTGTGTCGGGCTATACTGTCCGATGCCTATCGTCAAGACCGCCGCCAAAATCAAGGAGTTGAAAGTGAGGGAAGTGCTGGAGGTGGTATCGGACGACGTGGGGATAAAGCAGGATATGCCGGCCTGGTGTGAGGCGACTGGCCACGAGTGCCTCGGGATGGAGCAGGCGGGCGCGGAAATCAAGTTCTACGTCCGGAAGAAGCACGACTAAGCCTAGCTGGATAAGCCCGCATGAGACTCTTCGCTTCGCTCAGAATGACACTTGGTACACTATCACCCTGAGCGGAAATGAAGGGTCTCATCTCGCGAGACTTACTGACGCCAATTATTGCAGGCAGCCCCTAGGGCTTCGTCAGCCAGGGCATCATCTCCCTCAGTTTGCTGCCTACCTTTTCCGAACCATGCTCGTCTTCCAGACTGAGCAAAGTCAACAGGTTGGGGTGCCCCAGCTTACCTTCCAGAATCCACTTCTGAGCAAAAGAGCCATCTTCAAGCTCTTTTATGATTTTCCTCATTTCCGTCCTGACGGCATCATTGCCCATCCGGTACTGGCTGAGCATTCCGCCGTACTGAGCGGTCATACTGCAACGTCGTAGCATCCCCGGTACGCCATAGGCGTTGATAAGGTCGGCCACCGCCTTCAGCTCGTGGAAAAGCTCAAAGTAGGCGGCTTCCTTGGTGTAGCCCGCTCTGACTAATTCTTCCCACCCGACTTTGATTACTCCCATCACGCCGGCAAGAATGCCGCAGTGTTCGTTGAACAGGTCGCAGACGGTTTCTTCTTTGAAAGTAGACTCCAGGACTCCGGCTTTGGTGCAGCCGATACCCTTGGCATAAGCCAGAGCCAGTTGTAGCGCTTTCCCCGAGACATTTTGGTGGACGGCAACAGAGGCAGGGGCGTATTGCTTTTCGACAAATAGCTTGCGGAGGAGGACGCCGTGGATGCGTGGGGCAACCATCGTGACGTCAACATTTGGGGGTGGCACTACCTGGTGATAGTAGATATTGAACCCGCTGGCAAATTGCAGGACTTTACCTTCCGTCAGATTCGGCTGGATATAATCGCGGAAGACCTGAGCGTGAAAATCGTCGGGCACCAGCAGGACGATGATATCGGCGCGCCGGACAACTTCGTCTGCTTTCAGGACTTCGAAACCCGCTTTCTTCGCCGCTTTCCAGGGCACGCTGTTAGGCACTTCGCCAACAATAACGTTACAGCCGCTGTCCCTTAGGTTCTGCGACTGCGCATGCCCCTGGCTGCCCCACCCGATAATGCCGATGAGCTTGTTCTTGAGCAGGGATAGGTTCGCATCCTTATCGTAGTAAATCTTTGCCATTTTCTCCCTCCGCATGAATTTTCTAGACTAGTCTAGGGGTTCAATTTAGCAATGTCAAGACCTGGACTTCCTTGCCAGGAGCAGGGAAATTACCGAAAGTGCGATGCTGATGAGAGCAACGACCTCGAACACCCGGACGATGCCATATAAATCCATAAAGTACCCGAAGATGGGCTGGATGACGCTGATGCCTTCCATCCCCAGCCCAAAGTAGATACCGAAGACGGTGGCGCGGAGGTGGGGCGGCACGTTATCCATCAGGTACGGCTGGACGCACGCTTGCCTCATGTAAAGCAGCAGAGCAAAAACGACGAAAATGGCAATCAGGCCAACGTTGAAAGGCAGAACGGTGAACAGGTAGATGACCGGTCCGGTGGCGACAAAAGACAGGAAGATGGCGTTGGTCCGGCCCCACCGGTCGGACAGCCACCCCCCGAACAAGCTGCCGGCAATTCCTCCCGCCCTGATAACGCCGATGAGCGTGGCGGCAGAGGCAGGGGTGACGCCGTGCTTATCGACCAGGTAGACGGGAATGAAGGACATCACTGAGCCGCCGATGAGTTGGCTTAGCACGGCGAGAGTAAAGATGACGCCGACGGCGCTGATGACCTTGAGGATGTTATCGCCTTTCTTTGGGGCAGAAGCATCACTGGCGACTGTCCTGGTCTTCTTTTCCGATGGAAGGTTGCCGAACTTCTTCAGGACAAACGGGACGGCGATGATTGCCGGCAGGCTGAGGAGAACGAAGGCGGGACGCCAGCCGGTGAACTCAGCGATGACGCCGCCCAAAATTGGCCCGATGGAAAAGCCCAGGCTGCCGCCGACCATGTGGATGGCGATGGCTTTGCCACGCCGGTCGACCTCAAAATAGCTGGAGATGGCGGAGGCGGCGGCCGGGTGGTAAGCGCCGGCGAAAATGCCCCAGATGATGAGGATAGCCAGCATCGGGTAGTAGCCCGGACTCAAGCCAGCGGCGACTGCCGCCAGCCCCACCCCACCCAGCCCGGTGGCAATAATGATACTCCGCTTGAGTCGGTCGCCGAGCCAGCCTCCGGGGAACTGGGACAGACCGGAGGTAACATTGAGCGCCGAGAGCAGGAAGCCAGACTGAAGGTAGTTCAGTCCCAGCCCGGCTTTGATAAGGGGAAGGAAGGCGGGGAGCAAACCGGTGCACAGGTCGTGGCTGAGGTGGGTATAGGTAAAGAAAAGGGCGGTCCCCCCGCCCCACCTCTGGAATATGTCACCAGGTCTTTTGTTGGTAGACAAAGGTCATCTCTCTGCGTGATTTCATGTTGCTGGAGTCTATCTTAGTATTTTGGAAGCGATTATACAAGCTGAACAACGCTGAGTTTGAAAGAACCCATCCCCTTCAGGGTGAACCCTTCTGGGTGAACCCTTGACCCCCTTCCCTTAGAAAGGGTCTTGCCTCAAATGTCATCCTTCAGCTGAAGGACGAAGTGACGAAGAACCTGTGGGCGGGGCTGGCGGTGCACAGATAGTCCCCACCACCCCCAGACCCCTTCACCGTGTTCAGGGCAGGCTCTTCGCGGAGTTTATCCTGAGCCGGAGCGAAGGGCTCAGGGTGACATGGATGCGATTCTTTTGGGGCAAAGCCCTTAGAAAGGGAAGGGGGAAAATATTTTTCAAGAGGGACCAGCGCCCCTCTTAACGCCCCGCTTCTGGTTTCCCTTGTCATATTGCGAGTCCCGATGGAATCGGGACGTGGCATTCATGCCGAGTTCATGCCGAGGCAATCCGCCTCAGGCGGACTGCTTCGCTGCGCTCTCAGTGACAGTGTGGCGCGTGATTGCTTCGCTTTGCCTGCCCTGAGCGCCCCGAGACTCTTCGCTTCGCTCAGAGTGACAGGAGCGAAGGGCTCGCAGTGACAATCAACAATCCTCAGCCTCATTCAGTTGAATACGCATTCGCCGATACGATATAATCAGCAATAGTGTCTTGTTCCCCGAGGAGGTTGTTTTGCTAAAGACGCACAGCTGTGGCGAACTGAGGAAAGAGCATATCGGGCAGAGGGTGGAGCTGGCGGGCTGGGTCGACCGGCGGCGCGACCACGGCGGCCTCATTTTCATTGACCTGCGCGATAGGGAAGGCATTGTCCAGGTCGCCTTCAACCCGGAAATCGCCAAAACCGCTCACGATGTCGCCGGGAATATGCGCGGCGAGTTTGTCGTTAAAGTCGCCGGTGAGGTCGCCCACCGACCAGCCGGCACGGAAAACTTCAAACTACCCACCGGCGAAGTTGAAGTCATTGTCCGGGAAGCGGAAATCCTCAATACCTCCCAGACGCCGCCTTTCTATATCAACGAAGAAGTTGAAGTGGACGAGAACGTCCGCCTGAAGTACCGCTACCTTGATTTGCGGCGGGCACGGATGAAGAACAACCTCATTTTCCGCCACAAGGTGGTCAAGTTTATGCGGGACTTCCTTGACGCCCGCGGCTTTATTGAAATCGAGACACCCATATTGATTAAGAGCACTCCGGAAGGGGCGCGCGACTACCTGGTGCCGAGCCGCGTCTATCCCGGCAAGTTCTACGCTCTTCCCCAGTCCCCCCAGCAACTCAAACAGCTCCTGATGGTGGCCGGGCTGGAGAAATATTATCAGATTGCCCGCTGCTTCCGTGACGAGGACCTGCGCGCCGACCGACAGCCGGAGTTCACCCAGCTTGATTTGGAGATGAGCTTCATCGACGAGGAAGACATCCTCCAGTTGCTCGAGCAAATGTACACCTCGATGGTCGAGACGCTTCTGCCGGGAAAGAAAATGCTCAAGCCCTTCCCCCGCCTGAAATACGCCGAGTGCATCGATAACTACGGCTCCGACCGGCCCGATTTGCGCTACGGGATGCAAGTCCGTGACCTTTCCGATATTGCCGCCGAAACCGAGTTCGGCGTGTTCAAGAACGTGATTGCCAAGGGCGGTAAAGTGAAAGGCATCTGCGTCTCCGGCGGCGCCAGCTTCACCAAGAAACAGCTCGAGGAGCTGGGACAGGTCGCCCAGAACTTCGGGGCGAAAGGGCTGGTCACGATGTCGCTCGGGTCTGTTCCCGGGAGTATCGATAGCCTGACGATGGATATGGTGAAGTCGATGGCGGCCAAGTTCGTCACCCTCGGTCAGGTCAAGGCGATGGCAAAGCGATTTGAGGCGAAGTTGGGCGATTTGCTCCTCATCATCGCTGGCGATGCCAGGCCGACGGCGCTGGCGCTGGGCGGACTGCGCCACGACCTGGGTAAGCGGCTCAAGCTGGCCGACCCCGATATGTTCGCCTTTGCCTTCATCGTCGATTTCCCTTATTTCGAGCGTAACAAAGACACCGGCAACTGGGAAACGGTGCACCATCCTTTCACCATGCCCAAAGATGAAGACATGCCTTTTCTCGATAGCGATATCGGGAAAGTCAGGGCCAAGAGCTACGATATCATCTGCAACGGCTACGAGTTATCGAGCGGCAGCATCAGAATCCATAACAGCGATTTGCAGAAGAAGATTTTCCAGATTCTCGGTTACACGGACGACCAGATTCAAGCCCGCTTCGGGCATATGCTGGAAGCCTTTAGCTACGGCGCCCCGCCCCACGGCGGTATCGCCCCGGGCATCGACCGCACGGTGATGCTATTGGCGGGCGAGGAGAGCATCCGAGAGGTCATCGCCTTCCCCAAAAACCAGAGCGCCGCCGACCTTACCTTCGATGCGCCGTCGCCGGCCCGCGAGGAGCAGTTGAAAGAGCTCCATATTAGAGTTGAAGAAGAGCAAGAAGAGTAGCATGGTTGACATAAAAGAAGTCGCCGAAAATATCTACTGCATAGACGATGGGGTTTATGGGGTCAAGGGGTGGGGCAGCGTCTACCTGATTAAGGAAGAGGGGAAAGCCCTCGTTGACACCGGGCCGACTACCTCGGCGCCGTTAGTCCTGGAAGGCATGGCCAAGGTGGGTGTTAGTCCGAAGGATATCAACTACATCATCACCACCCACATCCACCTCGACCACTCGGGCGGGGCGGGTTTTCTGCTGAAGAAGATGCCGCAGGCACAGGTTGTTGTTCACCAGCGAGGCGCCAAACACCTCATCGACCCCAGCCGGCTGGTGGCAAGCATGGTCGCTGTTCAGGGGGAAGAGACGAAGCGGATGTTCGGCAAGGTGGTGCCGGTGGCAGAAAGCCGGGTGCGGGTGGTGTCGGACGGCGACACGGTTGATTTGGGCTGCGAGCAGGTACTGAAGATAATCGATGCTCCCGGTCACGCCCCGCACGAGCTCTGCGTGCTGGAGAATAAGAGCCACGGGATATTCACGGGGGATGCCGGTGGGATGTACCTGGGAGAGGGCATCTCTGCCCCGCTGACACCGCCGCCCAGCTTTGACGCTGAATTGTATATTGCCACGTTGGAAAAAATGGCTGATATGGAGCCTTCGCGACTATATGTGGCTCACTTCGGCGTAGTGATGAAGGTGAAAGAGCACTTTGAAGCTGTTATTGACGAACTCAGGCTGATGGAGGAACTGGCGGGCAGATTGGCAAAGACGAATGAGCTGGATAAGCTGGCCGAAAAACTGCTGGCAAAGAAATCGGCCAAACTCGCCCGGATAAAGAGGTCGTCGCCGGCACTGTACAAATATGTTGTCGAGCACGGTATTCCAATGAATGTGTCCGGTTTTGTAAAATATTATAAAGAGAAGCACGGCCTTAACCAGGAGGGATAGTGAAAGTCACCAAAGACAAGGTAGAAAATAGCCAGGTATTCCTCACCGTCGAGATGACGCCGGAAGAGGTCGAAACAGGTCTCGCGGAGTCGTACAAGAACCTGGTCAAGAGAGTCAATATTCCCGGCTTCCGCAAGGGTAAAGCGCCGCGGGCAATCTTCGAGCGGTTCGTGGGCAAAGAGAGCCTGCTCGAGGATGCCATCAACCACATGGTGCCGGACGCCTGCGAGAAGGCGCTCAAAGAGCAGAGCATCGAGGCAATTGCCCAGCCGCAAATCGAGGTAACGCAGACCGAGCCAGTGACTTTCAAGGCCACCGTCCCCATCGCGCCCACGGTCAAGCTGGGCGATTACCACAGCATCAAGATGTCGCTGGAGTTGGCCACGGTGCCCGATGAGGACATCGACAAAGCCATCGAGCAAATCCGTCACCAGCACGCCACGTGGGAAGTGGTCGACCGTCCGGTGGCTCTCGAAGACATGGTGGTGATGGATATCGAAAGCCAGATTGGCAATGCGCCTTTCATCAACCAGAAGGGCCTCCAGTACTACGCCCGTAAGGAGATGACCTTCCCCGTCCCCGGCTTCGCCGAGCAGATTGCCGGGATAAAGAAGGGCGAGGAGAAGGAGTTCAAACTCCCGTTCCCGGCCGACTACCACCGCGCCGAAATGGCGGGCAAAGAGGCATCCTTCAAAGTAAAGGTCGTTGAAATCAAGCAGGAAGTTCTGCCCGAGCGGAACGATAATTTCGCCAAACAGGCCAGCACCGAGCTCAAGACCTTTGCCGAGCTCAAGGAGCGGTTGGCCGCCAATCTGAAGCTCAGGGCGGAAGAGAAGTCCAAACGCGAGTTCGAAGATAAAGTGGTTGGCGCCGTAGTCGAGCAGGCCAAGGTCGAGTTCCCACCGGTGCTCGTCGAGGGTGAAGTTCATAGCCTGATTGACGACCAGGCGCGACGCTTCCAGATGCAGGGTATCAACTACGAGGACTATTTGAAGAGTATCAACAAGACGGGCGAACAGCTTCACGAGGAATTTCACCCTATAGCCGAAAAAAGAGTCATCCGGTCACTGGTGCTGGGCAAGGTCGCTGAAGAGGAGAAGATTGAGGTCAGCGAGGCGGAAATCGACGCTGAGGTCGAGAACATGGTGAAGGGCGCGACGGAGAAGAAGGAGGAGCTTCAGAAGCTCTTCAATAGTCCCCGCTCGCGCGAATCGATTAAGCAGGTGCTGTTGACCCGCCAGACTCTGGAGAAACTGACGGAGTTGGCCAGGAGCCAGAGCGGTGAAATCGTGACGCCCGCCGTTGAAGCCGCAAAACCCGAGAAGACCACGGAGAAGAGAGAGGAGGCAAAACAATGATAGACCCAACTAATGTTATCCCGATGGTAATTGAGAGCGGCGCCAGGGGAGAGCGCGCCTTTGACATCTATTCGCTCCTGCTGAAGGAGCGTATTGTCATCCTGGGTAGCCCCGTCAATGACCAGATTGCCAATGTGATTATCGCCCAGCTTTTGTATTTAGACCGGGAAGACCCGGACAAAGACATCAGCCTGTACATCAATAGCCCGGGCGGTGTCATCAATGCCGGCCTGGCAATCTACGATACGATGCAGTTGATAACTTCGGAAGTATCGACTATCGGTTTCGGTTTGGCGGCGAGCATGGCGACTGTCCTGCTGTGCTCCGGCGCTAAAGGCAAACGCTATGCTTTGCCCAACTCGACGATTCACCTGCACCAGGCTTTCGGTGGGGCGCAGGGTAGAGCGGCCGATGTCGAAATCGCCGCCCGCGAGATTATGCGGCTCCAGGAGATAATCCGCGGCATCCTGGTCAAACACACCGGCCAGCCAATGGAGAAGATTATCCACGACACCGATAGAGATTTCTACCTGAACCCGGAGCAGGCCGTGGAATACGGCATCATCGATGAAGTCCTCAAGAAGCCGGAGAAGGAAGCCAAAGCCAAGAAGCAGTCGTCCTAGCTGGCAATTCTGGGCAGACCTTAGAGCTGGAGGAGTGTCCGGTTATGCTCCTCCAGCTTTTTTTATATGAGAAGGGGGGTGAACCTCTCCACCTCTGGTTCTGGCTTTATATGGACAGTAGACCCTTCACCCGCTCGTCTATCTCTCGGCTCAGGTCGTAGCCCTCTATCAACCGTCCTCGCGAGTCAATCACTTTCTTGTCCGGAGTGATTTTGACTTTGCCCTCGCTGAAGGCTTTGATGGTGGTGGCGAGCAGGGGGATTTCGCGGATGTAGCCGTGCTCGCGGATGGTCTTGAAGAGGAGGTTGTTCTCGCCTTCTTCCTTCTGAACTTGTTCGATAGAACGGCCCCTGATTGTCTCCCAGTATTTGTCGAAGGCTTTGCCCCGGATGGGGAACCGGCAGTAGGTCACCACCGGACCCCGGTCCAGCTCCGGCGTCACCAAGTGCATCATTACGCCGGTCTCTTTGGTGCCATCGGCGATGAGTTTCCAGATGACCTCCTGCCAGGTGCCCTTGGGGCCATCGGGGGCGGCGGGGTGGAGGTTAATCATATTGTATTTCTGGCACAGCTCGGGACCCACGACTAGCATATAGCCCGCCAGCACACACAGGTCGGGGTGGAAATTCTTGAGGCGCGCCATCACCTCTCTATCGTATTCCAGCCGCCAGTCGGGCAGGACTCCTGCCGCGTCCGGTTTGGTCAGGCCGAGCCGGGCTTTGAACTTGCGGTAGGAATAGGTGACAAGAGGAATCCCGTAGTCTCTGACCATCTTGAGAAGAACATCGGTGGCTTCGGCTTCACCGGGGTCGCGACTGCAAAAGACGAACTTGATTTTAGCCTTCAGGTCGCCGGCAGTGGTGCTGTCCTGCACCGCCTTGAGCAGGCCGCGGGAGCCTTTCCCCCGCGCCGTGGAAAACCAGCCCAGCTTGTACACAGCTTGTTCCTCCTTCCCGATGCCCTGCGAGTTTATGGAGTTGCTTGAGTTTGTTGGGTTGGTTGAGTTGATTGAGTTAGTGTCGGCCTAAACATGACTCTTCAACTCCATAAACTCTACGAACTCTATAGACTCCACAAACCCAAAAACTGGAAGGACGTAACGGGTATAGGTTTCTTAGCACTCTCCTCTAATATTTCTTTAGCTTAGCCAGGGCGCTGCTGACGTGGGTCAGCGGATTGGTGCGGTGGCCGACGATTTTACCCTGGGTCAGAGACTGAAGAAAGTCGTCTCTGCCCTTGAAGTCGGGCATTTCCACGTAGGCGTTACCGATTTCATTGGCGGTGTGGGCATCACTGCCGGCGCTCTGAGGAAGATTATGTTTTTCGGCAAACTTACGAGCATTTGTGGAACAGCGGATGAAGGTGCAGCGGGCGTTGAACGCTTCCATCACATCGATTTTGTCGGCGATTTCCGCCACAACCTTGCCGCCGAGGGATGAGGGGCGGAGGAAGTCATAGGCGTGAGGGATAAGCACCAGCCCGTTTTGCGCCTTGATGCGGGCGATGGTCTCGTCGACGGATAGCCCGCTGGGTATGGTCTCCTTCAGGAATAGGCCGATGATTTCGCCGACCGGCGTCAGAATCTCCTCGCCGGCGATTACTTTGAACGGGGCAATCTTCTGCATTTTCAGCGCCCCTTCGATGGTATCGTGGTCGGTGACGGCGACACAGTTGATGCCCTTCTCGAGACATCTATCGATTATTTTCTGCAGCGGAGCCTTGCAGTCCATCGAATACTCGGTGTGAATATGGAAATCGGCTTTAAGCAAATCAGTGTCCTTTCTATTTCGCAACCTTGCGCGCCTGAGAGATGACCCGGACTTTGCCCCCCTCCAGAACCACCAGGTCCTCAATCCTCACCCCGCCCCATCCGGGCAGGTAAATCCCCGGCTCGATGCTGAAGACCATATTCGATTTCAGGACATCACTGGAGAGGTAGCTCAGGCGAGGGGCTTCATGGGTCTGCAGGCCGACGCCGTGACCCAGTCCGTGCCCGAAATACTCGTCGTAGCCGGCTTCCTTGATAACCGTCCGGGCGAGGCTATCGGCTTCCTTGCCGGTCATACCATCTTTGATTATGGCAATTGCTGCGAGCTGGGCGCCCAGGACGATGTCATAGGCCTTCTTGAACTTGTCATCCGGTGAGCCGAGGCAGATAGTGCGGGTGAGGTCGCTGGTGTAGCCTGCAACGCGAGCGCCGAAGTCCATCACGATTGACTCGCCCTCCCGGATGGGCTGGTCGGAGGGGTGGTGGTGGGGCAGGGCGGCATTGGCACCGGCGGCAACGATGACATCGAATGAGGCGCTCTGGCTATCGTGCTCGCGGAGGAATTTCTCAATCTCCCAGGCGGCCTGCTTTTCCGTCATGCCGGGCCGGATTACGCTCTCGATGTGTTCAAATGCTTTGTCCCCGATGGCGGCGGCTCGGGCAATAAGCTCGATTTCCTCAGCCTCCTTGATGATGCGGAGGGACTCCACCAGTCCTTCCTGGGGGATGAGCTTGAGCGGCGACTGCTTTTCGCTCAGGGCAGAGGTCAGCTTTCGGTACAGTTCAAACGTAATATGCCCCGCCTCAAACCCCAGCTTCCCCAGAGTCAGGTCGGCGATGAGCTTTGGAAACCACTCGCCCACCTCGCCGGTGATGCGAAAAATCGAGAAGTCGGGCGCTTGAATTTTCGCCTGCTCGATGTAGCGGAAGTCGGTCGCCAGAATAGCGTCTTTCTGGGAAATGAGCAAAGAGCCCGCCGACCCCCAGAACCCGGAAAGGTAATAGCGGTTCTCCGGCTGGGAGATGAGAATGGCATCAATTTCTTTTTCAGCGAGCAGGTGGCGCAGTTTCTCAAGTCGATTGGCTATTCTCTGGCTCATTCTGTTTCTCCGATTTCATCGGAGTCCCGTATGCTAATCGGGACATCCTGGCCATCGGGTGGGCGGCGAGATAGATTTTCCTGGCCTGGGCTTTGCTGACGTGGGTGTAAATCTGGGTGGTGGCGAGCTGAGAATGCCCCAGCAACTCCTGCACTACTCTCAAATCGGCGCCGCCATCGAGCATGTGCGTGGCGAAGGTGTGGCGGAGGAGGTGGGGGTGGATGTGCTTATCGATGTTCAATTGCCGGGCATATTCCTCAAGGATTTTCTGGATGCGACGGGCGGGCAGCCGCTCCCCGTAGCGATTCAGAAAGACGGCGTCGGTCTTCTTCTTGGCTTCCGCGTGAAGCTCAGGCCGGCCTTCGTGGAGGTAGCGGGTCAGGGCATCGGCGGCAGGCAAGCCCATCAGGACCATCCGCTCCTTGGAACCTTTACCCAGCACCCGGATTTCGTTGGTCTCCAGGTCGATGTCCCCCAAGTCCAGCCCCTCCAGCTCGCTGACGCGCATGCCAGAAGCGTAGAGCAGTTCCAGCAGGGCATGGTCGCGCTTGCCCTCGGGTTGAGATAGGTCGGGGGCGCTGAGAAGTCTGACTGTCTCCTCGATAGTCAAAAACTCGGGCAGGCGCTTGTCCAGCTTGGGGGAGGAGACCAGCTCGGCGGGGTTGGCTTTGAGGACTTCTTCGCGCACCAGGTAGCGGAAGAGAGAGCGGACGGCGGACAGCTTGCGGGCAATGCTCGGCTTGACGACTCCAGTCTTGGTCAGCCAGGAGAGGTAATCGCGGATGACCGCTTTATCCACTAAATCCAGCGACTCTATTTTCCGGGATTTGAGGAACTGGAAGAAGCCCTTTTCCCGGCCGCGTTTGTAGTTGCCGAGCAGGTCGCTGACATAGTTGCGGACGGTGTAGGGGGAGGCGTTTTTTTCTGCCTGAAGATAGTTGATATACCGATTAAAAAGCTGCTGCATATCAATACAAACGTATCAGAAGTTGATTCATCGCCCCAAGAACAAAAGTGCCTGTTCCCGATGAAATCGGGACGAAGCAATCCGCATCCCCGTCCATCACAGACGGATTGCTTTGGGGCTTCGCCCCTCGCAATGACAAATCATGTAACATCATTTTATGCGCTCGGTCTAGTCCTGCTGGACTTTCATCCTGTGCCCGCACTTGGTGCACCGTGCCCAATCCTCCCCGGATTTGGTCATGAGACTACCGCACTTGGGGCAGGGCTGGGGGAGGGGCTTGTAGCTGGTGGCGAACTTGCATTCCGGGTAACGACTGCACCCGTAGAAGACTTTCTTCTTTTTGCTGAGCATCTGGAGCAAGTCGCCTTTGCCGCACTCCGGGCACTTGACGCCGGTGCTGATGCGGTAGGGTCGAGTATACTTGCACTCGGGATAGCCGCTGCAAGCCAGGAACTTGCCGAAGCGACCGGTCTTAATGACGATGGGTTTGCCGCACTTCGGACATGCCTCGCCAATCTGCTCGTCGGCGATTTTGACTTTCTCGATGACCTGGGTCGCCTTATCGAGGTATTTCTGGAAAGGCACGTAGAAATCGCGGATGACGCTCACCCAGTCTCTCTTGTTGTCCACAATCTCGTCGAGTTTCTCCTCCATCCGGGCGGTGAACTTAATGTCGACAATATCGGCGAAGTGCTGGTTGAGCAAATCATTGACGACGAAGCCAAGCTCGGTGGGCTGGAAGAAGCCCTTGACCCTGGTGACGTACTCCCGGTCCTGGATGGTGGATAGAGTGGGGGCGTAGGTGCTGGGTCGACCGATGCCATTCTGCTCGAGTGTCTTGACCAGGGTGGCTTCGGTGTAGCGAGGCGGCGGCTGGGTGAAGCGCTGGTCGAGGAAGACTTCAATCAGCTTTAGCACATCGCCTTTCCTGAGGACGGGCAGGGCGACTTCCTTCTCTTCGTCAGCTTCGTCTCTGCCTTCAATATAGACGATGATGAAGCCCGGGAAGACATTCACCGAGCTCTGCGTTCTCAGCAGGTAGCTGGACTTGGGTCGTTTGGCTTCAATATCGATGGTGGTGCTGTCAAAGATTGCCGCTGCCATCTGGCTGGCGACCATCCGCTTCCAGATGAGGTCGTAGAGGCGGTACTGGGTAGCCGTCAGGTATTGCTTGATTGCCGCCGGCTCGCGGTGGATGCGGGTGGGGCGGATAGCTTCGTGGGCTTCCTGCGCCCCTTTGACTTTGGTGGCGTAAAAACGGGCGCGGGGCGGCAAATACTCGACGCCGTATTTCTCCTTGACATAATCTCTGGTCTCCGCCAGCGCCGACGAGGCGACGTGGGTCGAGTCGGTGCGCATGTAGGTGATGAGACCGACGTTGCCTTCCTCGCCGACGGGTAAGCCTTCATAAAGCTGTTGAGCAATGGCCATCGTCTGCTTGGCGGTGAAGTGGAGCTTGCGCCAGGCTTCCTGCTGGAGGGTGGACGTGATGAAAGGCGGCGCCGGCTGGCGCGTGATCTTTTTGGTGCCTACTTTCAGAACGGAGTAGTCGGCTTTTTCCAGTTCCGCTTTGAGCCTGCTGGCTTCCGTTTCGCTGGGGACTTCCAGCTTCGTGCCATCAGCCAGGCCGACGAGCGTGGCGCGGAATGACTTCTTTTCCGCCTTCTTGCTCAGTTCGGCTTCAATAACCCAGTACTCCACAGGTTTGAAAGCCTGGATTTCCCGCTCGCGGTCAACGACGATGCGGACGGTGACCGACTGCACTCTGCCGGCGGAAAGGCCGCGCCGAACCTTGCGCCAGAGCAGGGGGCTGATTTTGTAGCCGACCAGCCTATCGAGGACGCGGCGCGCCTGCTGGGCGTTGACCAGCTGCATATCGATGTCGCGGGGGTGCCGGAAAGCCTCCTCAACGGCTTCCTTGGTGATTTCGTGGAAGGCGACACGCTGGTAAAGCTTGTCCTGAGCTTGTCGAAGGAACGCGCCGTCCCGGGTCACCTCCGTCAGGTGCCAGGCAATCGCCTCGCCTTCGCGGTCGGGGTCGGTTGCCAGGTAGACGGTGGACGCTTCCTGGGCCGCTTTCTTAAGCTCATTGACGATTTTGGCTTTGGCTTTGGGAACAACATAGCGCGGCGCGAAGTTATCGTCAATCTCAACGCCTAAATCGCTCTTGGGCAAATCGCGGATGTGGCCGAGCGACGCCTTGAGAGTGTAGCCCCGCCCCAGGATTTTGCTCAGGGTGCGGGCTTTGGCCGGTGATTCAACGATAACGAGTTTCTTCATACTAATCGATTTTAACTTTATACTCCTGTCTCAGTTCGCGCGCCAGGACGTAGCTCATCGGGCCGACCTGCTTGACCATACCCTTCAGCTCCATCATCGCCAGGGTGCTGCTGACGGTGGCGACGGGCAGACCGCTGGTGCGGCAGACTTCATCGATGTGTGTCGGTTCGGGGCGCAACTGTTTGAGCAGTGCCGACTCCGTGTCCGTGGCGGGCAGGACTTCTTTCATTTCCAGTTGCTGGGCGACGGCGGTCAGGTTCAGCTCTTCGAGGATATCGCTATAAGACCGAACCAGCTTGGCGCCTTCCTGGATGAGATGGTTGGTGCCGCGGCTGGCGGGCGAGAGAATGCTGCCCGGCACGGCGAAGACCTCCCGGTTCTGCTCGATGGCGAAGTTCGCCGTTATCATTGCCCCGCTGGTGACATCTGCCTCGGTGATGAGGACGCCCAGGCTCATCCCACTCATAATGCGGTTGCGGCGGGGGAAATTCTCCGCCTTGGGCTTGGTGCCGAGGGCATACTCGCTGATAAGGGCGCCCTGCTGGATGATACGCTTGGCCAGGTTCAGATTCTCGCTGGGGTAGACGGCATCCAGCCCGCAGCCGGAGATGGCGATGGTCCGGCCGCCGGTATCGAGCGCCACCTGGTGGGCAATGGTATCAATCCCTTTTGCCAGCCCGCTGACGATGGTGATTTTGTTGCGGACCAGGTCGGCGACAATCTCCTCGGTCACCTGCCGGCCGTAGACGGTGGCCCGTCTCGTGCCGACCACGGAAATGCACCACTCGTCCTCGGGGAGCAAAGTGCCGCGGATGTAGATGACGGGGGGATAGTCATAAATCTCCTTGAGGCGGGTGGGGTATTGGTCATCGTGATAGGTGAGCACCTGGATACCGTATTGCTCCAGCTTTACCATCTCGTCATCGAGGGAAATCTTGGGGCGCCAGGCGGTGATAGCGTCGACGGCGTTGTTGTCCAGCCCGGCTTTCTTTAGCTCGGCGGCAGGTGCCTTCCAGGCGCTTTCAAGGTCGCCGAAGTAGCTCTCCAACTGGGCAAACTTAACCCGCCCGATGCCGGGGATGACATTGAGGCCGACCCAGAATTTAAGTCCGTTATCCTTCATTATCTATATAATATGTATGAACCTGGCTTGCCAGCCGTAGCCTTGGCGTAGGCTGGCGGAGAGGGTGGGATTCGAACCCACGGTCCCTGACGGGACACACGCTCTCCAGGCGTGCCTGATAGACCACTCCAGCACCTCTCCCGCAATGTGTGATGACTTTAGAAGTCTATACCTTTAACAAAGACTTTTATCCCATAGGCAGCAAATACCCTTTGTATGTTGTCAAAGGCTTCATTTTTTCCAAGTAAGTGTCCCCAGTCACCAGTCAAGGGGTTCGTTCCAAAAATAACGCCCTTCCTTGTTTTGATAGTAGTGTTGTCCTCATTGAAGAGGTAATCATAAATTAACACCTGACCAAGTGCTTGCTCTACTGAATCCGATGTAAACTCCTTTTTCACTTCGAATATCCATGTTTCTCCACCCCGCTCGCAGATAAGGTCAATTTTCTTTGCGGCGACATTCTTGGCAAGTTCATACTGGGGTACGGTATATTTAGATGTTTCGAATTTTCTCTTTACATCATGTAAGCCTACCAAGACGTTCTCTTTAAACTGTCCCTTTACAACTCCAGAATTCCTAAAGTCCCTTATGGTGTCTGATTCCAGCGTTCTTTGGTCTGTTTCAAGAAGCTCGCGTAAATACTCTTGTCCTCTACTCAGAAGTTTGTTAAGAAACTCGATACACTCTTCTTTTCCCTTCACATAATATTGTGGCACGTCCTCGTCCATTAAAGCTACTGTTTGAAATAAGAGAGGATTGCCTTTAACTGACGCCAAATCTTTTCTAACTTTTTGGCCTGTCCTCCTATTTAAGATTTTAGACCTGTTAGAAAATAAGTCATAATGTTCCTGTTCTTTCTCACCGTCAGTGTGTAAAGCTTCATAATCCATTCCTTGGTCTCGTTTTACCTCTTCTAGAAGAGGAATCAATTTTGGTTTCAACCCAAAATCGTCTTCATATGTTGCGTAATAATATCTTAAGTACATTCAGTTCCTCTATGGCTCTGTAAATATTGGCGGAGAGGGTGGCCAACTACGCTCTGACAGAGCTTCGATGGCTAAAGGATTCGTTTCTGTAATAAAGCCCTCCCAGAACCGGTCTTAAAATATTGTTCAAGTTCAATAGCCTTAGATTGGTCTTTAACGGCAAAATATGCTTCCAAATTTAAGGGCGCCCTATTTTTCGTAGAAATCACCCTTCCGGAGTTATGTTCCGTCAATCGGCGGCTAATATTATTCGTTGAGCCTACGTAAAGATTTTTATCTATTGTACTCCTCAGTATATACACGTACCACATAATCGCTCAGGCTTGCCAGCCGTAACCTTGGCACATCATAATCGCTCAGGCTTGCCAGCCGTAGCCTTGGCACATCATAATCAATCTGGCTTGCCAGCCGTAGCCTTGGCACATCATAATCGCTCAGGCTTGCCAGCCGTAGCCTTGGCACATCATAATCAATCTGGCTTGCCAGCCGTAGCCTTGGCACATCATAATCGCTCAGGCTTGCCAGCCGTAGCCTTGGCGTAGGCTGGCGGAGAGGGTGGGATTCGAACCCACGTCCCGATTTACATCGGGAACCGCTTTTCGAGAGCGGCACCATGAACCACTCGGACACCTCTCCACCCAGATTTTACCTTAAATCAGTCCGACTGAAAAGCTTACCCTAATAAGACGGCAGTGTCAAACCGCTTTCCAGTTCGCCGCTGACTGTGGAGCGAACCTTGGGATTCTTCGCTCTGCTCAGAATGACAAATAGAATGAGATTGCCACGTCGCTGCGGCTCCTCGCAATGACAGATATGCTGGGGTATCGAAGAGGGGTCACAACCATTGCATAAGAAGCGGGACGTCCAAGAGGGGTGCTAACCCCTCTTTCTTTTTCTTCCCCCTCTCCTTCCAGGAGAGGGGGATAAAGGGGGTGAGGCCATCGCCCTGCAGGACACATTGACAGGCGCGCCCAAAGTCAATATACTATCCCCAAGAATGTCATTACCCCAGCCGATGCCCGAATCCCGAATTTAATGGAAGAGGAGGACTATTTATGGCTGACATCCTGAAATCGATTGCGGATAATGTCCAGAGTGGCGATGACAAACAGGTGGTGGAGCTGGTCAACAAAGCGCTCCAGGCCAAGATGCCCGCCCTCGATATCCTGGAGAAGGGGCTGGTGCC
>Ga0315296_10000261_pt1 | contig 48532 bp, 31 predicted proteins | sample YL17G14_18_MG_FD_203921 | JGI IMG/M metagenome (GOLD analysis project Ga0315296, IMG submission 203921) | Sediment microbial communities from Yellowstone Lake, YNP, Wyoming, USA - YL17G14_18 | ecosystem: Environmental > Aquatic > Freshwater > Lake > Sediment | place: USA: Wyoming | collected... | reverse complement strand
ATCTCGCAGAAGCTGACGCCGCGCGCCGACGGCACCGCGCGCGTCGCCGCAGTGGAGGTGCTGGTCAATACGCCGACCGTGGCCAAGCTGATCGAGGAAGGACGCAGCTCGCAGATCTACTCGGCGATTAACGAGGGCGGCTACTGGGGTATGCAGACCATGAACCAGGCGCTGCTGAAGTACCATCGCGCCGGCATCATCACCGAGGAAGACGCCGAGGCCTATGCCGGCAACCGCACCGAGCTCAAGCAGATGCTGCGGCGCGGGGCGCAGGCGGCGGCGGGGGCATAAGCCGCGGGTTATGGCCTTGGGCGCCGCCGCCCCAGGCGCCGGTTCGGCGAGGGGAGGCAGCGCGGCAGTCGTACGCTGTGGGCAGATAGACCATGCACATTGACGAGCTGCTCAAGCTGGTGGTGGAGCGCCAGGGCTCGGACCTCCACCTCCGGGCCGGCGAACCCCCGATCATCCGCGTGCACGGCGATCTGACGCGCACCGATTACCCGCGCTTGACCCCGGAAGATGCCAAGCAGCTCGTCTACGACATCCTGAGCGACGAGCGCCGCCATCGCTACGAGCGCAACATGGAGCTCGACATGGCATACGCCATCTCGGACCTGGCGCGCTTTCGCGTCAATGTTTTTCGCCAGCGGCGCTGCGTGGGGGCGGTGTTCCGGCTTATCCCCATTCGCGTTCAGACCATAGATGAGCTGGGGCTGCCGCAGGTGCTCAAGCGCATTGCGCTCCTTCCGCGCGGCCTGGTGCTGGTCACCGGCCCCACCGGCAGCGGCAAGTCCACGACCCTGGCGGCGATGATTGACCACATCAACGAGAGCCGCAACGTCCACATCGTGACCATCGAGGACCCCATCGAGTTCATGCACGGCGACAAGCTCGCCGCGGTTAACCAGCGCGAGGTCGAGATAGACACCCACACCTTCGCCGACGCGCTGCGCCACGTCATGCGCCAGAACCCGGACGTGATCCTGGTGGGCGAGATGCGCGACCTGGAGACGATGCAGCTTGCGATCACCGCCGCCGAGACCGGGCACCTGGTGTTCGCCACCGTGCATACCACCGATGCCGCCCAGACCATGGACCGCATCGTGGACGTCTTCGAGTCCGCGCGCCAGGAGCAGATCCGCATGCAGCTCTCGGTGGTGGTGCAGGCGGTCATCTCCCAGACCCTGCTCCACCGGCAGGACCGCCCGGGGCGCACCGCCGCATTTGAGATCATGCTCGCCACGCCCGCCATCCGCAACCTCATCCGCGAGCGCAAGACCCACCAGATTTACTCGATGATACAGACCGGCCACGAGCTGGGGATGCAGACGCTCGACGCTCACCTGCTCGAGCTTTGCCGCAGCGCCCTGGTCACCTTCGAGGACGCGCTCGCGAAATCGTCTAACCCATCCGAGTTCAGACAGCGGGCGCGGGTGGGGAGCGAGGCGGCGACCGGCGCAATCTGACGCAGCCGGCGGAGGCCGCAACCGTGGTGCTACAGATAGACGAGCTGCTGGCGGAGTGCGTCAAGCGCTTCGGCTCCGACCTGCACATCAAGGCGGATAGCCCGCCCCTGGTGCGCATCTGGGGCGACCTCTACCGCACCGACCTGCCCCCCCTGACGCCCACCGAGTCGCGCGAGCTTAGCTACAGCGTCATGAGCGAAGAGCAGATCGCCCTCTTCGAGCGCGACTGGGAGCTGGACCTGGGCTATGACCTGGAGGGGATCGGCCGCTTCCGCGTCAACGTCTTCATCCAGCGCGGCAACGTAGGGTCCGTGTTCCGCGCCATCCCACTGCGCATCTCGACCATGGAGGAGCTGGAGCTGCCCGCGGTATGCAAGTATTTCGCCGACCGCCCGCGCGGGCTGGTGCTGGTCACCGGGCCCGCCGGCTGCGGCAAGTCAACCACCCAGGCCGCGATGCTTGATTACGTCAATAGTACCTACCCCACCCACATCGTGACGGTCGAGGATCCCATCGAGTTCGTCCACGAGGACCGGCGCGCCCTGGTCAACCAGCGGGAGCTGGGCACCGACACGCTGTCGTTCGCAAATGCGCTCAAGTACGTGCTGCGCCAGGACCCCGATGTCATCCTGATTGGCGAGATGCGCGACCTGGAGACGGTGCAGCTCGCGATCACCGCCGCCGAGACCGGCCACCTGGTGCTGGGGACGCTGCACACCACCGATGCGGTGCAGACGGTGGATCGGGCGATAGACGTCTTCCCCACCCATCAGCAGCAGCAGATTCGCATGCAGCTTTCGGTGAATCTGCTGGGGGTCATCTCCCAGATCCTGGTCAAGCGCACCGACGGCCGGGGGCGCGTCGCCGCCTTCGAGACCCTGGTCGCCATCCCCGCGGTGCGCAGCTCCATTCGCGAGCGCAAGACCCACCAGATCGCCTCCGTGATCCAGACCGGGGTCAAGCAGGGGATGATGACCCTCGACCAGTCCCTGGCCGGCCTGGTGCGGGCCGGCACGATCACCTACGACGAGGCCGCTTCCAAGGCCAAGGATGCGCACGAGTTCGCCAGCCTCTGCGCCCGCGACGAGGAATGAACGGGGAAGGAAGATTATCCGCAGATTAACACAGATTGACACAGATTAGCCCAGTCTTGGGATGGGACGGAAAAGGCGCCGCTCCGGTAGCAGTGCCGTTTTTTTTCCGCCCTCGAAGGCTAATCTGCGGAATCTGCATCATCTGTGGATGCTAATTGAAGCGATTCATCGCTTCTTCGATCCCCGCGCCGACCCAGGCCTCGACTGCATCCGCCGCGCGCGCGATCGCGGCCGCGACCTCTTCACGCTCCTCGCGGGCGAACCGGCTGAGCACATATGTCACCTGGTCCATGTAAGGCGACGGCTCGCCCACGCCGACCCGCAGCCGGGGGAATTCTTTGCTCCCAAGGGCCTCGATAATCGAGACGAGGCCGTTGTGGCCGCCGGGCCCGCCCGCGCGCCGCAGGCGGCTCTTGCCCACGGGCAAATGAACATCATCGCAGATCACCAGCAGCCGCGATAACGGCGTCTTGAAGTAATCCACAGCAGCGCGCACGGTGCGGCCGCTGACGTTCATGAAGGCATGCGGCTGGATGAGGATGACGCGAGCGCCGGCAATGCGCGCCTCGGCTCGCAGGGCAGGAGCTTGCCTCCTGCCCCAGCGGCGCAGATCAACCCCCGCGCGCGCCGCAAGCAGCTCCACCACCTCGAAGCCGACGTTGTGCCGCGTCGCCAGGTATTCGCCGCCAGGATTGCCCAGGCCGACGACGAGCCGGCTCGTGCTTCGTAGCGAAGTAGGCTCGCTTGCAGCCTTCGTAGCCGAAGCTACTTCGACGGAGTAGGCACTTCGCAGAGTAGCAGGCTTTTCGCCGGTTGCCTCTTCTCTGACTTTGCGCCTAGCGAACGGATTTCTCACGAGGGGGGCCCGCTCATCAGTGGCTAGGCGGCTTCGCCGCCGCCATGGCGGCCCGCCTACATGCGGGCTTAGCCATAAACAATTGCTTGCCTTCATTCAATGATTGCGGCCGATAACCTGCCGATGCTGCTCTGCGTAGCCTACTTCGCCCTGCGAAGCTGGGCTCCGAAGGCCCGCGAAGCAGGGTAGCGTGGCCACACGCTACGTAGCACGAGTTGGGCCTGGGCCGAGTGGGAGAAGGAGGCCGTATCAGCCAATACCTCGGGCCCCAGAAGCGGCGGATTGAGGTTCACAGCCGGGGCCGGCCCTGAGCCCATTCGCGGCAAGACCACGCCCTCGGCCTACAACTCCATCACCGCCAGCAGGTAATATGCATTATGCGGCAGCCAGGGCTCATTGGACTGGTAATCATTGCCCACCAGGTCGAACCGCGGCGCATCGCGCTCCGGGCTCTGGCGCACAATGCCGTTGCACACCGCGCCCGGCACCGCACCGCGCTCGTGCTCCGGAATGGAATCGTAGCGGTGATGATATCGCGGCGGATTGAACCACCCCGCACCCTCGAGCATGCACACTCCGAACGGGTTGCAGCCCAGCACCCAATTGATCTGTGCCCATGCGAGTTCGCGCGCCGGCGCCGCGCTAATCCGCGTTGATTGGTCGGGCGAGCGGTCGAAAACCTTCGCCGCAAGCAGCAAGGCCCAAGCCTGGGAGAGGTACGCCGAGTTTTGCCCCACGTACCACGCCTGCGACTCGGGATAAGGGTAGAATATGTTGCGCGCATCCCACCGCAGAATGCGGAAGGGGTTGTTGCTGCGCGCAACGCCCAGCTCCAGGTACTTGACCAGGGCGGCGGCGATCTCGGCCGCCAGCGGATCCTCGGGCCGACGCAGGGCGAACTCCGCGAGCGCGGCGGCAGCAAAGCCCTCATCCACAATCGCCGGGTCGTCGAAGCTGCCGTCGCCGCGCTGCCCCGCAAGCACGTCGCGCGCCAGCCGCTGCGCTTTCTCGACGCGGGTTTCCGGCGCGTGGGGCCAGTCCAGATGCGCCAGCATGGCCGCCGCCTGCTGCATTACGGGCAGCTCCGCCCCGGCGGCGGCGTCATCGAGCCGCTGGGCGCACTCGATCCACTGCTGCTCCCCAGGTCGCACGGCGGCAAGCGCGGCGAAGGCGAGCATTGCCACCCCCGCCTGGTGTCCAGCCGACGGCTCCCCCCGCACCGGCCGGTCATCGTCATTGCCCGGGCGGTTGTCGGTTTCATTCTCGGGTGGCCCCCACCAGCCATAGCCGGAGAAGACGTCGCCGCGCAGGAAACCTGTCTTTGCATCTTGCATCTTGGCCATCCACGCCCCGCCCCAGGCCGCCTCCTCCCGCGGCGGCGGCGCCGGCGTCAGCGGCCACCGCCGCAGCAAGTCGGAGCTCGTGCTTCGCAGAGCAGCACGGGCAGCCCGCGCCAGCGCGAACACCGACAGCGGCGTGTAGCCGTTGTACTTATTGTAGTCGCCCGCGTCGTGCCAGCCGCCCACCGCGTCCAGGTGGGAGCCGTCGGGAAGGCGCGCGTCGTCCATGTGACACGGCCCATGCCAGCCGGGCACCTCGACCCCGCAGCGCTGGTAGTAGTAAAACGAGGCGGCCAGCGCCAGCGTCTCCCTCGCCATCCGCGCCGGCCCGATGAAGATCCTTACGCTGCCGGCTTCGCGCTCGCCGACGCGAGCGCGAAGCTCGTATTCCCCGGCGCGGTTGAACCCGCTGAAATCGCCTCGCCAGTAGTGCTTGCCCCAGCGCTCAAAGGCCCCCAGGCAATCGAGATCCGCCTCATAGCGCAGCATCCCGTGTTCGTCAATCAGTTGCAGCCGACCCCGCTCGCCGCCAAGGTCTTCCTCCGCTTGCACCACGATGAGCTTCGGCGCCCCGATGTCGAAGCCGACTTGGTTGACGAGGAGCTCCGTTGCTACTCTGCGAAGCAGCGGACCTTCTTCGCTACGACGCCTTCGTCCGCCGAAGCGGAACTCCGTCGCCCGCGAAGGCGGAAGCACGAGCCAGACCTCCTGGTGAGAGATCGCCGGGGGCGCACGCCGCTTTCGCGATCATGAGCACCCCGGAGAATGCGGCGATCCACGTCGGGCCGCAGAGGCTGGGCGCCATTCTGCCGCCGAAAGTATCGCGCCCTGCGAAACGATTCCTCGCGCTGGTAAGGGCCGGCTTGACGGGGGTGAGGCCAAGGTCGCCCTACCGCGGCCGCGCTGAACGCGGCTGTGGAGGTGATGGCGGCACCAGCGCGGTGGCTGCTGCCGGCCCCGAGCGGGCAGTCACTCGCGTGGCCAGGTCTGAAGACCGCCACCGCGGCCCGTAGGGCTTAGCCGCCGGGGACATCTCGGGCGAGGGCCGCCATTTTGCGGTGACCGCCCCACGCTGGGTGCGATGATATCGAGGGATGGAGCCGCGGTTGGCGAGCAACTGCACCGGAGTGCCGTCGGGGACGAGTTCGCCGCTGCCGTCGCGCAGCACTGCGGTGAGCTCAACCACCCCCGCCGGGTCGTGTGGGTCATCGCTCGGGCGGCAGGTCAGCGCTATCACCTGCGTCGGGTTGACGTAGATGACCTTGCGGGTGACGCTCGATCGCAGGCGGTCGAGGGTGGCGACGATGGTGACGACGTTGGGCCCCTCGGTCAACCGGGCGCGGGTGCGAAACGTGCCCTTGGCACTGACAGGTACGCTCTCGCCGTTAACGGCGACGGCGGCGAGGGCTTCAGTGCGCCCGCTCACCGGGGTGAGGGCGCTGGCGGTGGTGCAGCCCAGCGGGGGCTCCGCCACCTCCAACAATGGCCCGACAATATCGGCCTGGCGGCGCCAGCGCTCGGCCTCGGCCTCGGACATGCGCTGCACCTCGAAGCGCCCCTTGCCCACCAGGGCGCATTGGCCGCAGTAGCCCGAGGTCACCGCCTGGCCGATTCCGTCGCCCACAATATCCACTTGCCCCTGGAAGACCTCGAGGTGGGTGGTGCCGTCGCGAAACACCTTGACCCCGAAGATGGTGCCGCGCACTGCGGCGACGATGGTTGGGGTCTCGACCTCGAACTTGGAGCCGGGGTTGAGCACGCCGTGGAGGCGAATCCAGATCTCGCCCAGGTTGAGGCGGAAATGGGTGGTGCGGTGCTTGCGGACCTTGTTCAGACGACAGCGCTCGATGATAAGCTCGCTGCCAGGCCCAACCTCGATTCGTGACCCATCCGCCCAATGCAGGCCCACCCGGCCGTGGGAGCCGGTGCGCAGGCGCTCCCCGGCGCGCACCAGCATGCCCACCGCCGCGGGCCGCGCCTCATCGCCGCGCAGCACCTGCGCGATCCCTGTGCGCTGGTCAACCACCGCCAGCATCTCCACCACCGCCAGCATCTGGGCGCCGACCAGCAGCACCACCAGCGCCAGCACCGTGGCCAGAATCAGGATGACGCTGGTGCTTCGTAGCGCAGTAGGCTCGCTATTTCGCAGAGTAGCAACGGACCTGTACATGACCGCTAGCCTGCGCTCTGGCGCACCTGGGCGCGGCTTCGCGCCAGAGGCGCGCAAGCGCTTAAGTTCACTCGCCTCAGGCGAGCCGCGAATCACGGGGTCAGGCGACCCCGCGCCCGGCGCCCTCCGGCTTTTCTTCTACCCGTCTGATAGGAAGCAGAAACGAGAATGTCGAGCCCCGGCCGGGGCCTGCGCTTTCGGCCCAGATGCGGCCGCGGTGGGCTTCGACCAGGCCCTTGGTCAGGTGGAGCCCTAGCCCGGTGCCGCGGATGCGCTTGGAGGCATCGCTTTCCACCCGCTGGTAGCGCTGGAAGAGAAGCCCGAGCTGGGCCTCGTTCATCCCCAGCCCCTCGTCGGCCACCGAGACCAGCGCCTGGTCATCCTCGCGGCGGCCCCTGATGCGCACCGTGCCCCCGTCAGGGGAGTACTTGATTGCATTAGAGATGATGTTGGTCAACACCTGCTCGATGCGGTCGCGGTCCGCCTCGATGGTGGGAAAATTGGGCGTGAAATCCACCGCGAATTGATGCGTTTCCGCCGCCGCCGCTTGCAGTCTCAGCACCTTCTCCAGTATCTCGGGTATGCTCACCTGCCCCCAGTTCATCGCCAGCGCGCGGCCGGCCTCGATGCGCGAGGCGTCGAGCAGCTCGTTAATCATGGTCAACAGCCGCTGGCATTCGGTCTCGATGATCTCCAGAAACTCCGCGCGCGTATCCTGGTCGAAATGCCCGGCCGTGTCATAGCGCAGCGTCTGCGCGAATCCCTGGATCGAGGTCAGCGGCGTGCGCAGCTCGTGCGACACCATGGACACAAACTCGGTCTTCATGTCCGACAGCTCTTGCAGCAGCGTCACGTCGCTGAGCACCGTCACCACGCCCACCGGCTGCCCGTGGTCATCGGCGATGAGCGCTGAATTGGCGGTCAGCACCATCCGCTTCGGCTGCTCGATCACCACCTGTTCGCTCACCAGATCCCCTGGCGTGCGGCACGCCCGCGCAATTAGCGCCGGCAGGCGCTCGACGTCGAACCGCTCTGACACCGCGCGCCCGGCGACCTCGCCGGCGGCGACGCCGAACATCCTCTCCGCCGCCGGGTTGACGTAGCGAATCTGACATTGTGTATCGGTCATGATCACGGCGTCGGTCATGTTCTCGAGCAGCGCCTCGACCTGATCCTTCTCCAGCGCAAGCTGCGAGTAAGCCTTGACCAGCTCCCGGTTCGCGAGCTCGACCTTGCCTTCGAGTTTCTCGTAGAGCTCCGCGTTTTCCAGGGCCACCGCCGCCTCCTGGGACAGCGCGTTCAGCAGCTCCAGGTCCCTCTCGCCAAATGGCTCCTGCCCCGGGCGCCGCACCACCTGGGCCACGCCCACCACTTCGTTGTGGCGGCGCAGGGGGATAAGCGCGACCGGGCCGGCGACGAAGTCCGCCGCTCGCCCAACCTCGGCGGAGAGCGCCGGAACCGCGTTCGCGTCGCTCACCAGGCGCGGCACGCCCTGCCTGGCCACGCGTCCGAGTTCCCCCGCGCCCAGCGGGGAGCGCAGCTCCCGACCGCCGTCCACGAGCACCAGCTCTTGCGTCTCCTCATCCACCAGGTAGATGTCGGTCTGGCCCGCGGCCGCCAGCTCGGTTATCTCCTGGCGGATGGAGTCCAGCAGGGGCTTACGCGAGGTGCTGGCGGCGATCATGCGCGTCGCCAGCGCCAGCGCGCCCAAACTGGATTCGAGGCGGATCTTCTCGTGGTCGCTGGCGCGATAGCCGCGGCTGGCGACGACCAGCCCCACCGCAACCGCGGTGAGCGCCGGAGTAACCACGTTGATCCATAGCCCGTGGACCTGGAACAGGTAGATGCCGGCGGCAACCACCGCGACCGCCGCCCCGGGCCCCGCCAGCAGGGCGCCAAATGGCTGCAAGCGGGAAAGGGCCACCCCCAGCGCTACCGCCAGCACCAGCGCCAGCAGCGCGTTGCCCGCGCCGCCGAGCGGCCTGATGAAATCGCGCTTCAGCAGGGCTTGCACGATGTGAGCGTTTATCTCCACCCCGGGGCATGCGGGTGAAAGCGGCGTCGGCCGCGTATCGGAGAGCCCGGTAGCGGTGAAACCGACGAGGACAATGCGGTCATGGAAGCGCTCCGGCGGCGCTTCTCCCCTGAGCACCTCATCGTAGCTGACCCAGGGGAAGACCTTGTAGCCGCCGGTGTAGGAGACCAGCATCTCCCCGGCTCTGTTAACCGGGACCGAGAGGTCCCCCAGAAGCACGCGAGCGCGGCTGCTAGTCGCAAGCTGCAACTGGGGGCCTCCGGCGATGCCGCCCGCCACTTGCAGCGCCAGCGAGGGAAACGGCCGCCCCGCGCGCTCCAGCACCAGCGGCGCGGCGCGCACCACGCCGTCGGTCTCGGGAAAAACGTTGACCGCGCCCACGCCCGCGGCCGCGGCCTCCACTTGTCGCGGCGGCCCCCGTAGCTGGGACATGCGCACACCGTAGCGCCCCACCCGCAGGGGCCGCTCCCCTTCGAGGAAACACACGGCGAGGTAAACGTTCCCCGCGGACCGCAGCGCTTCGGCGAATTCCGCGCTCTCGGCCCCGGACTTGCCGAAAAAGAGAATGTCGAAGACGATCGCCTTGGGCTTGGCCTGCGCGAGCCGGCGGACAAGCTCGGCGTGGCGCGACATCGGCCAGGGCCAAGCTCCCAGCCGGTCGAGGCAACCATCATCTATGATAACGATGATGATGTCGCGACCAGGAACGCCTGGCGCGCGGGCAGCGAGCTGCGCGTCATAAGCTCGCCACTCCAGCCCGCTCAGGGCGCCGCGCAGCGACAGCGCCGCCATCACCAGGCCGATGCCAAGCGCCCACGCCAGCCCCTGGGGGTATCTCGCTGACGGCCCCATGTCCTCTAGCCAATCCCTCAGCGGAATGGGCGGCAGGAAGCAGAGACCCGCCAGCCGGCGCCGGGAAGCTTGAATGCAGGATCAAGGCGATTCACTGCTTGGGTCTCTCCCCTCACCATCACTCGCTCTCGGCCAGGGTCCTCACGATGTCGCCCCGGGTCACGATGCCCACGACCCGGCCGCCCTCGGTTATCACGACGCGGTTAATGTTGTGCTCGGTCATCAGCGTCGCCAGTTCCTCCAGGGTGGCGGTCGGCGACGCGGTGATGACTTTCTCGGTCATGATGTCGGCGGCGGTCACCGCGAGCATCTTCTGCACCGCTTGCTCGTAGTGCGCCGGGTTCTCAAGAAAGATTACCCCCTCCAGGAATGGTATGTAACGCGGAAAATGCGGCCGCGCTGCACGAACCACCAGGTCCGCCTCACTCACCACTCCGCGCAGCTTGCCCTCCGCGTCCACCACCGGCACCCCCCCGATGTGGCGCTCCGAAAGCAGCCGCGCAATCTCCGACACCTGGGTCTCGGGTCCGACGGCAACGACATCTTTGGTCATCAGGTCGCTGGCTTGCATATCCCACCTCTCCTTCGACTTCGCTCAGGACGGGGCGCTATGCCTGGCGTGTGTTTCGCCGGCCAGCGCTGGTTGACCTGCGACGCGGCGCGCGGCGCTGCGGCAGCCGCAGCCGCGCTGCCCTCCAAGCGCCTATCCTAAGAACGGTCAACTGTCATGCTGAGCGCAGCGAAGTTCACCCGCCTGCGGCGGGCAAGTCTGGTGCCGAGCGAGATTCCTCACTCCGTTCGGAATGACATGCTTACGGACTGCGAGTCTTAGGATAGGCTCTAACCGGGATTACGCGTCGGGAGTCTGAAGCATTCACCTGGCGGGTGATCGTTGTCCAGCCCCCGCGGCCTCGCCTGAGGCCGCGTTTCGCGGGGTCAGCGACCCCGCGCCCAGTGCCAGCACGACCCCGTACGCGTAATTCAAGTCTAGGCCGGTCGGCATTTCCGGCAGGGCCTGATGGGCGGAGCACGGAACTGCTACCACCATGAAGGCAGCGATCTTTTACGACCGCGAGGACGTGCGTATCGAGGAGGTTCCGACGCCTTCTCCGGGGCCGGGCGAGGCGCTCGTGCGCAACATGGCCTGTGGCATTTGCGGCAGCGACAAGGGCCTGTGGCTGGGGCCTGGTGCCAAGCCCGGCATCCACGGGCACGAGTCGGCCGGCATCGTCGAGCAGGTGGGCAAGGGAGTTGACGATGTGCGGCCGGGCGACCGGGTAGCGGTGATGGCGGTCGTGGGCTGCGGCGAGTGTATAGACTGTCGGCGTGGGGAGTTCGTTTACTGCGAGGCGGGGCCGCGCGGTCGCTCCGGGGGCTTCGCCGAGTACCAGGTCGCGCCGGCAGGGCTGGCGCTGCCTTTGCCGGCGGGCGTGCCCTTCGAGGTCGGGTGCTTGCTCACCGATGCCGTGGGCACGCCGGCGCGCGCGGTGCGCCGCTCCGGCATCGGAGCTGGCGACATGGCGGCCGTGTTCGGGTGCGGGCCCATCGGGCTCAACGCGGTGCAGGTGCTCAAGGCCTACGGCGCGAGCGTGATCGCGCTCGATCCCCTGGGCTATCGCGTTGAGGCGGCGCGCGAACTGGGGGCTGATTTCGGCGTTGACCTGAGCCGCGACTCGGCGGTGGGCGCGATCCGCGCCATCACTCGCGTGGGGGCGGATTACGTCTTCGAGTGCTCGGGTCACGCGGGCAAGGAGGCGCTGGCGTCGGTGCGGCGGGCGGGCAAGGTGGCGTTTGTCGGGGAATGTGCGAGCCTGGAGATCAGCCCCTCGGAGGATCTCATCCGCCGCCACGTTGAGGTCTTCGGCACCTGGTACCTGACGCGCACCGATTACCTCCAGAACGTGCGCCTGGTGGAGAAGGGCGAGGTGGATCCGATGCGGGTTGTCAGCCACCTCCTGCCTTTCGAGGAAATCAGCCGCGGCTTCGACATATTCTGCAATCACAAGGAGCAGGCGCTCAAGGTGGTGCTGCGCTTCGGGCAAGCCGCAGACCGCAGCGATTAGGCGACAGAGGACACAGAGACCGCAGAGGAAGCGGAACCAGATGTAGAGCGGGCCTGCCCTTCGGCTTGGCTCAGGACCGGCCTCGGCCCGCTGGCTAGGCCCGATTCATCGGGCCGCCATCCCGGCCTTTAGGCCTAGGGACATGAGAGGTGCGAGGCGGAGCTGGGCGGCCCCGCCCCACGGTGAAAGGAAAAGGAATTGACAGACAAGGCATCGGCGGAATCGGCGGTTTACGGGCAGCTCATGCGGGAGTTCTTCACGCGCGAGGACGGGCTGCCGGCGGATGATGTGCGCGTGGTGACGGTTGACGCGGCGGACCGCGTGTGGGCGCTGACCAGGAGCGGCGTGGCGAGCCTGGATGGCAAGCGATGGCGCGCCTTCGACCTGCCGCGGGAAATGATTGATCCGCAGGGCCTGGGTGCTGCGGAAATCCAGGGCCTGGCGGCAGTGGGCGAGACGATCTGGGTGGCGGCGATCGGCGGCCTGTGCCGATTGAGCGGCGACAGGTTTGCCGCAGTCGCAGATGGGCCGCCGGGCCCCTTCACACTGTTGCGCGCTTGCCAGGGACGGCTGATTGCGGCCGGCCCTGACCGGATTAGTGTGTTTGACGGCTCCAACTGGCAGGAAATCGGGTATCCGCAGGCATTTGTGGCTGGGTCTGACGACCGCCACGGCGGCCCGAAGGGCCTAGCCGCGGTGAACGATGCCTTGCTCGACGGCGATGGCGTTCTGTGGGTGGCAACCGAAAGCGGGCTGTGGGGCTGGGACGGCTCTGCGTGGAGCGGCCATGTGCCGGCGCGGGAGCACACCGGCCCGCCCGCGCGTGGCATCAGCGCCCTAGCGCTCGATGGCGCGGGCACGCTGTGGGTGGGCACCAATGACGGGATGGGACTGTTCGCTCGCCGCGGCTGGTGGGAGCAGGTCAAAGGCGAGGACGGCCTGCCATACGAGACGGTGTGGTGCATCACCCCGGCGCCGGATGGCGCGATATGGGTCGGCTTCCCCATTGGCTGCGCGCGCCTGCGCGAGGGCGAGTGGGATTACTTCGCCAACATGCGCTGGCTGCCTAATGACGAGGTGCGATCCATCGCCGTGCGCGCGGACGGCTCGGCGTGGGTCGCCACCCGCAGAGGCGTCAGCCGCATCTACGAGCAGCCCATGACCCTCCAGCAAAAGGCGTCCCATTTCGAGGAGCGCATCCAGAAGCGCCACTACCGCATGGGCTTTGTCGCCGACTGCCATCTCGACCGCGCCGGTGACCTGGGAAGCTGGGTTTACGAGGCGACTGACAATGACGGGCTGTGGACCGCGCTTTACGTCGGCGCGGAGTGCTACCGCTATGCTGTCACCGGCGAGCAGGAGGCGCGCGCGCGGGCGCGGACCTCGGTGTATGCGATGCTCGACCTCGAGGCCAAGACCCCGATCCCCGGCTTCCCGGCGCGAGCACTGGTGAAAAAGGGCGAGCCGCGGGTGCGCAAGTCAGGGGGCGAATGGCATGACAGCGAGGACGGCCAGTGGGAATGGAAGGGCGATACCAGCTCCGATGAGATTGACGGCCACTTCTTCGCCTATGCGCTGTACTACGACCTGGTCGCCGATGACGCCGAGAAGAAAGACCTGCGCGGCATCTGCCGGCGCATCATGGATCACATTATCGAGCATGGCTACTTGCTGGTGGATCTCGATGGGCAGCAGACCATGTGGGGGGTGTGGGCGCCCGAGCTGCTCAACGGCCGGTGGGAGGCGCAGCGCGGGCTCAACTCGCTGGAGGTCCTCTCATATCTCAAGACCACGTATCACGTGACCGACGATGAGAAATACCAGGAGCACTACCTGAAGCTGGCGTACGATCATCACTACGCGCTCAACACGCTCTATCAGAAGCTCGTCTACCCCGGCCACGTCAACCATTCCGATGACGAGCTGGCGATCATCGCCTACGATCCGCTGCTGCGCTATGAGGCCGACCCGTGGCTGCGGGCGGTTTACCTGGCGAGCCTGGAGCGCACCTGGCGCATCGAGCGGCCGGAGCATTCGCCGTTTCAGAACTATATTTACGGCGCGGTTACCGGCAAGTTCTGCGATGTCGAGGAATCGCTGGCGGCCCTGCGCGGCATTCCGTGGGAAACCGTGCACTGGGGGATGAAGAACTCGCACCGCGCCGACCTGGCGGAGGACGTGCGCATGGGGCGGTTTGCCGAACGGCAAGCGACGACGGTGATCAAACCCCACGAGTGCGGGATGCTGAAGTGGAACGGCAACCCCTACCGGCTCGATGACGGCGGCTCCGGCCGCGGGGAGGACGACGGCGCCTACTTCCTGCTGCCCTACTGGATGGGGCGGTATTACGGGTTTATAAAAGAGTTGTAGCGCGGGCTCGCCTGAGGCTGTTGCGCGATCCCTTCCAGAGGTGCGTTGCTCCTTCGAATCTGTCATTCAGAGTGGCTAGGCCTCCGGGCCGCTGGCTAGGTCTGCGACCGCCATCCCGGTCGCCAAGGGCGACCTAGGGACACGGCGGTCGCGGAGCCCCTAAGCCCTTCGGGCCGGGGTGGCGGCAAAGCCTAGCCACGACCTAGCCGCGAAGCGCCAAGCGCGCAGCGTGGAATCTCGGCTTCGCAGGGGCACCACGGGCGCGGCTGCACTACGGCTTGCGCTCCCCCTCGCCGAGCTGATCGCGGTGAGTGTGATGCTCGGGGTTGACCTGAAGCCGGTTGCGGACGAAGGTGACGCCCTCCACCTTGCGCGCGACCTCGGCGGCGGCTTCTTTTGCGACCGCGGTGGGCGCCGTACCGTCGAGGAAGACGACGCCGTTGACGAACTTGATCGCGATGTCGAGCCCGGCAGTCTGCTCGTTGTCGTGCAGCGCCTTGCGTATTTCGTGCTCTATGTGTCCGTGGTCCGGCATGGCTGCCTCCGCTCGCGCGCCGACGGCGCCCGTGATCTCACGTCCGTAAGATTATACACCACGTGCTACCCCCCGCCCACCCATGGCACGAAGTCTCGCCGCCAGTCAGCGAGTTGGCTCAGGCTGCGATAATAGTCCGCCTCCCGCTTGTCGCCCATTTGCTCATAGCAGTCCGCAGCGAGGATGAGCGTCCTGTGCTTCTCCCCCGAGGTCATCGCGCTCTCCGGCGGGGAAGCGAGGGCCGCTTTGACATGCGCGATGGCATCGGCGTACCTGCCCTGGTGGTAAAGCACGTCGGCGCTCCAGTAGTGGGCGACGGCTGCGTACGCCGACTGCGGGAAGTCTCGTATCAGGCGCGCAAGCAGGCCGAGGGGTACCGACGGCTCCTGACGGTGCATAGCGAGCGCGGCGCCGACCGTCAGCAGCAGCACATCAAGACCGTAGCCGTCGGGAAAGTCGCGCTCATACTCGGCGATGCATTTCTGGGCCCATCCGGCGCCCGTGTTTCCCGTCACGATGGCGTCGTCCCTCACCGCTTGGATACGCGCCAGTCCCGCGAAGTGCGTTCGCGGGAAGCGCTTCTCAATCAGCGCGGGCAGGGAGCGCGCGCTGACTTTCCCCTTGGGGTGCGTCCTTCCCGCGTAGCGCACCAAGACGTCTGCGCGCGGCTTCAAGTTCCTCCAATGCCAGTGAACCCATCCCTTGCCGATCTCGAACCCCTCGGGCTTGATGGACACCAGTCCGAGCTTCCGAGCCTCCTTACCGAGAAAATCGGCCTGAGGCTGGAGCAACATCTCCGGTGAGAAGGGAAACCCAACGCGGTCCCAGCTCCCGCTACGCCCGGCTCGGAACCAGATATGCACTTCACCGATTTGGCCGCCCTTCCACGTCCCGCCGGTGCGCAGCACATAGTTGTAGGACCAATTGCCCGCGGTCGAGTCGGATGGCACGATCCAGTAGTGGTGACTTACGACGCGCGTCTGATGCGGTTTGAAATCCATCCACCAGGTGTACCAGCGGGCGATGCGAATGCCGGGAGGCAGCCCAGCAGGTGCACCTCCCCGGCCAGGGCCCTCGGCACCTGCCTTGATAACCACGCTGACACGCCTGCCATCCACCCATGCGTCAAAATCGTGCAAGGCGGCGTCCGAGTCACCGCCTTCGGACACTGCTTCGGGAAAACCGACCTGGACGCGTGTTGGGCGGTTCGACGTGTTCCACAGCGCAAATTCGCATTGGACACGCCCGCTGTCAATGATCACCCGTTCGGCCGCCATCTCGACTTCCCGGTTCTCAAGCGCATAGGCGGTCATTCCGGAGCCGCCGATTGCAGCATCGTCCGCCCCGGCACGCGCAACTATGAGCGCAGAAAGAACGCTCGCGATCGCGCAGATGACCGTGACCCTCGTCCCCCGCATCCCAATCACCTCGCCCGTAAGTCCCATCGCGGTGCGGAGTTGTCCCAGCGAGCAGCTTCTAGGCTCGACGCAGCGCCCGTCTGCGCCTGGTTCCGCGCCTTGCAGTCGCCTGGGGACCGCGATGTCTCTGGACACGCCGCCTCACGCCGTGTCTATTCCCCAATTCCGCGGCCTGCGCTACTCAATGGTGACCTCAAAATCGCCGGTCATGGTCATCGTCGCCGCGGGCTGCCCCGGCGCGCCCACTTCTGCGGTTGCCTGCTCCAGCTTGATCTTGTCATAGACCTGGCGCCCGGCAACGTGATCGAAGAGCTCGTAGCCGCTGAAAGTCTGCTTGACCCGGTCAGGGCTGTCGCCGCCAGCGCCCATGCGCGCCGTGCCCTTGAGGTCGAGCTTCGCCACTTCCCGGCCCTTGTATTGTTGAATGCCCGCGAACGTGTAGGTGAAATTGAGGCCCAGCTCCATCTTCTGCCCCACCACGTTCAGGGGTATCTTCATCTCGTTCGACCAGCTATCCCCCACACTGACCGGCCCCTCGGGGAATACGATGTTCATCTCTTGCAGCATGGTGGGGTCGAACCCGGCGGCGAGATCGCCCAGCGGCGTCAGATCCATTTGCAGCACCCGCCCGCGCGCATCAACTTTCGCCTTGATCGGCTTGCCGATCGCCTCCATGCCAGGCACATTCTGGGGCATCTCTACCGGCTGGCCGTTGACGGTCACCGTCAACTTCCCCGCCTCCATGACCATCACCGCCTGCATCCCCATCGCATCGGTGGTGATCTCCATGCGCTCCAGCGTCATCTCCTGCGAGGCCACGCCCTGGTCGCTTACCGCCGCGATCTTCACCGTCAGCCGGCCGTCTAGGTCCGCGGTAATCGGCACCTCCCCCGCGTCAGGCATCTTCATGACGCCCGCCAGGGTGCCCTTCATCAGGTAGTTGTCCACCTCGCCAGCCGTGTAGTTGTAGCGCAGCGTCAGGCCCGGCTGCGCCGCCGCCGCCGCGACAACCACGAGTATCATCAGCACTGCTGCCGCCACTGACAGGCCCTTGGTCTTCATCGCCGTTCCTCCAATTCCACACGCAACGATAACACCCCCGCGCACAGACGTCAATCAGCGCAGTGTGCGGGGTGTAACCCCGAACCTTTGGGATGCCGCGCAAATTACCTCCTCTCCCTGCCAGGGAGAGGACGAAGGTGAGGGTGCATCGCTGCGGGGTTCCACCCTCACCCTGTCCCTCTCCCTTCCGAAGGGAGAGGGGTGTCGGCCTCGCGATCCCAATAGCATTGATAAAGTAACGGAGTAGTACTAAGAGCCTATCCTAAAAACGGCCAGTGTCCTCCTGGGTGGCTAGGCCTCCGGCCGCCACGGCGGTCGCAAAGCGACCTAGCCGCGCAAGCGAAGAGCCGGCCCTGAGCAAAGCGAAGGGATCTTGGTGGGGAGTCGCACCACGCTCCCAAGATTCTTCGGCGGAGTTTATCCTGAGCCGAGCCAGACTCTTCGCTTCGCTCAAAGTGACGCGCGGCGAAGGGCCTCAGAATGACATTTCTGGTACATCCCTGTGGATTTTTCGGATAGGCTCTAATCCGCCAGGTATGGCTGCACCTGGATGAAGTTGAACATCAGCTCCTGGCCGATGGGGCCTCCGGGGTCGCTATTCGTCGCCCAGTCGGAGATGGTGAGCTTGGCCTGCGGGCTTTTCGCGCGGAAGATGCGCCGGTGGAAGTTCATCCACGCGTGATGTTCAGCATCGTAAGGGCCGAGGTGGTGGCTGTAGCAGTTAGGGAAAACGTGCTGCAACGATTTCTTGGCCACGAGCTCCACGCCTTCGAGCGAAATCGAGAACTGATGCTTCTGCTGCACCGAGAGGTCGCCGTAATCGCCAGTGAACATCCGCAGCGAATACAAGCGCCCGGGTCGCAGGCCCTCAATCACCTGCGAGACGGTATTGGGCCGTTGCCCGCTGCGCTTCATCCACAGGAACGTATCGCCCTGGCTCGTCTCGGGGTATCGCCCCTCCAGCCAGCTATAGCCCTTCATGCTCTTGACTGTGATGCTGCCCGGCTCGGCGGGGGCCGCGGTCCATCCGTCAAGACCATGGTCGAAGTCGCCGTTGCGCAAGTGGGGCAGGATATAAGGGTCGCGCGTCAGCGGGGTCGTCTGGCCCTCAATGCAGTAGTGGCGGTAAAGCCGCCCCGCCCAGCGCAGGTACTCCTCATCGGCGTAACTGGACAGGTACTCCATGACCCCGCAAACCCCCTCGAACGCGGGGTCATGCGCCAGCATGTTGAACTGCATGTCCATCCATACCTTGTAGTCCACGCCCGGGTTGGTGTCGAGGCTTTCCGGCGGCGCCGACAGGTATCCGAGGCAGACTATCGCGTGCTTCTCAACGCCCGGCTGCGCCTTGCGCCAGGCGAGCATCTCGCCCCGCAGCTCCTCGGCCAGCAGCGCGTGCGCCTCATCCTCGGTTGGCTCCTCGGGTAGATATCGCTCCCAGGCGAGTCGCCACCCCGCGTCCATCACCGTCTGGATGAACTCGCGGCTCAACTTCGACTCGTACAGCGAGCCGCCGCAATAGGGGTAGAAGGTCTTCCCGTTGAAGCGCGCATCGCGCTGGAGCCTGCGCACCGCCTCGGTCCACGCCAGGTACTTTGGATCATCGGCGTTGAAGAACTCATCGGCGATGATGCCATCGAGGAGCGGATCTTGCATGCCGATATTCTCGCCCCAGTAGCTCTCGGCCTCGTCAGCCGTCACCGTCGCATCCCGGGCGAGGCCGGGTACGCCGCACTCGATGATCCAGCGCTTGCCCCACGCGTGCCACCGCGCGGCGTGTGGCCACTCGGTTTCGGCGCCGCCGCCGACGATGGTATTGATGTTGGGGATGACGTCTTTGTCGAGGAAATTCCAGTCGTAAGGGCCGTATTCGGCGACATGCGGATCCGATTGAAACCTGCAATATATGAGCTCGGGTATGGCGCGGACGATCAGCGACTGCAACGCAGCCTTGCCCTCGCACTGCACCACTAGCTTATAGCGGCCGGCGGGCAGCAAGCGCATCGCCTCCCGCGGGCCGGGCCAACCTGGCGCATGGCCGAGAACCCAGTCGCCTTCATCGTTGGCGCCTACTGCGACGGCGAGGCTGCCTCCCGGGGCGACCTCAGCGGTGCTGGTGATGAAGACCCACCCATCGCGTGGGTTGGTGAACCAATATTCCTGTTGTGGGTGCGAACTCGCGGGGGCGACCGAAAGCAACTCGGTGACCAGGTTGTTCAGCTTCTTCATCTTCGGCTCCTTGCCCGCAGCGGTGGTGGCTTCACCCATCTTGGCCGCGAGCGCAAATCCCAGGCAGCAGAGTGCAATGATGAGCGCAATTAACTTGTTCATTCTCGCTACTCCACTTGCAGCGCGCCGTCGTTGTCTCGGTCGAGAACGTGGTTCGGCGATTAGCAGCCCCGGCCCTGCATACCTGCGTGTACTGCGGCGGCGTGGCCAGGCCCGCGGCGCGGCAGGTTACGCAGAAGCAACTGGAGAAATGTAAATGGGGAATTCTAATATTACTCCGTTATGTTGATCTAGGGAGATCCGCTGACCTCACAGGGGGCACCATTCCGGAAAACACATATTTGCCCACTGCCCCTCAATAGTGCTCAGGAGCAGCGTGAAGTGCAATCAGACGTTTGCTATTTGCCGCGAGAAATTGAGTCGTTTTACTGCTAACAACGTAAGCTAACGGAGTAATACTAAGAGCGTGTGTGAGAAGCCCTGTCGCCTTTGCTGTCATTCCGAGCCCCTTCGCCAGGCTCAGGGCAGGCTCTTCGCCGATGTCATTGTGAGCGACAGTGAAGAATCTTGGCTCCGCTCAGAGCTTGCCCTGAGCGGAGCCGAAGGGCTCAGGGTGACACTAAGCCGACGGTTTTCACACACGCTCCAACCGGGATTATGCGTCGGGAGTCTGAAGCATTCACCTGGCGGGTGAACGCTCCAACCGGGCGAGGCCGCGTTTCGCGGGGTCGAGCCCCTCGACTGCGCTCAGGGTAAACGACCCCGCGCCCAGTGCCAGCACGACCCCGTACGCACAATTCGGGTCTGAACACGTATGAACCGTCGGGCATTCATCAAAGGCATCGGGGCCGCCATTCTGGGCGGGGCGGCGGAGTGGTCGCTGGGCCGTCCCTCAGACGCGGCTCGCGAGGCCGCCGCCGCGCAGGAAGGGAGTTCGACCATGAGGACACGCAAGCTCGGCCGCACCGGGCACCGCAGTTCCCTCATCACCTTCGGCGGTATCGTGGTGGCCGGAATGTCGGACGCCGAGGCGGACCGGATCGTGGCCGAAGCGATTGACTCCGGGGTCAATGAATTTGATGTCGCGCCCAGCTACCAGGACGCGGAAGTGAAACTGGGCCATGCCCTGCCGGGCAAGCGCGACCACATCTTCCTGCACTGTAAGACCCTTGAGCGCTCCAAGCAGGGCGCGGCCAGGGAGCTGCGCGAGTCCCTCCAGCGCCTGCGCACCGATCGCGTGGATTTGTATCAGGTTCACGGGTTGAACGACCCCAAGGAGTTGGAGCAAGTGCTGGCCCCGGGCGGCGCCATGGAGGCATTCCTGGAGGCGCGCGAGGCGGGGCTAATCCGGTTCATCGGGATCACCGGCCACCGCCCGAGCACGCTGGTCGAGGCAATGCAGCGGTTCCCGTTTGATACCGTGATGGCGCCGGTGAACTTTGTGCTGGAGCATCACTCGCATTTCGCGGAAGCGCTGCTGGCGGAGGCCGGGCGGCGCGGCATCGGCGTTATCGCCATCAAAGCCATGGCCGCGCGGCCCCGGGCGGCGAATGAGAACCGCGAGTATCCGAAGTGCTGGTACAAGCCGCTTGACGACGACCGGGAGGCGGACCTGGCGCTGCGTTTCGCGCTGTCAAAGCGCGTGGCGACGGTGATTCCGCCCGGGGACCCGCGGCTGCTGCGCAAGGCCGTCGCTTTCGCTCAGCGCTACCGGCGACTGGAGCCGGCCGAGGCCGCCGAATTGAGCGGCCTCGCCGCGCGCCTCAAGCCGATCTTCGGGTGAGCTTTCTTTGCCGCTGATAAACGCGGATTATCGCGGATTTAGCGATGGAATGCGGAACGGGCGCGCGGTCGTCAGACCGCGCGAAATGTGGCACAGCCGTTTGTCCTCGGGGAAGTCAAGGCGGCCCGGCTGCGCGCCCAGGCGGGAGGCCTGCGCTATCGCCTAAGGGCAGGGCATAGGCGCGCCATGTAGCTGCGCCTCATCGCGGCGCAACAGCACTTCCAGGCCGCGGCCCGACTTGCGATAGGTCAATCTGCTTGAATCCAAGCGACAGGGCGGGAGACCCGGGCTCGAGGGTCACATCGTTTTTCGCCGGATCGGCCAGCCGCGGGTCGGCGATGACGCTGTGCAGGTCCATGCCGGCGCCCTGCCACTGCGCGAATGACTGGCCGGCGAAGGTGATGGGCCGGCCGGCCGCATTGAAGTAAACGTTGTAATCGAACGCGTAATTCCCGTCGCCCCACTTGCCGCTCAACAACTCGCCGTCGGTGAAGTAGAAGATGTTGCGCTCGAAGGTGAACGAGGGGCGGCCCTCGGGGCCCTTGGTCTGGGCGCGCCTGATTTGACACTGCTTGCCGAAGCCGAAAATGTTGTTCTGGATCTGGTCATCGCGGCCGTAGTTCTGGATGATGGCCGCGTCATCGGTGCGCAGGACGACGTTGTTCTCGATCAGGATATTGCTGCTGCCCTGATCGAGGTAGATGCCGCGCCCCTTGCCGGAGGCGGACCACACGTCGTGAATGAAGTTGTTGCGCAGCACCGTCCCCGGCTGCACCCCCAGCGTGTAGATGCCGCCCAGGTCGTCGAGCAGCCCCCGCCCGAGGTGATGGATATGGTTGTACTCGATGCGGTTGTCCCGGGTCGCGGTCGCCGTGTAGTTCCACGTCCAACCCACCGAGATGCCGGTGTAGTAGAAGCGATGGATGAGATTGTGACTCACCTCGTTGTGCCCGCTGTTGCCCACCCACACGCCGACCGCGCTGGCGAAGATGTGGCCGCCATCGGCGATGTCGTTGTCGGACACGACCGTGCTGTCGCTGCCGGAGTCGAGCTTAACGCCGCCCGCGCCGAGGTCGGACATTTCGTTGCCGACGATGTTGTTGCCGCTGCAACCGTCGCCCAGCTCCACGGCGTAGGTGCCGACGTGGGTGATGGCGCAGTTGCGGATCGAGCACTGCTGCGCCCCCTGCCACAAGATCGCGGCGGGAACGTTCACCGCGGCCTGCTTGTAACTCGCCGTGTCGGGGGGCAGGTCCCATTGATTGTGCATCACCGACAGCCCGCGCAGATTGATGTGAGCCACCGGCTGTGACGCGCTGCCCTCAAAGAGGATGACCGTCGTCAGCCGCGGCGCGACCACCGGTGTCGCTTCCGGCGTCTCCCCGGGCGCGGGCAGGTAGTAGAGGGTGCCGCTTGCGCGGTCGAGATACCACTGTCCCGGGGTCTCCACCGCCTCCATCACGTTCTCGATGAAGTAGCTCGCCGGGGTCGGGTTCTGCTCGGCGGTCAGGCGGAACAGGCTTGGCCGGGTGAAGGTCACGATGTTGGACGCCGGTTCGACGCTCGCGATCGGCAGGTGCTCCTCGATCCAGAAGTGCACGGCGATGATCTCGACATCGCTGAGGTTGCGCCAGGGCCGGAGGTCGTTGCCGGCGTACGCCATCGCCCGCTGCCCCTGGTTCCACATGATATCTCGCGGCCGCTGCAACAGGGCGGCGAACCGATACAGCCCTTCCCGCGGCAGCCGCGACCGCGGTCGGCGCTCGCCGTTGACGAAGAGTTGCTTGAAGTACCACTGGCCGCTGCTAACCGCCGGCAGTTTCGCGGCCCACGCGCGGTGGCCGTTGAGCTCCGCCGTCTGCCAGCCCGAAATGGCAACGCCGCCGCTGATTACGGCCTTCTCGTTCTGGTACGCGGCATAGGTGATCGGGCATTCCTCGGTTCCCGAATCCTGCGGCGTGAGCACTAATGGTTCGGGCAGGAAATAGGTGCCCTGGCGGAGGTACACCGCGACGGGCGCCTTGAGTCCGCCGCCCTCGCGCTTCAGCTCGCGGATGGCATCGCGGGCGCGGGCCACCGTGGCGAATGGGCCATCGCTGCGGCTGGCATTGGGCGCCGCCAGTTTGCCCGACCATTGGTCATTGCCATCGGTCGCCACATAGTAGGCCTGCGGCGCTTGGGACTGAGACGGCGCGCACGCGGTGAACAGGGCCAGCACGGCGGCGAAGAGCAGGATGCGGGAGCTCATTCGTTCACACCTCTTGTCCGGCTTTGAAGCCTGGGCCCAACGTCGGATAGATCAATCCTCTGAAAGCCCAACGAGAAGGCCGGGCAATCGGGGGCGAGCGTGAAGTCATCATCCGCCGGAGCCGAGAACCTGGGATCGGCGACGAGACTGTGCGCATCCATGCCACGGGCGCGCCACTCCTCCAGCGAGGCGCCGGCGAAGGTCATCGGCCGGCCGCTGGCATCGAAGTAGAGGTTGTGGTCGAAGAAGAAGTTGCCATTCTTCCAGGTGCCGGCGAGCAGCTCTCCCCCGGTCCAGTAAACGATATTGCGCTCGAAGCCGAATGAGCGGTGCTCCTCCTCGCGCGAGCGGGTAACCTGCATTTCCTGGCCCAGGGCGAAGATGTTATTGCGGATCAGGTTGTCGCGCCCGTAGTGTTGATGGAAACCGCCGGTCTTGGTGCGATAGACGAGGTTGTTCTCGACCAGAATCTGGGAGCTGCCCTCGTCGAGGTAGATGCCCCAACCGCCATAAGTGGCGGACCAGGAGTCGTGAATCAGGTTGTGCCGCAGCACCGTGCCCGGCGAGATGCCGAGGGTGTAGATGCCGCCGAGGTCGCTCAACCAGCCGCGCCCCACGTGGTGGATGTGATTGCATTCGATGCGGTTGTCCACCGCCTCGCTCGGCCCATAGCCCCAGGTCCAGCCGACGGAGACGCCGGTGTAGTAGAGATCGTGGAGGTGGTTGTGCGCGACCACGTTATGCCCGCTGTTGCCGATCCAGACGCCGACCGCGCTGTGGAAGATGTGCCCACCGTCGTAGATGTGGTTGTCGCTGACGACGGTGTGCGCGGTGCCGTGCCCCACCTTGACCCCGCCTGCGCCAAGGTCGAACATGGCGTTGCTGATGATGCTATTATGCTCGCAGCCGCCGGCAAGCTCGATGGCATAGTTACCAATATGCGCTATGGCGCAGTCGCGAATGGCGCATGACCGCGCCCCATGCCACAGGATCGCCCCCGGCACGTTCACCGACGCTTGGCTGGCGCCGGCGCTTTCGGGCGGCAGGTTCCACTCGGTGTGCATGAAGGTCAGGCCCTCCAGCCGCACGTGCTCCACCCACCGCTGGTTTTCCGCATCACCCTCGAATCGAATCACCTGCGCCAGGCGCGGCGCGACGACGGAGGCGTGCGATGGGTCCTCGCCCGCCTTCGGCAGGTAGTAGAGGGTTCCGGTGGCGCGCTCCAGATACCACTGCCCGGGTGTATCCAGCGCCTCGAATACATTGTCCACGTAGTACCGCGCGTAGCCGTCACCTTCGGTGAGACGAAAGACGCTGGGCCTGGTGAAAGCCACCACCTGCGCCTTCTCATCCACTGCGCTTACTGGGAGGTGCGATTCGACCCACAAGTTGAGGGCCACCACCTCCACATCGCCCAGGTTGTGCCACGGCTTCAAATCCTCGTCGGCGAAAAGCGCCTGGTTCTGGCCCTGGTTCCAGGGCGTCTCCGTCCCCGCATCCACCAGGCCCGCGAAGCGATAGAACCCCTCCCTGGGCCGGCGCGGCCGCGGGCGGCGCTCATCGTTGACGAAAAGCTGCCGGAAATGCCACTCACCTCGCTCGACGCCGGGCAGGTGAGCTGCCCACGCGCTCCGGCCGTTGACCTCGACGGGCCGCCATTCGGTGATCGGCACACCGCCGCTGAGCACCGGCTTCTCGCCCTCATATGCCGCATAGGTGACTGGGCAATCGTTGGTCCCGGAGTCCTCTGCCGTCAGCGCCAGCGGTTCGGGCAGGAAATAGGTTCCCGCGCGGATGGAGACCCGAACCGGGCGAGTGAGGCCGCCGGCGCGTTTCAGCGCGCGAATGGCATCGCGGGCGCGGGCAAGGGTCGCGAAGGGGCCGTCGCTGCGGGCAGCATTGGGCGCGGGCTGCGCTCCCGACCACCCGTCATCGCCGTCAGTGGCAACGTAGAAGATTACGGGGCCCTTGGGGTTAGAGGCTGTGGGGTTCGTCACCGTCATCAGTAGCACCCCCATGGTAATCAAGATCGCCAACATAAGCCTCCAGCCGCGCCCGGCGGCCCGGGGTCGCCTTCGGCGCTCCGCAGAACGCATTCGGCGCGCCCACGGGCCCGCCTGCCCGACCAACTTCACACCCGGCGCTACACGCACACCCACCCGTGGCGCGGCATATAGTGCCGGCCGGCCACTCCGGGTTCGCCCTGCCAGTCCAGCGAATGGCGCAAGGCTTGCTTCATCTCATCCGGCACATAAGCGAGATAGACTTGGGGGATGCCGGTGCGGTTGGAGGTGAAGATCACGACCGAGCCATCGGGGCTAATGGCGGGCTCGGGATGGCCGCCCCAGGAGTCGCCGTCAGCCGCGCCCGCGTCGCACAGAAACGTGAAGCTGCGCGTCGCAACGTGCACCAGCATCAGGCCCTGGTCGGGCCAGTTGGTGTCGGCCACGATCCACTCGCCATCAAGCGATGCGCCCGAGTGCCAGAAGTATGGCCCCGCGACGATGGTTTCGGGCGCCGCGTCGCCCTCAGCCATGGACATGATGGCCCGTCCCGGCGGCAGCAGGCAGCCCTGCATGCGCCCGGTTCTGCCCAGCCACGCGCAGTGCGCGAAGCGCTGCATCGGGAATTCGCGCGGCGCGCCCCCCTCGGCATCTATGACCCAGAGCCGGCTGCGCCCATTGATTGTGCCGCCGAAGCTCACCACGTCGTGGCCGGGATCGCACGAGACATGATTGAGATGAGAACCGCGGCACAAGAGCTGTGTGCCCGAGCCATCGGTCGCCAGGCGAAAGAGGCCGACCTCGTCCCCCACGCGCATGGTGCAGAACAGATAGCGCCCATCGCCGGTCTGCCCCGCCATGCCCACGCCGCCGGGCTGCGCATCGGAAACATGCAGCACCTCCTCCAGCTCGAAGGTGTCCATGGCGACGCGCTTCAGGGTAGTGCCGTGCAGGTAATAGGCGTGGCGGCCGTCGCGCGACAGGGCGACGCCGCAGATGCCTTCGTCATCGGTGAGCTGGATCAGGTTGTGGCCATCAATATCACAGCGGCAGATGTCCGCCGGCGCACCGGGGCGCAGCTCGCGCTGGCGCATGATGATGACGGTCTTGGAGTTGGGCGTGAAGTGATTGTGCTCGAAGTACATGTTCCACGACGCCCTGGGATAAGAGGTCAGTTGCACCACCATCACCCCGCCGCGGGGGTCGGCGCGAAAAACGCGCTCGGAGTTATGGGTCTGTCCGCGCACCCCTGCCTCCTCTCTGCCTATCCGGGCGTTCGCGGAGACGCATCGCCATGCGCCCGGGGCTTGTGATCGCTCTGGGGCAGTTGCTCTGGCCCGGTTTTCGACGCCCTACAGCCGGCTCCCTGCGCGGGCCTTGTGGCAGGCGGGAAACCGGCCCAGATATGGGTTGACTGATTTAGTAAACTGTGGTATATGATCACATGCAATGAAGTCCTCTGGAGGAAGGCGCTCACAGGTCGCTACTCGCGGGTTTCAATTCGGACAACGGCTCCGGGCCGCACGTTTGGCGGCGCGTTATTCGCTCGTTGACCTTGCTCAGAGAGTGCGGGTTACGAAGGGCTATCTATCACGCTTAGAAAGCGGGAGGGCCAAGCCATCTCCGACGATGGTGGAGCGGATTGCGAAAACCATGGGCTTAGAGCCCGGCCCGCTGCGGGTGCTTGCTGGTTACTTGCCAGCCGACGTGAAGGAGATTCTCTACCGGCATCCGGTGGAGGCGCCAACCGTTCTTCGGGAGACGTTCGGCGAGTATAGCGTGGATCGCGAAGCTGTTCGACGGACCCCCAGGGCTTCGCCATCGCCGGTGGCAACTCCGACTTTACCGTCCAGGGTGCCGCAGTACGAGGGCCTGTACGAGATCGTATGCGCTGACTGTTTTCAGTGGCTCGACCAGCGCGAGTGTAACAGCATCCACGCGGTCGTGACGGATCCTCCCTATGGACTCAAGGAGTACACCGCCGCTGAGAAGGGCAAACTACGACGGGGCAGTGGTGGCGTGTGGCGGATACCCCCCACTTTCGACGGCTGCACCCGCAGCCCGCTCCCTCGATTCACGGTGCTGACAGACGAGGACAAGTTAGCTTTGAAGAACTTCTTCGCTGAGTGGGGAACCAAGGTATTTCGGGTTCTCGTACCCGGTGGGCATGTGTTCATCGCCACCAATCCTCTGGTGTCCCATTTTGTGTATCTAGCGCTGATCGAGGCCGGGTTTGAGAAACGCGGCGAAATCATCCGTCTGGTGCAAACACTCCGAGGCGGCGACAGGCCCAAGAATGCACACGCAGAGTTCGATCAAGTAACGGTCATGCCAAGGTCTTGCTGGGAGCCGTGGGGCCTTTTTCGGAAGCCATGTGAGGGCCGGGTGCAGGATAACTTGCGCAAGTGGAAAACCGGAGGCCTGCGGCGCGTGTCGGAAGATCAGCCGTTTTGCGATCTGATCAAGAGCTCGCCCACCCGAGGTGTCGAACGTGACATCGCTCTGCATCCTTCCCTTAAGCCACAGGCCTTCATGCGTCAGCTTGTTCGCGCTGCGTTACCCCTGCGCGAAGGCATCGTGTTGGACCCATTCATGGGAGCGGGTTCTACCATTGCGGCCGCATGTGCCGCGGGCTACCGAAGTATAGGAATCGAGTCTGACCCAGAGTTCTACGAGACCGCCCTCAAAGCCATTCCCCAACTTGCGTCGCTCGCGGCGAATAGGGAGAGCAACGGCGCCTCGCCTCGTCGCTGCCGTCGGTTGAGCAGGGAGCAACAGGCCTTGTTTGAGCCGTAGATACGAAACGACCCGCTCATTCTTCCGCCAAGATCGCGCGGTGCTTGCCTACCCCAACCCCCGGTGCCCTGTAGAGGAAGTTGCTACGCAGTTTCTCTACGCCGGTAGTGGTAATGGAGGCGGTTGGCGTACGGCGTGAAGCTCCTTTGCGGCCTGAAAACGACCAATCCGATTTGGCGAGTCGTCCACAAAGGATTTCCACGAATGTCAACGGCGCCACCTCGCCGTGGGGCTGCTTGCCCACAGTGTACCTGAAAACCATGACCCAGCAATCCTCTGGGTTGTGGCCCTGCCATCCTCCCTTTTGCACCGAGGCCTTTACCTCGATCCCTTCCTCCCATTTCAACGCAAGGTCGGGGGAATAGCGACCCTTGGGCAGAAGATCCGGGTACCCGCCGACCCTCACATTAGCCTCAAGGGTGCTGGAGCCTCTTGCGATGTTCTTGACCAACAGTTCAGAAATGATACCGGAAAGCGAGTTGCCGAGAAGCAGGTCCTCTAAGGGGAGGAATCCGCTTTCCGCGAGATAGTCGTTGAGACCATGAAAAAGACGGTAGGTCTCTGCCGTTGCCGTTTCGACTTCATGGACCAAGAGCCCATATGGCAACACCACCCCCCGATTGACGTAGCGAGGATCAAGCTCGGCGGGGCGCATCACTAAAACTCTCCACGCGTCTGAGCCGGTTTCGCACCGGCCAGTTGGTCTGCCGCTTGGCTATCGATCCGGACGGTCGCATACAACGCGCTCAGTATACGCTTGGCGTAACTGCCGATCAAGCGAAGATCAGTTTGCCCGCCAAGGGCAGGTTCGTTGCCCGCCGCGACAGCGCGGATATCCGCGGGGGAAGCATCTAGAGCCGGAGCTCTCGGCGACGCCCTACAGCCGGCTCCCTGCGCGGGCCGGAAATGCTCGGGCCGCTCTGCGAAACGGGCATTCGGAGGGCTTTTAGGCGCGCCCTGGGCCGACTGCCTCGGCCAGTGTTCAGCAACCCCACCAGGGCGTCGGAAAGCAAGGCGCGCATGGCCGTCTTCTGGCCCCATTTCAGGCCGCCAGACGTTGACTGAACCAGCGATTTTTGGTATCCTTAAAGGGTCGTTAGAAAAGGCCTTTTGCGGCGCCTTTTCTTGCTTCCCAGTCGGAATGCTGTGGGCCCCCGGAGGGGCGCTTCCCCTCATCCCCCCAGCACTCCCGCTGATCGTAATCGCAGCCAAAATCGCAGCATCGAAAGTGGGAGGATGTCGTTGGCGCGAACCCAAGTTCCCAATCAAGTGCAAGGTTATACCGCGGGCAGTATTCAGGTCCTCAAGGGCCTGGAGGCGGTGCGACGCCGCCCCGCCATGTACATCGGTGACACCGGCGCCCGCGGCCTGCATCATCTCTTCGTCGAGGTCGTTGACAACGCCATAGATGAGGTGCTCGCGGGCCGCTGCACGAAGATTGATGTCACTTTGCGCGAGGACCGCGTGGTCAGCGTAGAAGACAACGGCTGCGGCATCCCGGTGGACAAGCACCCGGAGGTGAAACTGCCCGGCGTGGAAGTGGCGATGACCATGCTGCACGCGGGCAGCAAGTTCGGCGGCGGGGGCTACCGCGTCGCCGGCGGGCTGCACGGGGTCGGGGTTTCGGTGGTCAACGCGCTGTCCGAGTGGCTCGAGGTGGAGGTGCGCCGCGACGGCAAGGTGTGGCGCCAGCGCTACGAGCGCGGCAAGCGGGCGAGCGAGCTCAAGGCGGTGGGCAAGACCACCAAGACCGGCACCACCGTTACCTTCAAGCCCGACCCCAAGATATTCGAGGTCGTGGACTTCAACCCGGAGACGATGACGGCGCGCCTGCGGGAGCTGGCATACCTCAACCCGGCGGTCAAAATCACCTTCACCATTGAGGCCACCGGGGAAAAGCAGGAGTTCCAGTACAAGGGCGGCATCGCGGCGTTCGTCGAGCACCTCAACCGGCTCAAGGACGCGCTGCACCGGGTCGCCCGTTTCGCCGGCCAGCGGGAGGATGTCGAGGCTGAGATCGCCCTGCAATACAACCAGGGGTTCCTGGAGAGCATTCATTCCTACGCCAACAACATCCACACCGTGGAGGGCGGCACCCATCTCTCGGGCTTCAAGACCGCGCTCACCCGCGCCATCAACGCCTACGCGCGCAAGGCGGGGCTGCTCAAGGAGAAGGACCCCAACTTCAGCGGCGACGACGTCCGCGAGGGGCTGACCGCGGTCATCAGCGTCAAGCTGCTCAACCCCCAGTTCGAGGGCCAAACCAAGACCAAGCTCGGCAACACCGAGGTCGAGGGGCTGGTCAGCTCCATCGTCTATGAGGGGCTGACCAACTACCTGGAGGAGAATCCCAGCGCGGCGCGGCGCATCGCGGACAAGGCGATCACCGCATGCCGGGCGCGGGATGCGGCGCGCAAGGCGAGCGAGCTTATCAAGCGCAAGAGCGCGCTGGAGGGCACGACCTTGCCCGGCACGCTGTGGGATTGCTCGGAGAAGGATCCTGCCAAATGCGAGCTGTTCCTGGTCGAGGGCAAGTCGGCGGGCGGCGCCGCCAAGCAGGGGCGCGACAGCCGCTACCAGGCGGTGCTGCCGCTGCGGGGGGTGGTGCTCAACGTCGAGCGCGCGCGCCTGGACAAGATGCTGGGCAACGAGGAGATCGCAACGCTCATCAGCGCCCTGGGCACGGGTATCGCCAACCGCGAGGGCAACGGCAACGGCGACAGCAACGGCCGCGGTGATGCGGAAGACGCCGACAGCAACGGCGAGGTCACGAGCAAGCTCGACCTGTCGCGCCTGCGCTACCACCGCATCATCATCATGGCCGACGCCGATGTGGACGGCGCGCATATCCGCACCCTGCTGCTGACCTTCTTCTTCCGCTACATGCGCCCGCTGGTGGATCGCGGCCATCTCTACATCGCGCTGCCTCCGCTGTATGGCGTGCCCAACGGCAAAGAGATGATCTATGCCCACAGCGACGAGCAGCTGGAGGGGATCCTCAAGCGCCTGGGCAAAGGCAGCGGCGTCCACGTGCAACGCTACAAGGGTTTGGCCGAGATGTCCGCCGAGCAGCTTGCGGAAACGGCCATGGAACCGGCGAAGCGCACCGTGCGCCAGGTCACCATCGAGGACGCCGAAATCGCCGACGAGCTGTTCAGCATCCTCATGGGCGACAAGGTCGAGCCGCGCAAGGATTTCATCATCGCCCACGCCAAAGAAGTGACCGACATAGACCTCGTGTAGGCGCGGCGCGTTCGCAGCCGGAACCTGTCCTGAGCGCAGTCGAATGGACCGCTGCGCCACGAGACGATTCGTACGGTAGGGCAGGCGCCTCGCCTGCCCACCTTGATTCGGAGCAGACCCCATGCCGGAAGCCGCAGCGAAACCAGAGCTGATACCCATCGAAGACGAGATGCGCGATTCGTTCATGACCTGGGCGGTGAGCGTCATCACCGCTCGCGCGCTTCCCGATGTGCGCGACGGCCTCAAGCCCGCGCAGCGGCGCATCCTCTTCGACATGCACGAGCAGAACCTGGCGCCTACGGGACGCTTCATCAAGTGCGCGGGCGTCGTCGGCGACACCATGAAGAACTACCACCCCCACGGCGAGATCGTCATCTATCCCACGCTCGCCCGCATGGCCCAGGAGTGGAACCTGCGCTATCCCCTGGTTGACGGCCACGGCAACTTCGGCTCGGTGGATGGCGACCCGCCGGGGGCGATGCGCTACACCGAGTGCCGCCTCTCGCGCTATGGCGCGGAGATGCTGGCGGATATTGACCAGCGCACCGTTGATTTCATGCCTAACTTCGCCCAGACCGTGCAGGAGCCGATGGTGCTGCCCGGGCGCTTCCCGAACCTGCTGTGCAACGGTGCGGCGGGCATCGCGGTGGGGATGGCGACGAACATGCCGCCGCACAACCTGGGAGAGGTGGTTGACGCCTGCGTGCTCCTGATCCACAACGAAGATGCGACGCTCGACGAGGTGATGAAGGTCTTGCCCGGCCCCGACTTTCCGACCGCCGGGTTAATCCTCGGGCTGCGGGGCATTCGCGAGGCGTATGAGACCGGGCGCGGCTCGATCCACATGCAGGCGCGCGCCACCATCGAGCCCCTGGAGCGCGGGCGCAACGCGGTTATCGTGACCGAGCTGCCCTACGGGGTCAACAAGGCGCAGCTCGTCGAGCAGATCGCCGAGCAGGTGCGCACCAAGAAGCTCCAGGGCGTGGCGGCCCTGCGCGATGAGAGCGATCGCAAGGGCATGCGGGTGGTGGTCGAGCTCAAGTCCGACGTCAATGCCAACGTCGTGCTCAACCACCTCTACAAGCACACCCGCATGCGCAGCGTCTTCCCGGTCAACACCGTCGCCCTGGTGGGCCAGACCCCGCGCACCCTGGGCATCGTGGATTTGCTTAAGCACTTCCTCACGCACCGCCGCGAGGTGGTGATCCGGCGCTCTCAGTATCAGCTGGAGCGCGCCGAGGAGCGGGCGCATGTGCTCGAGGGTTACCTGGTGGCCCTCAAGAACATTGATGAAGTGATCGAGCTGATCAAGAAATCGCCCGATCCGCCGACGGCGCGCCGCGGCCTGATGGAGCGCTTCGGGCTCAGCGAGATCCAGGCCCAAGCGATCCTGCAACTGGTGCTCCAGCGCCTGACCAACCTGGAGCGCTCCAAGATCCAGGAGGAATACCGCGAAACCATCAAGCGCATCAACTACCTGCGCGACCTGCTGGAGAGCCCGCGCAAGATCATGCAGGTGGTCAACGACGAGCTGGTCGAGCTCAAGCAGAAGCTCGGCGATGAGCGCCGCACCCGCATTCACCCCGATGAGGCCGACGACATCTCCATCGAGGACCTCATCGCGGAGGAGGACGTCGTCATTACCGTCACCCGCGACGGCTACATCAAACGCCTGCCCGTGGATACCTACCGCACCCAGGGCCGCGGCGGCAAGGGCGTCATCGGCCTCAGCGCCAAGGAGGAGGACACCGTCGAGCACCTGTTCATCGCCTCCACCCATCATTACGTCCTGTTCTTCACCAATCGCGGCCGCGTCTATCGCCTGCGCGCCCACGAGATCCCGGCAGCGAGCCGCCAGGCGCGCGGCACCGCAGTCATCAATTTGATCCAGATCGAGCCCGGCGACGTCATCACCGCCACCCGCGCGGTCAAGGATTTCCCCGCTGACCGCTACCTCTTTATGGGCACCCGCCGCGGGATGGTGAAGAAGACGAGCCTCAAGGAGTATGACACCAAGCTCAAAGGCGGCATCATTGCCATCAGTCTGCATGAGGGCGATTCCCTGGAGTGGGTCAAGGTCACCGATGGCAAGCAGGACCTCATTATCGCCACCCGCCGGGGCATTGCCATCCGCTTCTCGGAGAAGCAGGTGCGCCCCATGGGGCGGGTCACCGCCGGGGTGCGCGGCATTCGCCTGCGCCCCAAGGACGAAGTGGTGGGAATGGAGGTGTGTCGCAAGGATCATGACCTGCTGGTCGCCACCGAAGGCGGCTATGGCAAGCGCACGCCCCTGGAGGAGTATCGCATACAGGGTCGCGGCGGGTTAGGGATCAAGACCCTGAACGTGACCAGCAAGAACGGCCCGCTGGTGGACATGAAAGTGGTGATGGCGGAGGACGAAGCGCTGCTCATCACCGCCGAGGGGCAGATCATCCGCCAGCCGGTGGGGACCATTCGTCAGACCGGGCGCTCGGCCCAGGGGGTGCGGCTGATCCGGCTTGACCCGGGGGACCGGGTGGCGGGACTGGCGCGAGTGGTCAAGCGCGAAGACGAGGATGAGGAGCCGGCTCCCGCGGGTCCCGCCGGGGCTGCGCACGAGCGATCAGAGCCGCGGCTTCGCGAGACACCGGAAGGGGAGGGGCCATCGAAGCGCGCCGGTGGCAAGCAGGCAGCCGGCGCCGCCCGCCGAACGAAGGTAGCTGAGGCCTCAAAACCCACGGCAGCCAGACGGCATAAGCTGTCGCCGAAGCCGTCGCCAAAGAAAAGCCGGGCGAGCAGGGGGACGCCGCCGAGCCGCCCGGCGAAGGCGTCCGGCAAGAGCGCGCGTAAAGGCTCCAACGCCCCGCCGCGCGGGGGCAAGGGCCCGAGCAGTCGCAAGCGCCGCTGACGAGATAACGGTAGAGGCGCATGGCGTCGGCGCGTCGAAGGCAGGGGCGAGGCTCCGGCCCGCATGATTCGCGCTCCACACCTGCGGTGCACCACTCCGACGCGCGGCGTATCGCGCTTCATCCTTGGGGCCTTCGCTGTTGCTCTCATCGCGGTCAATCTCGCCGCTTTCCGCCACGCCATCGGCTGGGAAGTGTTCTACAACACCGATACCGAGGTCATGCTCGACGCCGCGCAGGCAGCGGGCTGGCGCCAGGCGCTCGGATGGGTTGGCGGCCCCTGGATCGGGGCCCCGCTGTGCCTCTATTATCGCCCGACCTCAAGCTGGCTGATGTGGGGCGAGTGGGCGCTCTTCGGGTGGCGCGCTTCGGGTTATCAGTGGGTGAGCATGGCCCTGCACCTGGCGGCGGCGCTCCTTTTCTGGCGCATTGCGGCGAGGCTGCTGGGCGGCCCTTCGGCCCTTCGACTGCGCTCAGGACAAGCAGGCTCAGGGTCGCCCCTGCCGGGATCGCAAGGGCCACCCCGAGCGGAGTCGAGGGGCGGCGAGATGCTGGCTGCCGGCGCCGCGTTGATCTTCAGCCTGCGCCCGCGCAATGTGCGAACCCTCGCGGTGCTGACTGCGCAGCCCGACCTCGTGGCTGCCGCGTTCATGTTCTTGTCCCTGCTCGCGCTATTGGTGTTGTTGAGCAGGAGCCGCCCAAGATTCTTGCTACTCTGCGAAGCTGCGCTTCGCTGCGAAGCACGAGTCGCTATCGCTCAGAATGACGTGAGCGAAGGGGCTCAGAATGACAAGTCACCGGCGTCTAGACAATCCGCCCATATGTTGCCTGGGGCTGCCCTGCTCGCCGCATCCCTCGTCGCCGCCCTGCTCGCCCTCGGCGGCAAGGAAATGGCCCTCAGCCTGCCGCTGCTGGCGAGCCTGGTGATACTCTTCGACGATGAGGTGCCGCGGCGGCGCAAGGCATGGCTGCTTGCGGCCTACTGGGGGACCTTTGCGGCATTCATGGTCGGGCGCAGCTTCGCCATGTCGGGGCTCGGCTACATTCCCAAGGGCTGGCGCGATCCGCTGCACGCGGTCTCAGCGTTCGGGCGCTCGGCAGGGCTCTATTTTGCCTACCCGTTCGCTTCAGCAGTGCTTACGAGGGAATGGTGGCCGGGGGCGATGTTCGCGGTCATCGGGGTTTACGCCGCGGCGGCCCGGCGGTGGCCGGCCCTGCGCGGTGAGCGCGTGCTGCTGTACGTCGCAGCGCCGGCCTTCATTGGCGCTTCATTGGGCTTTGGCGCGCTGTTCTATGAGAATTGGACAGGGGTGCTGACGCCCTACCCCTGGCAGCTTCTAGGGTCAATGCTGCTGTACGCCATGGGGGCGGGGCTGGTCATCGCCCGCGATCGGCGAGCAGCGCTGTTCGTGCTGCTATGGGGGCTGTTCGCGCTGGTGCCGGCGGCGTACCGGGTATATGACTGGCCGGGAAAGTTCTTCTACATCCCCCACACCTTCTGGGCGTTCGCCGTGGTGCTGCTGGTGGAGGCGCTGGTCGCGCTCGCGCTCAAACGAGCGGGCCAGCCCGGACTTAGCACGCCGAGTGGCGCGTAATCTCTTGCTACCTATCGTGTCTGCGATGACCTCGCGACCAGTCGGATACGCGCTTCCACGTCGTAGCCATACAGTCTTGCAACCTTGCGGAGAAGCGGGGTTGGACGGCTCGGCGGGTTATGCTCCAGCCGCGAGATAGCCTCCTGCCGCGTCCCGAGCATCTCGGCTACCTGTGCTTGTGTCAGTCCCTGCTCGATACGCAGGCGCACCAACTCGCGTGTCAGTTCGTCCTCCTTCTGCACCCTGTCCCACGCCTTGCGAAAACGCGGATTCTTCATCTGCTCCGACAGATAATCATCAAGGGTGCTGGCTGGCTTCTGCCGTCGCTTCATTCTCACGCTCCTCTGCCGCTCAATCAGGCTGCGTCTGCTGCTTATTGATGCCGGCATACTGCATTGACGATCTAGCCCGGCGCCAGATTGTGGTGGGGCGGGCGTCTCGTGGCTAGGTCGCCGTTGGCGACCGCCACCCCGGCCCTGTCGGGCTTAGGGGCCCGCCAATTCATCTGAGTTGGTTTCGCAGCCGAGACGGCTGCGCCACCAGGCTACTCGTACGGCCCGGCGATGGCGAGGGCCGATTCGCGGGGATCGGAGCAGCGGGCGGCGACCTCCGTCACCTGCTGTGCCGTTATCGCCTCCACCAGGCGCGGGTAGCGCTCCAGGTAATCCAGCCCCAGATCCCAGCAGGCGATGTCGTGGATGGCATTGGCGACACCCTCGTTGGTCTCCAGGCGCAGCGCGAGCCCGCCGATCTGGTTGCGCTTGGCGTCGGCCAGCTCGTCGGCCGGCGGCGGCTCGCGGCGCAGGCGATCCAGCTCGCGGTGCATGCTCTCAAGCGCGCGGTCAACGTCACCGGGGGCGACTCCCGCCCGCAGCTTCCACAACCCTCGACCGATACACGCCTCGACATTGCTGAACACATAGTAAGCAAGCCCCTGGTCGTCGCGCACGGTGCTGCCCAGCCGCCCCATCAACCCAAGCCGGCCCAGAATGTTATCGGCCAGGTTGAGGGGCATGAAGTCATCATCCTTGCGGCTCAGCGCCAAGTACCCCAGGGCGATATCCACCTGGGACTTGTGGCTCATAGTGCGCACGCGGCGGGCGCCGCTCGTGCTTCCGCCTTCCGCCTTCGCGGGCGACGTAGTTCCGCTTCGGCGGACGAAGGCGTCGCGGGCGACGGGCGGGATGGCGAAATCCGCCGGTCCCACGGCCTCCCAGTCGCCGAAGCACTTGCGCATCAGGCCCGCCGCTTCGCTCGCCCGAACGTCACCCACCACCGCGGCGATCATGGTGCGCGGGCCGTAGCTGCGGGCGTGGAACGCGGCGAGGTCATCGCGCGAAAGCCTGGGCACGGTATCGAGCCGCCCCCCCGGGTTGCGATGGTAAGGATGCCCAACCGGGTAGGCCAGCTCATGCAGATCCTGCTCGGCCATCGCCCGCGGGTCATCGAGCTCATCTTTGAGGGCGGTGATCATCTCGCCGCGAACCAGCTCCACGTGCTCGGGCGGGAAAGCGGGAAGGCGCAGGCAATCCGCCAGAACTTGGAGCAGAAGCGGCAAATCCTGCGCCAGCCCTTTCGCCGCGAAGGCGACGCGCTCGGCGGAGCTCCAGAAGCTGATCTGCCCGCCCACCGATTCCACCAGCTCCGCGATTTCGTCGCCGCTGCGCTTACCAGCGCCGCGGCGCAGCATGGCGGCGGTGAAATGAGCGAGGCCGGCGGTGTCATCGGTCTCCAGAGCGCCGCCTGCTTTGAGGCTGCCGCGAACGACCACCGCGGGGCTGCTGTGGTTCTCGCTGACCAACAGCCGGGCGCCCTGCTCCAGGACGAACTCCTGGATGCGAGGAAGGGCAGGGGCACGGGTCTTCTTCCCTTTGGCGCCGCTAGCGAAGGCCGGCCGGTCAATGACACTATAGAGCATCGCCACGCTGGCGTCGGCGGCAGGTGCTTCAGGACCCGGCGCGGTAGGCTCGAAGATACCGACGGTGCGGTTATCGGGTGACAGATAAGTTTCAGCGGCGGCGCGCACCTGCTCAGGGGTGATTTGCGCCACCGCTTCCAGGGTGTCGGCGAGGTAGCGGTAGCCGACCGCCGACTCGTAGTACCCCAGGGCGCTGGCCTGGCTTGAAACCCCGTCCGCGCCGTAGGCATATTGAGCGCGCGCCTGGCGCACCGCTTTCTCCACCTCGGCGGCCTCGGGCGGCTCGGCTCGCAGCCGCTCGATCTCCTGCACCAGGCGGGTTTCAGGTTCGACCGGACGCACCCCATCGCGCACCATCAGGCGAAAGTGGAAAAGCCCTGGATCCACCCCCGGCGCCAGGTAGCATCCGGCGGAGGAGGCGAGCCCCCCCTCCACCAGTGCGCGATAGAGCCGCGAGCTGCGCCCCAGAAAAACGCCCGATCCGAAGCTGACCGGCTTGGCCCCGCCAAGGATGGCATCGCAAACGATGAGCGCGGGCAAATCGGGGTGGCCGATCCGGGGGATATGGTGGGCCATCTGGATGCGGGCGGCGGCGCCCGGCTTGTGCAGAATAACTCGCCGCTCGCCTGCCTGCGGAGGTTCCTCCGCGCGGGGAGGGGACGGCTGGGGGCCGGGCGCGATGCCGCCGAAATACCGGCGCACCAGTTGCAGCGCCTCCGCGCCGACAAAATCGCCCACCACCACCAGCACGCAGTTGCTGGGGATGTAGTAGGTCTGGTAATACGCGAATAGGTCCTCGCGGGTCATCGCTTCGAGGTCCGCGCGCCATCCCAGCACGTGCCAGCGATAGGGGTGGAGGCGGAACGCCGCCGCCTGCACCTCCTCTTGCAGCAGGAATCCGGGGTCATTCTCGGCCATGGAGCGCTCGGAGAGAATGACGGTGCGCTCGGCCGCTACCTCGTCGGCGGCGAAGCGGGCGTTTACCATGCGGTCGCTCTCGATGCGCCCCGCGAGCTCGAGGTGCTCGCGGGGCAGGGTCTCGAAATAGACGGTGTGATCTTCACTGGTGAAACCGTTGAGGTAACCGCCGAGCCGGCTGACCTGGCGCATGATCTCGCCCTTGCCGAAGCCATCGGTGCCCTTAAAGAGCATGTGCTCCACCCAATGGCTGGCGCCGGTGATGCCCGGGCGCTCGTTGCGTGATCCGACGCCATACCAGGCCCACAGGGTTGCGACTGGCGCTGTGCGCAGCTCCTTGATCAGCACTGTCAGCCCGTTGTCCAGCACCACCCGCTCTACCGCGTCCGCGATCCGCGTCGCCGTTCGCTTTGCCATATCAGAATCATCTCTCCTCGATTGAATGCCCCGCGCGGGGGTGCTCCCGAACGCGGCGAAACCGCGTCATCGTCATCGAGCCCCCGGCGCCGCGCGGGCGCTCGCCGTCAGAACCGCTTTCCCTCGATCAGCTTGTCGTCAACGTAAACGCGAGCCGTGGCGTCGCCATAGCCGGTCACGACCTGGCTGACGGTGGAGCCCGGATCGTGGGTCATGCTGTAGGCGACCGTAATGCCCCGGCGGTCCTCCACCTCGATACGCACCACAGCCGGCTGGTCGCCCTCGGGCAGGGCCACCTGAACCACCGCATAGTGGGCGGGGCCGAGCGGCTCCTCGATGGTCTCGGGGATCGTCTCCGGCGGGCTGACGCGCGGCGTCGGCCCCGCACTGACGACGACCTCGACGGCTGCGCGGCGCGCGACGCGCACGCCCGGCGCCGGGGTTTGCTCCAGGACCCAGCCGGCGGGCACGCGCTCATCATAGCGGCGCCTGATGCGCGCCAGGCGCAGGTCGGCGGCGGTGATGGTGCGGCTGGTCTGGGCCAGCTCCAGCTCCCGCACATCGGGCACGGGAGCCGTCGGCGGCCCGTCGCTCAGGACGAGTTCGATGATGCGCCCCTGGCGCACGGTCTTGCCCGCCGTGGGCGCTGCCGCCAGCACCGTATCGGCGGGCGCTTTTTCGTTGTAGCGGCGGGCAACGACGTGGCCGATAAGGCCGCGCCGGGTCAGTATCTCCTCCGCTGCGCGCACGTTGACGCCGGTGACATCAGGCACCCGGACCTCCGGCGGCCAGGTGGCAAGCCAAAGGTAGAACCCGCCAGCGACCACCGCCGCCATGCCCGCGATCAGCCCCAGCAGCATGAGCACGCCCCACCAGGGCGAGGGCACATAAGGGATGTGCGCTTGGTAGGCCCGGGGCGCGGTCATGGCCCCCCTCGCTGGTGCCGGTCGCCAGCTTGATGAAGGGCTCGCGCGGCGCGGACGCCGGCCACGGCGCGCAAGTGCTCGCTGTAGGTGCGGCTGAAGATGTGCGACCCGTCCGCGCGCGCGACATAGAACAGGTAAGGCGCGTCAGCCGGATGCATGGCGGCCTCGATGCTCGCCCGCCCCGGGCTGTTTATCGGCCCTGGCGGCAGGCCGGGGTGCAAGTAGGTATTATAAGGCGATGCGATAGCGAGGTCGCTGTAGCTCAGGCGCTCCTTGCGGTTGGGCCCGAGGGCGTACTGCACGGTGGCATCGCACTCCAGCTTCATCCCCCGCTTGAGCCGGTTAAGCAGCACCGCCGCAACCAGCGGGCGCTCGGCGTCAAGTTTGGCCTCCCCTTCGACCAGCGAAGCGAGGGTGATTAGCTGGTGCAGCGATGAATGAGGCGCTTGGCCCCCGAGCGCCTGCTTCCACACCACCTCGTCGAAACGCGCGAGCATCATCTTGATCAGGTCGCGCACCGCCCCCGGATGCCGCGGCACGTTGTAGGTGTCCGGGAAAAGGTATCCCTCCAGGCTGTCGTTGGGCAGGGGAAAACCGGCCCCGAAATCCCCGGGGGAATCGGCGGCATGCAGGAATTCATCCGCGCTGCCCAGGCGCTCGGCCTCAACCAGTGTGGCCGCTTGCCACAGGGCTAACCCCTCGGGCACGGTCACCCACTCCGACACCACGTCCCCGCGCTCGATGGCTCGCAGAATCTCCATTGCGCTCAGGTTGCGCCGCAGGGCATACTCTCCCGCCTTGGCCTGCCGCCAGCCGTCGCCCCACGCGGCCGCGAGGCGAAAAGCCCAGGCGCTGCGGATCAGGCCCTGAGCCTTCAACTCGGCGGCCACCAGGCGCGGCGACGCTCCCTGCGCGACGAAGAATCGAGTCTCCCGGCCTTCGCCGCCCACAGGCACATATAGGACCACGTAGAACCAGGCCGCAAAGAGGACCACCACCAAGAGCGCCAACAGAACCGCGCGCCCGATCGGCCTCATCCCCTTGCTACTCTGCGTAGTAGCGTGGCTACACGCTACGTAGCACGAGTTGCGTCCTGCTCGTCTCTTACTCGCGGTCTTCATCTTCCCTGCGGTCGCTGCGCGGCTCTTCTTCGTCGCCCTGGTCTGCCCGACGGCGCTTGCGCGTCTCCAGGTAATCTTGCAGCAGGATGGCCGCCGCCATCTTGTCGCGCACCAGTTTGCGCTTCTCGCGCCTCGCGTCGGCCTCCAGCAGCACGCGCTCGGCGGTGATGGTCGTGTGCCGCTCATCCCATCGCACCACCGGCACCCCGGCTTGCGCGGCCAGCTGCTTGGCGAATCGCTCGATCTTCTGGGCCTGCTGGGTAAGCTGCCCCTGCGAGCCGTAGGGGATGCCGACCACGATTTCCACCACGCCGTAAGAGCCGATGATCTCGATTACGCGCGCCACGGCGGTCTCGTTGCCATGGCGCTCGATGGTCTCCAGCGGCTGGGCGCTGAGGCCCAACGGGTCGCTGATGGCAACGCCGATCCGGCGGTCACCAACGTCGAGGGCGAGAACGCGGTCGGCTTCGCGCGGCGCAGCATTCGTCATGGCGATGCGCCATTCCCTTCCAGCGCCAGGTATGCCATGGCGGAGGCGGTAATGCCCACGGCGCTGGAGGCGGCGACGATGCCCGAATCATTAACTATGACGGCGACCACGGCTGCCGCGGTTCCCCCGGCGAGACCACCCCAGAGCACGGGGCTTGCGCCGAAAGCGGCGCGCAGGCGCGCGGGGGGCTTCAACACCAGCCATAGCGCCGCCGCGCACACCGCAAGGGTTATGCCGAGCCAAGGCACTATCGCCATGATGCGAAGGTTGCCCTGAATCTTGCGTACCGCAATGGTCACCGCTGCCGGCAGACCGCCGGCGTTGACCAGGCGGGCGGAATCCCCGATATGGGTGAAGGTGCGCGCATTGCCAATCACGTCGAGGGCGACCACCAGTACTCCTGCGGCGACCGCGGGACCGATGGCCACCGCCCAGTGGCGAAGCCGCGGACGGCCCGCCTTGATCGCTGCCCATGTCACGGTGAAGGCAAATGCGGCGGTGACCGCGCCCCCCCAGTTCGCACCCCACCAGGGCGCGCCGAGGACCAGCGCGACCAAGACAAGCCACAACCCAAGCGTCCACAGCGACCCTCTGGTGGCGCCCGCTTGCTGCGCCAGGGCCGCCGAGCCGATCGCGGCGGATGCAACAACGAATCCCATCGTCTCGTTGCCAATGCCGTAGAAACGGCTGCCGTACATAGCTGCGAAGTTTATCATGTAGTCGCTTAACAGGTGGGCGCCGGTTATGCCATCGAGAATGATGATGGCGCTGGTGGCGGTCAGCAGCGCGCCCAGAGCGGTGAGAGGGGCGCTGCCGGCCATCGCAATGCACGTGAATGCTGCCGCGAGCGCCGCCACCATGATGTACGGCTGCGCAACGCCGCCTGGATCCAGCGGCCCCAGGAAGAATAAGGCCAGCGGCAGGCTCATCGCCAGCATGAGCGCGATGCGCAGCCGCCTGCGCGACCGCCGCGCCCACGCGGGAGCGAAGGCCAGCGCTGCGCCAACCCCGAGGAATGCGACGAACTGCCCGATGGCGTAGACCGGCGCGAAGCGCCACTGGAAATCGAACAGGCGCACCCCGCGGCGGCTAATGGCAAGCACCTGCTTCAAGGGCTGCTTGGCCCGCCGCGCAATTATCGGATGGCCGCTCATGGAGACCGGAAGTTGCCCCGAATATGTCATTCCGAGCGGCAGCGACGAGCGCAAGCGAGGAGTGGAGCGAAGAATCTCGGTACCGACAGTGCGGTGGGTTCGGCCCTCAGGCCCATGGACACCGAAGTACCGCAGTATCGTCGGCGCGATGTCCACGTTCGACACGATTCCTACGCGGCGCGTGCTCGCGCTGGTGAGCAGGCCCGGTCCAAACCCCGGGCCGATGATGGCGATGGGCGCATAGGCCATCTGCTTCGGGGAGCGATACGGCGGGCAGGTGGGGCTGGTGATTATCAGCAGGTCGCGCGCGGTGTTCACGGTTTGGGCGATATCGCGAAAAAAGGGGTCCAGGCCCGCCAGCAGCGAAAGCGCCACGGAATCCGGGGCATCGGGCGTGGGGGGCTGCAATCGCCCCCGCACGAGGGCGTCCGAGATGCTCAGGTCAATCACTAGCAGGTCTGACCGGCGCAGTCCTTCCCCGATAAGATCGGCTTCGGACCAGTGGCGAGCGTCACGAAGCACGCGCTCGCCCGGGTAGGTTTGATCCATCCAATCCACGCCGCCGGTGCGGTCCATGGCAATCGCGGCGCCCAGCCTGCGCGTCTTACCGGGGAAGACCCACAGGTAGCCGGTGCGCCGCCCGGCCTGATGCAGCAGCGATCCGAGCAGGCCCGGCTCGGCCTGAGTGTGGGCCAAGTTGTTGGCATCGCGCAGGTTCTGGATATGAGGCATTCTCTCGGGCAGAGAGGCGGTGATGTACCAGGTCAGAAGCTGGTCGCTCACCTGGGGGCTTCGCTGGTCGGTAACCGCCCCGCGGCCAGCGCCAATGCTGACGTAAGGGGCGAACTCCTCCGGCGAATCCAGGGGACGGGTGTTCATGGCCCCCACCGCGGCCCGCCGCAGCAGGGCTTGAAGCGCCGGGACCTTGGCCGCCGCCAGTTCCTCCCAACTCACTCCGTGCATGACGACGATGACAGCCTTGCGGCCTCGGGTTGATGCCTCTGCCCCGGCTGATTTGGTCAGCGCCCCAATCAAGATCGCGACGACGACCGCGGCTCCCACCGAAACGCGGCGTAACCGCGACTTATGGAGAAGTCGCGCCCGGACCGGACACAGCCGGGGGCGGCTGTGCCACACCAATTCCTGAGACCGCAAGCGACGCCAAATGTGCCAAAACCGGGCCCATCGGCCCGGTGTGTCGCGCGGTGTATGGCTGAGGAGACGCTTGGCCATTGGGCGCGCTATTCCCCACCACCAAGCTGCTGGCGCACCAGAGGCACCACCTTGCCCAACGCCTCGTCGAGCCGGGCAGGGTCGCGCCCTCCCGCCTGCGCGAAATCAGGGCGTCCGCCGCCGCCGCCGCCCGCGGTTTTCGCAACCTCGCCGACCAGCTTGCCCGCGTGCGCGCCGCGTTCGGTCAGATCCCTGGAAACCTCGCCCACGAAAAGCACCTTGCCGTCGGCCTCGGTCCCCAGCACCACCACCCCCAGGCCCAGCCGCTCCAGCACCGCATCGGCCAGGTTGCGCAGCGCCTCGAGCGAGAGGTTCGCCGCGCGCGCCGCGACGACCCGCGCGCCCTCCACCACCTCGGCGCCCTGCACCAGCTCGTCCGCGAGGGCGCTGGCGCCGCGCGCTTGAAGCGATTCAATGCGCCGCTGGGCTTCGCGAAGCTCGCGCTGAAGGGACTCGATGCGCGCGGGGACTTCCTCGCGTGCGGCGCGCAGCAGCTCCGCGCTCCGGGAGAGGGCGGCCTCCTGGTCGCGCAGATATTCCAGCCCGGCAAGACCGGTGACCGCCTCCACCCGGCGCAGCCCCGCGCCAACACTTGCCTGTGCAACGATCTTGAACATTCCCACGGCGCCGGTGCTGAGCACATGCGTGCCGGCGCAGAGCTCGGTGCTGAAGTCGCCCACGCGGACCATGCGCACATTCTCGCCGTACTTCTCACCGAAAAGGGCCATCGCCCCGGCCTCGCGCGCCTGCGCCAGCGGCACCACCGAGGCCCCCACCGGATGAAGGCCCAGGATGCGCCCGTTCACCGCGTCCTCGACCTGCTTGATCTCCTGTGGCGTCAGGGCGCTGAAATGCGCGAAGTCGAAGCGCAGCCGATCCGGCTCAACCAGTGAACCCGACTGGAGCGCGTGCTCGCCGAGCACCTGGCGCAGAGCATAGTGCAGCAAGTGGGTTGCGGTGTGGGCGCGCGCGATGGCATGCCGGCGGTGCGCATCAACGATCGCTCGCACCTGCTCCCCGCGCACCAGCTCCCCCTCTTCGACCACCACGTGCAAGGCGTGAACGCCCTCCGCGGGATGGCGCGTATCCGTGACCCGCGCCCGGGTGGATTCCGCCTCAAGCGACCCCGTGTCGCCGACCTGGCCGCCGGCCTCGGCATAGAATGGGCTGTAGTCGAGGATAACCTCGGCCGCGTCGCCGGCGCGAACGTTCTCGGCCTCTTTGCCCTCCTTCAGGAGGTGCAGCACGGTGGCGGTAGTTTCCAGCTCTTCGTAGCCGCAGAAGGTGGTCTTGCCCGCCAGCTCGACATAGCCCTCGGCGCCGCGATAGGCAAACGATTGGACGCCAGCCGCTCGCGCGCGTTGGCGCTGGCGCTCCATCGCCTCCAGGAACCCCTGCTCATCCACCGGCAGCCCTTGCTCCGCCGCAATCTCGACGGTCAGCTCGTAGGGGAACCCATAAGTGTCATAGAGCTCGAATGCGGTTTCGCCTGGTATTATCGCGCCGCCAGCCGATTTCACGCGCCCGATGACCTGCTCCAGGAGCTGGCTGCCCTGCTCGAGGGTTTCGTCGAAGCGACGCTCCTCGGACTGCACGAACTTGACGATGACATCCTGCTTGCCCGTGAGCTCGGGATAGGCCGGGCTCATGTGGCGCACCACCACCGGCACGACGCGGTTCATAAAGAGGGTGGGCAGATTGAGCCGCCGCCCCAGCCGGGCGGAGCGCCGCACCAGCCGCCGCAGAACGTAGCCGCGCCCCTCATTGCTGGGCGTAACTCCATCGCCGACCATGAAGGTCACCGCCCGCGCGTGGTCGGCGATGATGCGCGCGGCCTCATCGGCCAGCGGATCGGCGCCGAAACGGAAGGTCTGGTCGGCGGCGAGGGCCATCTCGCCGATGTAGGCGATGATCGGCTTGAACAGGTCGGTCTCGAAGATGGTGGAGCAGCCCTGCATGATGAGCGCCAGGCGCTCCAGGCCCATGCCGGTGTCAATGTTCTGGGTCGGCAGGGGAGCGAGGTTGCCCTCGGCGTCGCGGTTATACTGCTGGAACACGAGGTTCCACAGCTCACTCCATCGGTCGCAGTCACAGGCGGGGCCGCACCCGGGCTTGTCGCAGCCATACTGCTCGCCCAGGTCATAAATGAGCTCGGTATCGGGACCGCAGGGGCCGAGGCCCCCGCCGGTGGGCCACCAGTTGTCCTCGACCGGCACGATGCGCTCCTGGGGGATGCCGATGTCGTTGCGCCAGATCTCGCGAGCCTCATCATCGTCGGGGTGGATGGTGATCCACAGGCGGTCGGCGGGGATGCCGAAGCCCTTGGTTATCAGCTCCCAGGCCCAGTTGATGGCCTCGCGCTTGAAGTAATCGCCGAATGCAAAGTTGCCGAGCATCTCGAAGAAGGTTTCGTGGCGGGCGGTGCGGCCGACCTGCTCCAGGTCGTCAATGCGCAGGCATCTCTGGCAGGTGGCGGCGCGGGGGGCGGGAGCCGGGATTTCGCCGCGGAAGGCGGGAACGAACTGCTGCATGCCCGCGATGGTGAAGAGCGTCGTTGGGTCGCCGGGGATGAGGGGCGCGGGCGACATGATGCGGTGGCCTCGTTGGGCGAAGAAATCCAGGAACTTTCGTCTCAGTTCATCGGAAGTCACGAAACCACCTCGGGGCGGACCGGCGCCGTCATCTCACGCACCGGGTATTATAGCAGAAACATCGGCGGCGGATAAAGCGCGGGCTCACGAGATGAGCCGCGCGGGCCGAAGGGAGGGCGCGCGCCCCGCGGACGAACTCGGGAACGCGAAGAGGCTTGCTACGGGTGAAGGCGTGAACCGCGCGGCGCGCCGCGCCCGCGCCGCCTGCGAATCGTGGAATCCCCGCGCCCGGGCAGGCGGGCTACCATTCCGTGGAGGCCTTGCCCGTCATCTCCTGATACATGGCGACGAGCAACTGCCGGTGCTTCTCCTCCTCCCGGGCCAAGTGGCGGAAGAGCGCGCGGGCATCCTCGGCGGTCGCCGTCTGCTCGCCCTTGAGGTAGAGGTTCTTGGCGTCAACCTCGGCGCGAATCGCAGTTTCCATTATCTCAAGCAGGTCCATGGTTCGGTCCCGCAGTTGCGAGCCCGGGCGGCATCACGCATAGTGTTATTCGCAGGAGCACGTGGCGCTGCGCGCCTTACTTCGGGCGGGCGCTCGCGGACTTGTCACCGCGGAGGCGCCCAGGCCCTACGGAGGGGCAAGCGCGGCCTCGATTCCGCAAGGAACCATCATCCTTGGCACCCCTGACTGATGAGGCCTCGCCGCCACTACGGCGAGGCCCTCACATGTGACAGGGCGCTCAATGCGTTGCCTGCGAGTGCCCCAAACGTCGCCCGCGCCGCTGGCGCAGCCGATGCGGGCGGGCAAGGCGCGCCCCGGCTTTACTTCTTGCCCAGCGCGGTCAGGAACTGGTTGCGATGGTCCTCCTCGTCGGCGAGAAGCCGCTCCATCATGTATCGGGAGGTGACATCGCCCTCCTTGTCGCAGAGCTTGATGATGTCGCGGTAAAGGGCGATCGCCTCATCCTCGGCCTTGAGGTCGAGCTTCAGCATTTCGGTCAGGTCTTCGCCCGGCTTGATCGGGTTCGGTTCTTTGGTGGGCGTGCCGCCCAGGTAGTCAATCCGCTCGCCGAGCTCCTCGGCGTGCTTCATCTCGGTGATCGCGATGCTCTTGAACATTTCAATCGCCGGCAGCGCCTCGATGCTCTGGGCGGTGTAGTGCTGGATCATGTACTGAATCACCACCGCCAGCTCCCTGGCGCGCGCCTTGTTGAGTTGGTCAGCGATCTTCCTGGTGTCCATTTCCTCCATCTCCTGTCTGCTCGAAGTTGTCCAGCGACGCAACCACTGTCGCTCTGCGCGAATTCCATTCGCGGCGTCGCCATCCTCGTCAGCCTTGTCGGCTCGGTCTTACATTCGCGGGCGCGCGGACCTCAATCCGTCGCAAGCGCCGGGCGGGCTGGCGCACGAGCAGCCCGGACGCGGCGGTCGCGGCCGCGGCTGGGCAAGGTCCCTAGGGTGACCTCGTTCCAAATCAGCGGTGCGTGCACAGGCATGGCCGCGCACGAGCCAAGCGGGACCTAGCGAAACGGCGGTGTGTGTTCGTTTTCAGTGAGTGTGGGACGGAGCCGCGTGCTCGAACCGGGCGCGGCTTCCCGCCAGAGGCGCGCAAGCGCTGAAGTTCACTCGCCTCAGGCGAGCCGCGAATCGCGGGGTCAGCCTGCCCGCCATAGCCGCCGCGGCGACGGCGGGGCGACCCCGCGCCCAGTGCACTCCTCCGT